>OFMH01001145.1_pt1 | contig 15222 bp, 11 predicted proteins | sample 1541761 | NCBI WGS metagenome assembly OFMH01 (sample SAMN04209249, study PRJEB22552) | human gut metagenome | biome: gut; material: feces | host: Homo sapiens | place: USA: Oklahoma
GTTTCTGCTGCTGACTGCTGCGGCGCTCTACCTGCCGCACCGCGACGCCGTGCGCGCGCTGCGGTTTCTCGTGCTCGCGCCGGGCTGCTTTTTCTTCGCCGCGCCTATGAGCGAGAGCCTGTTTCTGCTGCTGACTGCTGCGGCGCTCTACCTCGCGCGCACGCACAGGCCCGTGCTCGGCGGGCTGTGCGGAGCATACGCCGCGTTCACGCGCTCGCTCGGGCTGCTGCTGATCGTGCCGCTGCTGTGGGAGCTCGTGCACGACGCCGTGCAGCGCCGCCGTGTCAGCATCCGGCAGGCCGCCGGGCTGCTGCTCGTGCCGCTTGGCTTCGCGGCGTATTGCTGCATCAACCGGCGCGTATCGGGAAACCCGTTTCAGTTTCTCATCTACCAGCGCGAGCACTGGAACCAGCGCACGGGACTGTTTTTCAGCACCGCCGCATATCAGACGGACTACCTGCTGCGCTGCCTGCGCAGCGGCAACTGGCGCGATGCGCTCGGTCTCTGGCTGCCAAACCTCGTCGCGTGCTTTTCCGCCCTCATCCTGCTGGCGAAGACCGCGCCGCGGCTGCGCGCAAGCCAGACGGCGTGGTTTCTCGCGTATTACATCATCGCCGTCGGCGCGACATGGCTGCTGAGCGCGCCGCGCTACCTGCTCGTGCTGCTGCCCGTGCCGCTGGCGCTGGCACAGTGCGCGCAAAAGCGCACCGCCGACCGCATTCTCACCGCTCTGAGCGCGCTTGCCGCGCTCGGCTATCTCATCGCCTTTGCCCTGCGCTGGCAGGTGTGGTGAGCCGCGCCGCCGGGCACTGTCCTTTTATCGGGACACCAGATATGCTACACTTTAGAAAACACACAAGGAGGCAATGTTATGCTGCATCTGCTCTATGGTCCTGCCGCCAGCGGCAAGACCGATCTGCTCATGGGGCGCATCCGCACGGCCGTTGCGGCGCGCACGCCGGGGCAGGTGCTGCTCGTGCCGGAGCAATACAGCCACGAGGCCGAGCGCGCGCTGTGCGCCGCCTGCGGCGACAGTCTGAGTCTGTACGCCGAGGTGCTGAGCTTCACGGGACTGGCGCGCCGCGTCGCGGCGGAAACCGGCGCGGGTGACGCACCGCTGCTCGATCAGGGCGGACGGCTGCTGTGCATGGCGCTGGCGCTCGATCAGGTCGCGCCGCGGCTGCGGCTGTTCGGTGCGGCTGCCCGCCGGGCGCAGATGCAGCAGACGCTGCTCGGCGCGGTCGACGAGCTCAAGACCGCGTGCGTCACGCCCGACGCGCTGGAAGCCACGGCCGCGCGCTGCCCCGGCTATCTGGGCGACAAGCTGCGCGACCTCGCGCTCGTGCTTGCGGCGTATGACGCCGTGACCGCGCAGGGTCACGCAGACCCCACCGACCGCCTGACGAGTCTGGCCGAGCGCATCCCCGAGAGCACGCTCGGGCACACGGGGCAGTTTTATCTCGACGGCTTCACCGACTACACGCGGCAGGAGCTGGCCGTCGTGCGCGCGCTGCTGGAAACAGGCGCGGACGTGACGGTCTGCCTCACGCTTGACGCGCTCACGGACGGCAACGAGATTTTCGGCACGGCGCGGCATACGGCGCGCGTGCTGCTGGACATGGCGGACGACTGCGGCGTGCAGTCCACCGTCGAGGCCTGCCCCGCCCGCACCGCCGACACGCCGCTGCGCGTGCTCGAGCAGCAGCTGTTTTCCTACACCTCCGCGCACTTTGACGATCCTGCGCACACGATCAGCGTGCGCACGGCGGACGATCTCACGGCCGAGTGCGCATGGGCGGCCGCCCGCGCGCTGCAGCTCGTGCAGGCGGGCTGCCGCTGGCGCGACATCGCCATCGCCGCGCGCGGCTTTTCCGACTACGCGCCCGCGCTCGAGCGTATGTGCGCCTACTACGGCGTGCCGCTCTATTTTGCCCGCCGCACCGACCTGCTGCAAAAGCCGCTCGTGGCGCTCATCCGTGCGGCCTACGACATCGTGACCGGCGGCTGGGACGCTGAGGACGTCTCGGCCTACCTGCGCACGGGGCTTGCCGGGCTCACGCCCGAGGAGACGGACACGCTTGAAAACTACGTTCTGCTCTGGTCGCTGCGCGGCGGCGCATGGACGCGCCCCGAGCCGTGGCGGCAGCATCCCGACGGCTACGGCGCGCCGGACACGGACGAGGCCACCGCCCGCCTTGCCGAGATCAACGACCTGCGCCGCCGGGCCGCAGACCCGCTGCGCCTGCTGGGGGCGGAGAGCCACGCCGCCGCCACCGCCGAGGCGCAGGCCATGGCGCTGGCGGATTTTCTCGAGCGGCTGCACCTGGCGCAGCGGCTCGACACGCTCGCCGAGGATCTGCGCCGCGAGGGACGCGGCGCGCTCGCGGCCGAATATGCGCAGCTCTGGGAGCTGACGGTCGGCGCGCTCGAGCAGTTTGCCGCCATCCTCGGCGGCACGCAGATGGACGCCGACACGTTTGCGACGCTGTTTTTGCGCATGCTCGCCTGCTACGACATCGGCACGATCCCCGTCGCGCTCGACCGCGTGACCGCCGGCGACCTCGACCGGATGCGCCGCCGCGGCATCCGGCACCTGATCGTGCTCGGCGCGTCGGGCGACCGGCTGCCGCGCGCCGGTGAGCCGGACGGCGTGTTCTCGCCCGAGGAGCGGCGCGAGCTGCTGGAGCTGGAGCTCGACATCGGCGGCGGCACGGACGACGCGCTCTGGCGCGAATACAACCTTGTCTACCAGTGTGTGACGCTCCCGTCCGAGACGCTCACGGTGACCTACCCGCTCTTTGACGGCAGCGGCACGCCCACACGCGCAGCCTTTCTCGTCACGCGCATCGAACAGCTGTTCGGCACGCTGCCGCAGCCCGTTGACCCCGATGCGCAGCGGCTGCTCGCCCCCGCGCCGGCGCTGGAGCTGGCTGCGCGCACGCTGCGCGGCGCGACGGATGCCAACGCCAACGCCGCGCGCGCATGGTTCGAGCAGCACGATCCCGCCGCGCTTGCCGCGCTCACACGCGCGGCGCACACCGCCCGCGGCAAGCTCTCGCCCGAGCGTGTGCGCGCGCTCTACGGTCAGCGGCTGTATCTCTCGGCGTCGAAGGCCGAGCGCTTCAGCGCCTGCCGCTATGCTTACTTTCTGCAATACGGACTCAAGGCCAGGCCCCGCCGTCCGGCGGCGTTCAGCCCGCCGGAGATTGGCACGTTCTTCCACTATGTCCTGCAGCACACGGCGCAGGACGCGACGGCCGCCGGCGGCTTCGCCGTCGTGACCGACGAGGAACTCGGGCGCTTCACCGACCACTGGACGCAGCGCTACATCCACGACGAGCTCAATGATTTTCAGGAGAAATCCGCACGCTTCATCTACCTCTTCCGCCGCCTGTGCCGGCAGGTGCGGCAGGTGGTGACCGACATGGCGCACGAGCTGCGCGCGGGCGATTTCGTGCCGCTGGATTTCGAGCTCAACTTCGCCGACCCCGAGCAGATCGCGCCGATCACGCTCTCGGACGGTGCGGTGACGCTCAACATGAGCGGCGTGGCCGACCGTGTGGACGGCTGGCTGCACGACGGCAAGCTCTACCTGCGCGTGGTCGACTACAAGACCGGACGCAAGGCGTTCTCGCTCTCGGACGTGTGGTACGGCATGGGGCTGCAGATGCTGCTGTACCTGTTCGCGCTTGAGCGCTCGGGTCCGGAGCGCTACGGCCACGAGATCGTGCCGGCGGGCGTGCTCTACGTCCCGGCGCGCGATGTGCTCATCCCGGCCGACCGCCGGCTCTCGCCGGAGGAAGCGGCAAAAGAGCGCGCCGGCGCGGTGCGCCGCTCCGGCCTGCTGCTCGATGACGAGGCCGTGCTGCATGCCATGGAGCACAGCGACACGCCGCAGTACCTGCCGCTCTCGTCCCGGCGCAAGGCGGATGCCCTTGCAAGTGCGGAGCAGCTCGGCCTGCTCGCGCGGCACATCGAGACGACGCTGCTCGACCTGGCGCACGAGCTGCGTGACGGCAGCATCACGGCAGACCCCTATTTCCGCTCCGGGCAGGACACCGCCTGCACGCACTGCGACTATCTGAGCGTCTGCCACTTTACGCCCGGCGTAGAAGGCGACTGCCACCGCGTGCTGACAAAGCTCCCCGCCGACAAGATCTGGAGCAGCCTGAAAGGAGGCGAGATGCATGGCTGAACTGAACTTCACACCCGAACAGCGCGCTGCGATCGACACACGCGGCAGCACCGTGCTCGTGTCCGCGGCAGCGGGCAGCGGCAAGACCCGCGTGCTCACCGAACGCCTCATGGCCTACCTCACGGACGCGGAGACACCGGTCGACATCGACCGCTTCCTCGTCATCACCTACACGCGCGCGGCCGCAGCCGAGCTGCGCAGCCGCATCCTCGACGGGATCTATGCGCGCATTGCCTCCGACCCCGAAAACCGCCGCCTGCGGCGGCAGGCCGCGCTGTGCGCCCGCGCCGAGATCGGCACGATCCACAGCTTCTGCGCCGACTTCCTGCGCGCCAACTGCGCGGCGCTTGCGCTCGCGCCGGACTTTCAGGTCGCCGATACCGAACGCTGCATCGCCCTGCGCACAACGGCGCTGGAGCACACGCTCGAGCGCGCCTACGCCCGCATGGGTACCGACGCCGGCTTTCGGCTGCTGGCCGACACCGTCGGCGGCGGGCGCGACGACGCACGTCTGGGCGAGCTGGTGCTCACGCTCTACGACAAGATGCAGTGCCATGCCCGGCCCGAGCAATGGGCCGCACAGCAGGTGGACCTGCTCGCGCTCGACGGCGTGACAGACGCCGGCGCCACGCCGTGGGGCCGGTCGCTGCTCGCACGCATGCAGGAGAGTGCGGAGCACTGGTGCGGCGTGCTTGAGGCGCAGCTCGACATCATGGCGGACGAGGACATGGAGTGGCTTATGGACATCTACGGCGACAGCTTTTCGGCCACGGCCGACGGTCTGCGGGCGCTCGCGTACGCCTGCAACCGGAGCTGGGATGCTGCCGTGACGGCGCTGCAGGATGTGCCGTTCCCACGGCTCGGCAGCACGCGCAAGCCGCCAGACCCGGACGTGCGCGACCGCGTCAAGGCGCAGCGCGACGCGGCGAAAAAAGCCATCCAGACGCTGCAAAAACAGATCAACATCCCCTCCGCGCAGGCGCTTGCCGACCTGCACACGACGGCCCCGGCCATGCAGGCGCTGCTGGCGCTGACGCTCGACTTCGGCGCGGCCTACGCCGCCGAAAAGCGGCGGCGCAGCCTCGTGGACTTCTCCGATCTCGAGCACATGACGGCGCAGCTGCTCACGGATGAGGACGGCGCACCGACCGAGCTTGCGCGCCAGCTCTCGGGGCGGTATACCGAGATCATGGTCGACGAATATCAGGACGTGTCGGAGGTGCAGGATCTCATCTTCCGCGCCGTATCGCGCGGCGGCAGCAACCTCTTTTTCGTCGGCGACGTCAAGCAGTCGATCTACCGCTTCCGTCTCGCCGACCCCACGATCTTCCTCGACAAATACGCGCGCTTTGCCGACTACCGCGACGCCCTGCCCGGTCAGCCGCGGCGCATCCTCCTGCGGGAGAATTTTCGCTCCCGCCGCGCGGTGCTGGCCGCGGCCAACCACGTCTTTTCCAACATCATGTCGCGCGCGCTCGGCGAGCTGGACTATGACGACGCGGCGCGGCTGCGCGCCGGAGCAAGCTACCCCGGCGACGATGTGCTGCCGGAGCTCGCCGTGCTCGAGCTGCCGGACGCGGACGACGATGCGCCCACGCCGGAAAAGGCCGCGCTGGAGGCGGACTACGCCGCGCGACGCATCCGCGCGCTCATCGACGGCGGTGCAACCGTGTGGGAAAACGGCGCCGAGCGCCCCGCGCACTACGGCGACGTGGTCATCCTGCTGCGCAGCGCCAACAGCATCGGCCCGGTGTACCGCGCCGCGCTCGAGGCGCACGGCATCCCCGTGTCGGCGGAGACGAGCGGCGGGTTCTACACATCCGAGGAGGTGTCGGTGCTGCGCTCGCTGCTGGCAGTGGTGGACAATCCGCACCAGGACGTGCCGCTCATCGCGGCGCTGCGCTCGCCGCTGTTCGGCCTGACGGCGGACGATCTGGCCGCCGTGCGCACGTGCGACCGCGAGCATGATTTTTACACCGCGGTCACGCTCGCCGCCGAGACGCGCGACGACTGCCGGGACTTTCTCGACGTGCTCGCGCGCTACCGCGCGCTGTCGATCGAGCTGCCGCTGAGCGAATTTTTGTGGCACGTCGTGGACGACCGCGCCGTCATGGCGCTCACGAGCGCGATGCCGGACGGCGAACTGCGGCGGCGCAACGTACTGCTCCTGCTCGATCTTGCGCAGCAGTTTGAACAGACGGGCGCGCGCGGGCTGCACCGCTTCCTGCTCTGGATGCAGCGGCAGGAGACCGAGGGTGTGGAGCCCGCCGCCCCCGGCGGCGAGAGCCGCAGCGTGCGCATCCTGAGCATCCACAAATCCAAGGGGCTGGAGTTCCCGTTCGTGTTTTTGTGCGACACGGCGCGCCTGTTCAACAAATCCGATGCGCGCACAAGCGTGCTCGTGCACCCGGCGCTCGGTCTGGGGCCGAAGTGCACGGATCTGGAGCACGGCGTGGAATACCCGACCATCGCGCGGCAGGCGATCGCGGCGCAGCTGCTGACCGAGACGCTCTCGGAGGAGATGCGCCTGCTGTACGTGGCCATGACGCGCGCGAAGGAGCGGCTCGTCATCACGGGCACCGTGCGCGACATCGGCAAGACCGTCAGCACCCTGACCGCCACGGCCACCGTGCCCCTCGCGCCGGAGCTGCTGCGCGCTGCGCAGAGCCCGCTGCACTGGCTGCTGCAGAGCGCGCTGCTCGACCGGGACGAGCGCTATCTGCGCCAGAACTACGTCTATCTGAAGGCGGACGCCGCGGCAGAGCGCACGGAAGCGGAAGCCGAACCCACGCTGCCGGAGCCGGATCCCACCCTGCTGGCGCAGCTCGAACGCGCGCTCACGTTCCGCTATGCGCACGCGCAGGCGACCGAGCTGCCGTCGAAGGTGACGGCGACGGAGCTCAAGCGGCTTGAACCGGAGACCGCGCCGCCCGAGGACGCCGGTGCGCCGCTACTCCGGGATGCACCGCGCACGCAGGCCTTCCGCCGGCCGGATTTTTCGGCGCGGGATCGCAGGCTCACCGCGGCCGAGCGCGGCACGGCTACGCACCGCACGCTGCAATATCTGCACTTTGCCGACGCGCGCACGCCGGAGGGCATCGCCGCGCAGGTGCAGGCCCTCGCTGCGCGCGGTCTGCTCACGGCGCGTGAGGCACAGGCGGTGAACACGGCCTCGCTCCTGCGGCTGATGCGCACACCGCTCGGCGCGGCGCTTGCGGCGGCAGAGGCCGTGGGCACGCTGCGGCGGGAGTTTCGCTTCTCGCTCCTGTGCCCGGCGGAGACGTTCTTCCCCGGTGCGGATGCGGAGCAGGTGCTGCTGCAGGGCGTGGTGGACGCGTGGTTCGAAACAAAGGACGGCCTCGTCATCGTGGATTACAAGACCGACCGCATCCGCCCCGATGCCGTGCCGGAGCGCACGGCGTACTATGCCGCGCAGCTGCGCGCTTATGCCGGGGCGATGGCGCGCATCACCGGCCGCCCCGTCTGCCGGAGGACGCTGTACTTTCTGCACTGCGGCTGCAGCGCCGACGTTCCGGAAACGGACGCATAAAAAAATTACAAAAACGCTTGCTTTTCTGTCATCGGCATGGTAGAATTCAGGTTGCGTCTTGTAACCATGGACCAGCCCGTGCTCAAGACAGCTTATTATGAGGTGAATGACTATGAAAGACGGTATCCATCCGAATTACCAGCCGACCACGATCCGCTGCGCTTGCGGCGCCGTGTACGAGACCCGCTCCACGAAGCAGAACATCTCCATCGAGATCTGCTCCAAGTGCCACCCCTTCTACACCGGCAAGCAGAAGCTCGTTGACACCAGCGGCCGTGTGGATAAGTTCAACAAGAAGTACGGAATGAAATAAGTTCGAAGGTTATCGGGGTTGAGGTTTTTTAAATCTCAACCCTTTCTTCTATTTATATCAGATATGAGGAGAGCAATTATATGAAGTCATCCAATATTGGGGGACAGGCAGTCCTTGAAGGAATTATGATGAGACATGGAGACGACTATGCGGTTGCAGTGAGAAAACCGGATGGAGAGATTTTTGTACAGAAGGAAGAATATCACAGTGTGATCAAATGGAAAGCTTTAACGAAGATTCCGTTTATCAGAGGGGTGTTCAATTTTATAGATTCTATGGTTCTGGGAATTAAGACGTTGATGTTTTCAGCTGAATTTTATGAGGACGAAGAGGAAGTAAAAAGCGAAAAAGAACTGACAGAGGAAGAAATCGCAAAGAAGGAAAAACAGGAAAAATGGATGATGAATGCGACAGTTGCAATATCTGTAGTAATTGCAGTAGCAGTATTTATGGTTCTGCCGTATTTTCTGTCTTCATTATTAAAACCACTGATGCCATCGTATCATTTGAGAACATTAGTGGAAGGATTTGTGAGGATTGGTATATTTATTCTCTATATTGCATTGATTTCAAGAATGGATGATATTCAGAGAACATTTATGTACCATGGCGCGGAGCACAAATGCATCAATTGCATTGAGCATGGACTTCCGCTTACCGTTGATAATGTCAGAATCAGTTCCAGACAGCATAAGCGCTGTGGAACAAGCTTCTTATTCTTCGTACTGGCAATCAGTATTATTTTGTTGATGTTGATCCAGGTGGAATCACCGCTGATGCGTGTGATTGTGAGAATTGCCCTGATTCCGGTCATTGCAGGAATTTCTTATGAAGTACTGAAACTTGCAGGAAGAAGTGAGAATCCGATTATCAATCTTTTAAGCAGACCAGGACTTGCAATCCAGAAGCTGACAACGAAAGAACCGGACGACTCAATGATTGAAGTGGCAATACAGGCAGTAGAAGCAGTATTTGATTGGAGAGCATATGAAGCAGAGAATTTTAAAACTGCAGAGGATTTATAAAGAAGGATCTGCGTATCTGGAAAGCAGACAGATACCAGATGCTCAAATCGATGCATGGTATTTACTGGAATATGTGACTGGAATCAGTCGTGCTTCCTACTATGGAAATCCGGAAAAAAATATTTCAGAAGAGGAAGCGAAACGGTATTGGGAATATCTGGAAAAGCGTGCACGAAGAATTCCACTTCAGCATATTACGGGAAGTCAGGAGTTTATGGGATATGAATTTCTTGTTAATGAGCATGTGCTTATCCCAAGACAGGATACAGAGAATCTGGTGGAAGAAGCATTGAAAGTGATAAGACCGGATATGTATGTGCTGGATATGTGTACTGGTTCAGGCTGTATACTGATCAGTCTTTTAAAGTATGCGGCAGAAAGAAAGCACATTACAGGGGTGAAAGCGGTTGGCGCAGATATATCAGCAGATGCGCTTGAAGTGGCAAAAAAGAACGCTCAGAGACTTAAGGTTCCTGTTATATGGGTACAGAGTGACATTTTTGAAAATGTATCTGAAAGTTTTGACCTTATTGTGTCAAACCCACCATATATTAGAACGGAAGTGATCCAGGGACTGGAGGACGAAGTAAAGCTTCATGATCCGTGGATCGCGCTTGACGGACATGAAGACGGACTTTACTTTTACAGAAGAATTGTAAGCGAAAGCATTTCACATTTGAATGATGGTGCATGGCTCATGTTCGAGATCGGTCATGACCAGGCAGAAGATGTATCAAAGCTTATGAAAAATGAAGGATTTTGCAATATATATGTGAAAAAGGATCTGGCAGGACTTGACCGTGTAGTGTGTGGCATGTACAATAAAAGAGTTGTAGAAAATTCAAGTCGAACAAAAATGTGAGACATTGGTCAGGATAGAGAATACCGAAGTGAGGATTATGTTTAATGTTTGCGCCGGTATATGGCAGTTATAGTAATATTGCAGGTAAACAGGAGGAGATAGAGATGTTTGATAAATTAGAAGATCTGCTAATTCGATTAGAAGAAATCTTGAGCGAACTTCAGGAACCGGATGTGGCAAGTGACCCAAACCGTTTCCGTAAGCTCATGAAAGAACAAAGTGAGCTTACACCAATCGTAGAAGCATACAAAGAATATAAAGCATGCAAGCAGAACATTGAAGAAAGTCTGGAACTTCTGAATGAAGAGTCTGACGAAGATATGCGAGAACTTGCAAAAGAGGAGTTGAATGAGTCGAAAGCAAGAGTAGAAGAGCTTGAGCATGAGCTTAAGATCCTGTTGCTTCCAAAAGACCCTAATGATGACAAGAACGTAGTAGTCGAGATCCGTGCTGGTGCCGGTGGAGATGAAGCAGCACTTTTTGCTGCAGAAATTTATCGTATGTATCTGCATTATGCAGAGAGTAAACGCTGGAAAGTGGAACTGGTAGAGTGCGAAGAAATTGGAATCGGTGGTATGAAGAATGTTACATTTATGATTGATGGACAGGGCGCATATTCTATGATGAAATACGAATCCGGAGTACACCGCGTGCAGCGTGTGCCGGAGACAGAAAGTGGCGGACGTATCCACACATCAACAATCACAGTAGCAGTTATGCCGGAGGCAGAAGATGTGGATGTTCACATCGATGAGAAAGATATTCGTATCGATGTTATGAGAGCATCAGGAAACGGTGGACAGTGTGTCAATACAACAGACTCCGCTGTACGTCTGACTCACTATCCAACTGGAATTGTAATCTACAGCCAGACAGAGAAATCACAGCTGCAGAATAAAGAAAAAGCATTTGCACTTCTGCGTGCAAAACTCTACGATTTGGAATGTCAGAAGCAGCATGATGCAGAGGCAGAAGCAAGAAAGAGCCAGATCGGAACAGGAGACCGTTCTGAGAAAATCCGTACTTATAACTTCCCACAGGGACGTGTCACAGATCACCGTATAGGTCTGACATTATACAAACTAGACAAGATTATGAACGGCGATATCCAGGAAATCATCGATGCCTGCATCGCTGCCGATCAAGCCAAAAAACTCGCAAACATGGACGAATAGCACGAACGCAGATTAAATATAAGAGTACTATGGACAATTTATTGGACAGAGTACTCTTATTTTAATCTATGTGAGTCAAACGAGCACTGAGATGGAGCAGAGCGGAATCGAAGTGGGCGTTCGTGATATTAAAAAGAAAAGAGGAGCCAGATGCTGCTTGCAGCAAACTGACTCCTCTTTTTAGCCTTCGATTGATTTTAAAGATTTTCCGTTATACACACATGTAGTTTCCTTGCCGGGAACTATTGTTACCATATAACCGTCTTTGCCAAAGTTAATTGCAACAACTTTTCCGTCTGTTGTATGGAAAATCTGAAGCAGTACAGCATTAGAATCATATTTTGCTCCAAAATAATCATTAAATGTAGTGTCCCATGTATTTTTTCCAGAAGGCGCAGTGAAAAGGTACTGTGCATTAGATTTATCAGCACTATCCAGATAAGATAATACCTGTCGGGCAATTCTTCTGCTGGATGTATTGATTTCTGTTTTGTCATTGGGATTTCTCTGTACAGCATTCAGAGCAGCGTTCGTAATTCTGCCCAGATTTTTTATTCTTTTGCCATCGATTTCCGTTGCAAATCTGCATGGCGGTTTAGTGGGATCAGGGTCTGTAAAGCTTTCAGGATACATAGCATAGCATTCTGACATGGCTGCCTGTGCAGCTTTCCAAGTATCGGTTGCTTCTGTTATAATTGCTTTTTCTTTTGCCTTTCGTATGTATCCGGTTAAAGCCGGAATCAAAAGTGCGGCAAGAATCGCAAGGATTGTAAGAACCACAATGAGTTCTACTAATGTGAAACCCTGTTTTTTCTTTTCTGATTTTATAATTATCGTCTTCTCTCTATAATATAATGTTGTTGAGTTTTTGGTATCATATAATAAAAATGATTACACATAATATAATTAATGATACCGTATATATAGGAAAACGTCAAGAAAAACAAAACTCAATTCAATCAATTCAGATATTGCTATAATTATATCCTATAGCAAACTATAAAAATCTAAACATAGACAAACTGGTTTCCTACAATTATAATAGGAAAAGTCAAGAACATAAAAACTAATGAAAAAAACTTGTAAGGAGTGATCAGTTATGAAGAAGAAAAAAGTATTAAGTACATTATTGATAGCAGGAATGGTAGCAAGTATGATGGTTGGTTGTGGAAAATCAGCAGATGATAAAAAAGAATCTGACAATTCCGGAGTTACCACTTATACAGTTGGAACAGAAGGAGCATATCCTCCGTTCAACCTTGTAAATGAAAAAGGCGAACCGGACGGATATGATATTGCAGTTATGAAGGCGATTGATGATCTGAATCCAGATGTTGAATTTAAATATGAAGCAACAGGCTGGGATGGAATCTTTACAGCTCTCGAGTCTGGCAAGATTGATGTGATTGCCAGCCAGTGTGGTAAGAATGAAGAGCGTGAGCAGAAATATCTTTTCCCGGATATTCCATATACAGAGACTCAGGCAGCAATTGTATTTAAAAAAGACCGTACAGATATTTCCAGTGATGTAAACAGTATTGCAGGAAAAACGATTGTATCTGCAACCTCAGGAGCACAGACAAACTGGCTTGAGAATTATAACAAAGAGCATCCGGACAAAGCTGCCGATATTATGTATGCAGATGGAGATATGAGCAAGATGCTTCAGGAAGTTATTAACGGAAGAGCAGATGCACATATTGCTTCTATTAAAGTAACTGCTGATTATGTTCTCAAAGAGCAGGGACTTTGACAGTGAACTAGAGTGTCTTCCATTTGAGACTGGTGATGAGACAACTACATACATGCTTCTGAGACAGGACGAGTCAGGAGAGAAGCTGAAAAAGATTATTGATGACAGTCTGAAGACGTTGATTGAAAATGGGACATTAAAAGAATTATCCGAGAAGTATCTTGATGGAGATTATGCACCACAATTATAATCGAGAAAGTGTCTTATATCTTTAAAGAAATAAGAAAAAATGTAAGATGCACGCCGTATGAGATGCGACGTGCATTTTGTGCAATACATTGTTTTACAGAAATCGTTCTTGCACGAATTTCTATAGGGCGATTCATAAGTTGTACCGGAAACCACAAGAGTTCCGAATAAAAGAGAAAGATTGGTGTAAAAGAGATGGGGAAAATATTTAGTGTTGAATTTCTGATACAGTCCATTCCGCAGATAGCAGTATATCTGCCGATCACACTTCTGATTACAATTGCCAGTTGTGTAGCAGGACTCATCGTAGGGTTCTTTATTGCGTTGGCCCGTTATTTTGAAGTACGGGTACTTAAGACAGTTGCGAAAGTATACATATCATTTATCCGTGGTACGCCGACTATGGTACAGTTGGTGCTTGTGTATTACGGAATCCCGATACTGCTTCGTGTGATGAACGAAGCATGGGGAACAAGTTTTGATATTAACGGAATCCACCCGGTCGTATTCGCAATTATTACACTGGGACTTAATGCAGCGGCATATATGTCAGAGATTATCCGCAGTGCATTGATGTCCGTAGATGAAGGACAGGTAGAAGCTTGTTATAGCTTGAATATGACGAAGTGGCAGGCGCTTATAAGTGTTGTAATCCCGCAGGCATTTGTCGTAGCACTTCCAAGTCTGGGCAATAACTTTATATCATTATTAAAAGAGACTTCTCTTGTATTTAACATTGCAGTTGTAGATATTATGGCACAGGCAAGAATCGTTGGAGCGAGATCTTATCGTTACTTTGAGGTATATATTGCAGTATCTTTGATTTACTGGGTATGCTGTATGCTTTTGGAACGTCTGCTTGCAAAGATAGAGACCTATGTGCGTAGAAAAGAGAGGAGAAGTTAAGATGTCGATAGTAGAAGTAAGAGGACTTTGTAAAGCTTTTGGTGATAATCAGGTTTTGAAAAATCTGGATTTTCAGATAGAAAAAGGTGAAGTTGTAACACTGATCGGACCAAGCGGAGGCGGTAAGACAACGCTTCTTCGTTCTCTCAACTGGTTAAATGTACCAGATGCAGGGAGAGTTACCATTGATGGAGTTACAATTGAAGCCGGAAAAGAGAATAAACAACAAATCCGGGCACTCAGAGAAAAGACGAGCATGGTATTTCAGCATTATAATCTCTGGAAGAACAAGACTGCTCTGGAGAATATTACGGAAGGACTGATTCGGGTTCAGAAGATGCCGAAAGTCCAGGCAGTGGAGAAAGCAGAACATTTGCTGGAACGTGTCGGACTGATTGAGAAGAGAGATGAATACCCGGTACGTCTTTCCGGAGGGCAGCAGCAGAGAGTAGGAATAGCGAGAGCACTTGCAGCAGAACCGCAGGTTATGCTGTTTGATGAGCCGACCTCTGCTTTGGATCCGGAAATGGTTGGAGAGGTGCTGGATTTGATTCGAGAACTGGCAGACGAGGGTATGACGATGGTAATTGTGACCCATGAAATGGGATTTGCCAGACAGGTGGCAGATCGGGTTGTATTTATGGATCACGGGGAGATTATTGAGGAAGGAACACCAGAGCATTTCTTCACCAATCCCCAGCATGAGAGAGTGAAGCAGTTCCTTGGAAAAATTATAAGATAAAGAATTTCCGGAAAGAAAAGGAATATGATTTAGGGCATATCTTTTATGCTTTAGATAATCTCCAGACGGCATATCTGAAAACAGGGAAGGATCAGACAGAGAAAAGAAAAAGGAAAATGAGGAGGAGACATTATGAAAAAGAAAATCGCATTATTACTGGCAGGACTGATGACAGCAGCTATGGTGACCGGATGCTCAGGCTCAGGAAGCGCAGATACCACAGCGGCAGACACAAAGGCAGCTGAAACTGCAGCAGCAGATACGAAAGCGACAGACACCGCAGCAGCAGACACTACAGCAGCAGATACCACAGCGGCAGATGCTTCCGCAGATGTGCAGGCCATTAAGGACAGAGGCGTTCTCCGTGTAGGCGTTAAAAATGCAGTTCCCGGCTTTGGTCTTCAGGATGCCCTGACCGGCGAGTATACAGGAATGGAAATTGATCTGGGCGCAAAGATTGCCGAGGAGCTGGGCGTGGACGTGGAGTAGACAACCGTTACCGCAGCAACCAG
>OFMH01001173.1_pt1 | contig 14997 bp, 13 predicted proteins | sample 1541761 | NCBI WGS metagenome assembly OFMH01 (sample SAMN04209249, study PRJEB22552) | human gut metagenome | biome: gut; material: feces | host: Homo sapiens | place: USA: Oklahoma
TGACTCGTTATGAAATGGCTCAAATCGTTGCTAAAGCAATGGCTAAAGGCGCTAACGTTGACAAGCTGGCTGCTGAATTCGCTGACGAGCTGGATAACCTGGGCGTTCGCGTTGCTAACCTGGAGAAAAAAGCTGACAACGTTAAAGTAACTGGCGAAATGCGTTATCATTATGTTGATCATGATGCTATTGGTACTGACGGCAAATCCGTTGGTTATGCAACTCAACTGCGTTCCCGTATTTGGGTAAATGGTCAAATCAATGATGATTGGAAATATACCGGTATGTTGGAAAATATCCAAGATCTGAAAAATGATAAAGGCGACGAAACCACTAAATTCCAGCGTGCTTATGTAAATGGTAAGCTCGGCGGTCTGGCTGTTCAAGCTGGTCGTTATCATGCAAAATGGTCCGAAGGCAATGTTTATGATAACCGTTTTGACGGCGTTCAAGTTGCTTACGGCAAGGACGTTAAACTGACTGCTGGTTATGGTAAAGCTGCTCATACAACTGGTCTTGAAAATCCAGCTAAAGCAGCTAATGCAAAAGACACCTACTATGCTGAACTGTCCGGCAAAGTTGAAAACCTGTCCTTGGTTGCTGGTTACTACAAATTTGAAGACGTAAAAGAAAAAGTAGGCGTTGACGATAAAATTTGGACTGTTGCTGCTAACTATGCATTCGACAAGAACTTCAAACTGGGTGCTATGTATCTGAATGGCGACAAAGATGGTTACAAAGGTGATGACGACGGTTTTGTAGTAACTGCTTCCTACAAAGGTGCTAAAGCTGCTAAAGCTGGTTCTTGGGGCTTAGTTGCTAAATACTATGACCAAGGCGCTTCCACCTATATTGACCACACCATGAATGGTCTTGCTGATAATAAACTGTTCACTGGCGATGAAGGCTTTAAAGGTTACAGCGTAGCTGCTAACTACACCTTTGCTAAGAACATCGTTGGTCAGGTTGAATACTATGATTTGGAACAAAAAGAAGGCAACAAAGACGCACAAACCCTGTGGTCTCAAGTTGTATTCACTTTCTAATTCCAACCATATACAACAACTTAACATTTAACACGCGCGTATAAGAAGACGGCCGCCCGGAAGGGCGGTCGTTTTTTGATGTGTGGGGGTGCACAACCCTCAGTCATCGCCTAAGGCGATGCCAGCTCCCTTTCAGGGAGCATATAAAAGTTCGGTGAGATTGCACTAGTCAACAAATTTTAGACACAAATCATAAAAAAATATACAACAAAAAATTATCTGTTAGTCAGATATCCGTTCGTAATGCAACTTGCGATATTGAGTTGGCGTCAGATAGTTTAACGAATAAGCTGGACGCTGTTCATTAAAGAAGTGAATATATTCTTTTACTTCATCTACAACAGGCCTTTCGCCTGTTACATGAAAATCGGTAAACATTTCTGCCTTTATCCAACCATTAATCGCTTCCATTGCTGCATTGTCGGTAGGTGTTCCGGCACGAGACATGGAATGAGTAATGCTATACATTGGCAACAAGTCGTTAAATGCCTTAGATGTGTAAACAGATCCTTGGTCTGAATGCAAGATCATTTCATATTCTGGATACTGCTTCTTTAAAGCAATTAAATCCTCCAGACCGCTAATATATGTCATACGGTCACCACGTTTGGAAGATAGAGAATGGCTTACAATTTCATTATTCCAAAGATCCATATACAATGTTAGCTCATAATAGATCCCTTTTACATAAAAAGCAGTCATATCGCTTACAATACATTGCAGTGGTCCGTCAATCTGTATTTCTGTCATAAGCAGATTAGGAAAAACACGGTATGAATCTCCTGGCTTTTTGTATTTATAATGCTTGGCTTGACTCTTAATGCCAGTGATTTTACAGCACTTATGTGCATATGCATCTGAAAGTACAAGACCAGTATCCAAACGAATCTTAGCGTTAAGCCAACGATACCCATGAGAAGGAAACTTAGCATGGTACTCTTTAAAAAGTAAAATATTGCTAAGCAGGCTCTTCATTCTTGTAGAAGGATGCGCAAGCTTCTTTTTCCAAGCATAGAAACTACTGCGCTGGATATTCATGGTTTCGCATATAAGTTTTACTGGAAATTCTCCGGAAAGCTCTAATACTACTTGGTATTCTTCTTGCCGTATAGAATTACTGTACCATCCCCTTTCACCGCATAGCCTTTTTTTAATCTGGCTTCTGCAATTCTTGCTTTAAGCAATTCACGAATTAATTCTTCCTTGGTCATGGATTGAAAGTCATCCGTATTTGCAGAAAGTGCTGGGGAATCGGGACGTATTATATTACATTTTTGTTGTTTACAATTTTTTGCAGGCAGGTTATTTGCATCTCTGTACATACGCATATAAGTGCGTGCTGTACCTTCGCAAATTTTATATAACTCTGCAGCTTGATAGCGAGTAATCTCACTGTCATATATTCGTCGACCAATGTCTAATTTTTCTTGTTTAGTGTATTTCATGGTAAACCTCCTGTTTAGACTGAAGTATTCCTTGTTCAGTGATATATATATTGGTGTATTCCATTATATATTATCTGTACAAAAAATACCCCCTCTGTGTCTAAAATAAGTTTACCACTTCAGAGGGGTTTGCACCTCACTGCATTTTTTCTATCCAAAGCTCTAAATACTGACATACTCCTAAAAAATTCCTGTCAATTTCATTATTTGCTATTCTTATTACCTCTATCCCATTGTTATTTAACATTTTTGTTCTTTCTTCATCATACGATTTCTGCCTTTCTTCATAATGCTATCCGCCATCTATCTCTATCACTAAATGAAGTTTATCACAATAAAAGTCAACTATATAATTCCCTATTCTTCTTTGTCTATACCACTTATATTTATGATTTCTAAGAAAATCATACCATATTTTTCGTTCTTGTCTGGTCATATTTTTTCTTAAGTATCTAGCATTTTCTTTATTTTGACCATTATATAAAATTTTCGTACTCATATTGCTCCTTTTACAAAGTTAATTTTTTCAAGATGTCATAACAAATCTTCTTGATAATCCATAAGTATTGTTCTTCCTTTACGTCTTACAGAACCCCTCCGTCTGCTTTCGCAGACACCTCCCCTGGAAGGGGAGGCTTGTTACGTCCCCTTATTTGGGGCTATCTCTAAAATGGGAATATGCGTGGCGTTGTGAGCAGGCAAGCTTGTTTCCGTCCCCTTATTTGGGGCTATCTCTGAAATCGTGAAGGTGATGTATTAAGCTATAACGTTAACAGCATTTCCGTCCCCTAATTTGGGGCTATCTCTAAAATCAAATATCAGCGTGAAGAAGCGACAAACCGCTATTTTTCCGTCCCCTAAGTTGGGGTTATCTCTAAAATGCTAACACCTATTATCATGCCGTAGACTTCGGCTAGTTTCCGTCCCCTAATTTGGGGTTATCTCTGAAACAACTTTGCAGTTCATCCAGTTACTTGCCGATAGGTTGCCGTCCCCTAATTTGGGATTATCTCTGAAAAAAGCTGCGCGATGCCATTGAGTTTCATTACTTCATTGTTTCCGTCCCCTAATTTGGGGTTATCTCTGAAATTAACAAACACTTATATCTTACTCTTTGGCGGCTCTTTGTTTCCGTCCCCTAATTTGGGGCTATCTCTGAAATCCGATTTGACACAAGGCAAAACTAAACGTCTTGAGTTTCCGTCCCCTAATTTGGGACTATCTCTGAAATGGTGATGTAACAGAGAAAACTTTATAGTAGTTATTGTTTCCGTCCCCTAATTTGGGGGCTATCTCTGAAATCCTGTTCCTGCAAGTCCGCCTGTCATAAGGTCTGCGCCCGCCATTTGCGGCGCAAACCTTACCAACAGACCACTTGCCCTAAAAACAACCTGCCTCACACCCTCCAAATCCACTCTGCAAGCGGTGCGGCGCAGTTTCACTCAAAATCTTTCATTCAATGATGTTTTAACTGCCCCCATTCCCAAGGCAGTCTTAATTCCTATACCACTATAATTAGCATATTCACCCAACATAGCGATAATCCTGTTGCACATCACATTATTTTTCATGCCTAACACATATAAGCCTCTAAATGCCGGTATGCGTGCGCCATCCACACTAAAGGAGTGCAAGCTCAGCTTGTAATCAGCAACGTATGTTTCCTGCGCCAAATCTTGTGCTAATCCAAGCGCATCCAGTCTTTCCTTATCAGCAAAGCTGTTCCAGCGCTTTATAAGACTGCCAAGCAGAAATTGCGGTTGAGGGAAAATTACATATTGCCCTTCGCTTTTAAAACTGCAGGATGTCAAAAAGCTACAGCTTAAATATTTTCCTGCTAACGGCTGTGCAAAGCATTTTTCTGCAATATCAGCATAGCTGGTTTCCTGCAAATATTCCTTGCTCACAAGCTGTACTTCCATCTGTTTTTTCTTCAGATAAACAGTCGCCGGCAGTGAAAAGGCTGCTCCCAATAACTCATCATCTGCTTGCTTATTCAGCGCCGTCAAGCGCCAGTAAACACCGGCACGTTCCTTATCAAAATAAAGATACTGGCTATACGGACGCAAGCTCTGTTGATGCAAAAGCTCTGCATATGTGCTGTCAATATGCTCCATCAGCACGCCGTGCAACAATGAGCAGGCAGACTGCGTAAGCTTTACGCCTGTCGGAGCAGCTAACTTTATTTCCAATGAACGAATCATACTTTGCGCACCTCCGCAACTCCCATCAGCATCAGCTTACCATTATAATTTGTACATTTAAGAGTACGCGGTGCAATAATCTTATCACGCAGTAAATGCTTGTGAGTTTTAAAGCTTTTATCTAGCAATACCTTGATAGTATTTTTGGCAGTATCTTTATCCGGAGCCAACATAGCTAAAAGAGTTTTACTCAAAAAGCCTGTATTACCGCCAAGGAACATATTGCCGGCTGCTACACCTTGAAATGCTTCTTGATACTCTTTTCCAAACGCCTGTTGCAGCAAATCTGTCACCGCCGCAAAAAAGCTGTGCGTTGCCTTCAACAAATCGTCAACGCTGTTAATGGCAATGGTGTTCATAACAGCCTTTTCAATCTTTACATCAAAGAACAACTCTGCTTCGGGAAGCATGCATTCTCTGAAAATCGGAAGTTTTTTGGGAGAAGCCTTGCCAAATTTGTCAAATCCGCCATCAACTTTTTGCAAAATAGCTGTCTGCATATTCCGACTCGCATAAGTATCACTAACCTGCAAACCACGCATTGCGCTGCAGATCGCCTTCTTGTTGCTGATATTGCGCTCTTTATCATCTTTCAGGCGTAGCGTATGAAGCAATTCGCTTTCTAAACTTGCAATTAGCTTGTCAATTTCTTTAGCAGCCTGATTTTTCTTCTTTTTTATTACCGAATAAGGCATTATTTGTAATTCTCGAGGCTTTCTTTCCTCTTTCATCAGCTTTTCAATTATATCCACTTGCTGTTTAATATAACACCAATATTTGCTCTTGATATCCTGCCTCTTTTGCAGTATCTTATACAAAATCGCTGTTCTGAACACGCCTTTTATGCTGCTTCCCGGAACATATAAGCTTCCATCAGACTGCTGAATATGTCTGTTGATATCATGCAGGGTTTTCTTCTCCGCATCAACTAAGCCTGCGTCAGCCTGTGCCTCTGAACTGATAACGTCTTGTAAATTCTCTAAGCCGTATCCCTGTTCCTGTAGCCATTCCAGCAAGCTTTTCCTATCTTTGAAATTAGAAATATATTTTTCGTATTTATCCAACAGCTTATGCTTATAAACAAACCAATGCCAGGCATGCAAGTTTAAGAAATAAACCCTGCGCTGACGCGCGTCATATAAGTAATCCTTAGCTCTTAAGGTTACTCCGTCCGCAATATTTATAGGCGTTACCACATGCAGGCACATTTTAGCTGTTTCAAATTGTTTGCTATTCATTTTTTAACCCCACAAACATTCCTATTCCGTCACGGTAAACATCATGCGCTAACCCATCCACAGTCTGCTGCAGCATTTGTCCGCGTAATCTCTCAGGAAAGCATGAGCCTTCCTGCAGCATGTAAATACTATTACGCTTAATATTATCTTTTGCCGCAGATGAGGCAATAAACCCACCACGCTTAATCAGCTTATAGCTTCCCTGCTTAACAACATCTATTTCATCAACACGGGGACAAACAGGAGCAAGGCACATTTGATACTTACTCTTTTCGTTATACAGCATCAGTGCGATAGCAGTACCATCATCATATAGCATCAAATCATTATCAGCCAGTTCGAATTTACCATAGCCACTGCTACGCTTGCCACCTATGCCACTATAGCCAAGACTAAGCAGCAAATCCTTTATAAAAGTAAACTCTTCTTCATGCTCAACACCCAGTATGAAATACAAACCGGAATGCTCACTGAATACGTAACTGCCCACATAATATGGAAGCGGTTTTTCCTCACGCAACGCAACTCTTCCGGCAACAAGCGGCGCTGCAAACTCAGGCACAGCAAATTGTCTATCACTGCTACCGGACTCCAGCAAACTATTAATCTGCGAAGCACGTATATATGTTGATTTTTTCTGCTTTTTCAGCTTAGTAGCTAATTGTTTGATTTCCTCAAAGCTTTTTGCGGACTGTTGCTCTTCTTGCTCTAGCTTTAGCAACGGTTTGGGTAAGTAAAAATATAAATCACTATCAGCAGTACGCCAATAGGGAAACAAGCTGGAAAAAACTATCTTCCCTTCTGCTGTTTTTTTCACCAATGTTTCTACTGTATTACTACCTTTATTTGCAGCTTCATTACACAAGGCTGCAAACAATGTATCCGCACTGCATTGAAGCGCAAACTTATCCAAACCGCCTCCATTGGCAGTGTCACCGAAATGTACCGGTGTCAAAAATTTCAAGGTAAAAATATAATACATCATCATGCATCAATCCTTAAACAAATCCTCATAGGCTGTTAAATCTATATCCAGCTTACCAATAGCCCGCAGCTTAATATCATGCAATCTTACCCTGCCATATCCGCGAGAACCATGTCCGCCAAGATAATCGTTAGCCAACAATTCAAAACCTTCAGCCAAGGTTTCTAAATCATCTTGTACATCCTGCAGATTTTCAACGTTATACACTAACTTAAAGTCAAACTCCGCTCCTGCCGGTACACGTTCAATCTGACGTGGATTAGCTACACCACTGGCTCTGTTAATAGTATTTTCGAATTTAACCTCACCAATGTAAGTGTCTGTTTCTATCGCATTGAAATTGTTTTTAGTATCATCCGTTACAAACAAGTCAAAAAACTGCAGACGAGCCGGCATAGCATAATTTTTGCCGCTGGCACCAAACAAGCGTGCTACAATTTCATTATCATCAGCAACCTTATTTAAAACATAACCATCACAATTTATCTTTGCCAGCAAAGTTCTAATCTTGCCTTTTAAAGAGCTGCCGGGAATAATTGGCGCATGACTAAACGGATCACGGATAAAGGGGCTGTCTACTGCACCAATCGGAGCGAAGTCACTACTTCCGCCAATATGCATACCTGTCAGTACCTGCAAAATACCGGACAGAACAATTTTTCCCTGCAATGGCTGTTGTTGTCTTTTCTGTTCTTCCATCATTTATCCTTACCTCCTAAAAACTTATGATATGCAACGAGTGCTTCTACATATTTAGTGAATTTCACAAATCTAGCTAAACTATCACCAATACTATCAATAATAACATCCAGCTTTGAAACTGTCATAAATTGTTTTACAGCGGCTGTTCTTCCGGCCTGATAGAGCAAATTAACCTTTAAAAATTTAATTTCAGCAGTCAATTCTTTAGATAAAGATTCAGCACCTTTGTTTTTTGCCTTATAAAGGTCAACTTTATTGCGCACAACATTTACTGCTGTCAGAAACTTTCTGATTTGCGAGGTGGTAACATCAATTTTAGTATTATCGTATCTATCTTTATATTGCAGCCCTTTAATTGCTTTTTCTGCCTCAGTTACAACATCAAAATTTTCAAAATCAAATTGTTGTACTTTTTTCTGCATATTAGGTCTGCTATTCTGCGCATACCCGGCTTTAACAAGTTGTTCCCGCATATTATTAACCATCATGCATCCTCCTTCGTATCACGAATATAATAAATAATTAAGTCAAGAGCTGTCCGTAACTGTTTTTTTGCATCAGCGTCTGTAAACCATTTATACATCTGCTGACTGAATTCATTATAGCACTGCTGCAACTGTACCGAGGCTTTTTCCGGCTGCATACGTCCAAGCGTATAGGCAAATCTTGCCAGATTCATGTTGTCATCCTTTTCTTCCAATAAGTTCAGCAGTCTATAAAGCATAGCTTTGCCAGCCTTCAATTTATTATTGTCAACAGTATCTATATTCAGGTGCTGTAACAGAAATTGCAGCTTTTCCTTACAAACCTTATCGGTAAATGTTGTCCAGTCATAGATATGTTCACAGCATAAACCGCTTTCCGCATTTTTCTGTTCCGTTTCAAAGCCAAATAAAGCAATGCTGTTTTTCATTTTGTTGCTGCTCTTAGCTGCACTCTCCAACATACCGGTAATTTCAGCCATCTTGCTTATCGGATATCCATGACTAAACATTGCCAAGCCTGCCGAAAAACTCAATTTGCCATTAGTAAACCTTGTAAAAGCTTGTCTGATATCTACGGCAAGCTCTATAAGCTCATCCCATGCTCCCACAATGAACATATCATCACCGCCGGAATATACAACATGAACTTTTCTCTGCACCGGCTTTTGTAAGCCATATAAGCTGAATTGCTGCTGATTAATGTTGTCAAAGCCATTCAGCTCGCCTCTGCAAAGCTTACCTACTGCCAATTTAAAGAACATACCTAAATCTCTGGATAAATCAGCATATCTTGACAATGTAGCATATTTTTCCGGTTCTGCTGTACCATAGCGGATAAAGCCACCGATAAAAGCAGCACCTAAATTATCTACATCCGCACGTAAAACGCCTAAACGCTTAATACCATGCCCACCATCACAACATTGTTCAGCTAAATCTTCAAACTCCATAACAGCACCTTTATCATTAGTGCTGTAATAATCAGCCAACCATAAGCGTGTGCCGATATTTCTACCTGTCAAAGCTTTGTTTTTACTGTAAATACGTACCAGGCTAGTGCTGTTTTCTTCCAACTCCTTCTCATCCATGACAGCTAAAAACAGCGGCTTATTGTAACCAAATAACTCCAGTTCTTCACCAACAGCTTTGCTTAAAACAGCAAAATGTCTATTAGATTTAAAAAGCTTTTCTCCCAACTGGTATAGCCCTTTGCAAGTTGGGCAAATATCACCTGCATCACCATTCGCAAGTAATTTTTTACTGGACATATGACAAACAGCGCATTCTCTGCTGCCATCAAGATTTTTATTATAACTGCTATCACTATCAAAAAGCTTTGCCAAATTTTGAATATCATATCGACATAGCTTATCTTGATTTAATTTTTTACTTACAGCAGCAAATACATTACGTTGCATGCCTGAATTCTGCAAGTCAGAAGCACTGCAGGGAGCAAATCCCATTGCCATATACAGCTTTATACCAAATTTTTCCAATAACCATTCATTGCAGGCATTCTGTATTTTCTTCAAATTGTCTTTTGTAGCACTGGTATTAGCAGCTAAAAGATAGAAATGCCCACCGCCTGTATATAACAGATTAGCTCTGCTCAAACCAAGCTGCTGTAAAATCTCATCAATATAATTCTCCATAAAAATTTCTAAATAGAAAGAGCGACCTCTTAGAGATTTTAAAGCACCCTTACTTGGTACGGTATAAATAAAATCTTGTATTCCTGAAAAATCTCCTGATACAAGCAAAAATGCATCCTGTTTTCTAAATTCACTATTACCGGATTGCTCATAGCAGTATTTTTTATAATCTTTAATCTTATTTGCCGAAAAATATTCATACATACAAGCGGCAAGCGCTGCTGTTACCTTAGAATGAATATATAGCGAAATATCACAAACCTCATTTTTATTCGTACTGGATGGTACATAACTCATGACATCCTCCAAAATGCGCAAGAGTTCGCCATTACTCATATCCAGTACACCGGCACGTTGAAAATTACTTTCCAATACATTTACAAGCTCTTCATACTTGTCATCTGAAGCATAGCACATTTCCGTTGTCGGATAATTAAATTTATCCGAAGGATTCAGCCCACGTAAATGATATTTGCTAACCGGATTGCTGGTTTGTTCTCCAAAAATATTAAACACACTTTGCAAGCAAGACTGTGCATCAAAGCCACGGTCAACACCCTCATCTTCACGCTCGCGTCTGTCAGCTGCAGCAGCAATATTATCAGCCTCATATACAATATAGCTAAAATCATCAGCTAAAGGTTTTGCTGTTTTCAAAGCTTTTGCATGGTGTAAACGCAAACAACGTAAAACCTGCTCTGCTTCCGGAGAATTGTCCATATACTGTTTTAAAAAATTTGCTCCGGCATTAGAGTGATTCCCCAAACTATGGTCAGCACGCAAACACATCTTACCTATGTCATGCAACAAGGCTGCCTTAATTAATACATCTATTTCCGCCACTCAAAATCCCCCTTTCGGAAAATCGACTTTATATAACAAACGTAAGAAAAAGCTATTAATATAATTCTACAATATTTTTTGAAATCCTTTTAGGAAATTTTGGTGCGCATTCTCTTCATAACGAAAATTTAATACTTTCAGGTGTTTCTTCTATATCTATTAATCTTATCTCCGACATTTCTCAATCACTCTTCTAATTGGTTTTATCATCCCCACCAATATCAGCATACACTTCTCTTTATGCGAAACTCTGCATTTACAATAACTTTAGTTTTTAAAGTTATTCTTTTATACATTGTTGCATTTGCAGTTGACAAGAAGAATTTTCGCTTTGTAAAATAAATTTAAGAGGAGTATTTTTCTTTTTATTGCTTTGACGGAGGTGAAGCCATGTTACGAAAATTATCAGCCGTTTTTTTACTCATACTGACCTCACTTGGATTTATAGCAGGCAATGTCAACGCCGCTAATGAGCAAGCAAAGCAAGAGGTTGTTTTCGCTGACACTGGCTGGGACAGTGTCAAATTTCACAACGCCGTTGCCGGTTTCATCGGCACTCACGCCTATAACATCACGCCTAAGATTATCAGCGGCTCTACACCTATCATCCAGACGGCGCTGCTCCGCGGCGACGTAGATGTGCATATGGAACTATGGACCGATAACGTGCCTACCTTTGAAGCTGATATGAAAACCGGCAAGCTGCTCAACCTGGGCATCAACTTTGATGATGATAAGCAGGGCCTTTATGTTCCCCGCTATCTTATTGAGGGTGACGCCAGCCGCGGCATCAAGGCACTCGCTCCGGATTTAAAAACCGTCAAAGACCTGGCGCGCTATGCGCACCTGTTCAAGGATCCCGAAGATCCCACAAAGGGACGTCTTTACGGTGCTATTCCCGGCTGGAGCATTGATAAGATACTTTATTTGAAATATGAAGCCTACGGCTTAAACAAAAATTATGTCTACTTCCGTTCCGGCAGCGAGCCGGCGCTGAACAGCGCCTTCCTCGCCGCCTACACTAAGGGCGAACCGATTGTAGGCTACAACTACGAGCCGACCTGGCTCACCGGCAAGCTGGACCTCGTTCTGCTGCAGGACGAGCCCTACAATGAAGTCGGCTTTCAACGTGGACTGACGGAAGCTCGCTCCGTTCCAGTCTGCATCGTTGCCAACAAGCAGTTGCAAAGCAAAGCACCGGAGTTTGTTGCCTTCCTGCAAAAATATCACACCACCAGCGCACTCACAGCCGAAGCATTGGCACACATAGCAGATACTAAATGCACCTATGACGAGGCTGCCATCTGGTTCATGCAGCGCCATCCCGAGCTGCTTGCACAGTGGCTGCCTGAGGATAAGCTGCCAAGCATCAACCAAGCCCTCAAAGGCGATAAGACTACTGCAGCAAGCTGGCTGCTGAGCTTCCCGGAAGAAGTTCAGGTAGACTGGACCAAGCCTATCGACAATTTCGTCAACTACATCAACACCACCTACGCCAGCTTCTTCAATAAAGTGAAGGACATTCTTACCTGGTGTATTCTTTCTATCGAACGATTGCTGAACTTTATCCCCTGGTGGCTGACTATTATCGCTGTCGCTGCCTTAGGCAAGGTGCTCACAGGCAAGCTGTCGCGCGGTATTATCTACGGGATAGGACTATTTGCCATCGGTGCCTTCGGCTACTGGAGCATGATGAACGAAACACTGGCAGTAGTTATTTCCTCGGTTATCATATCGCTGCTTTTAGGTCTGCCCATCGGCATTCTTGTGTCCACCAGCAGGCTGGCAAACCGCCTGCTGCGTCCTCTGCTTGACGCTATGCAGACTATGCCTACCTTTGTCTATATGATTCCCGCGGTTATGCTGCTCGGTCCCGGCAAGGTGCCTGCAGTTCTTGCTACAGTAGTTTATGCCGTCGTGCCTGTAATCCGCTTAACCAGCCACGGTATTCAGCAGGTTGATCCCAATGTTGTCGAAGCCTCCGCTGCCTTCGGCGCTTCGCGTTGGCAAACTCTGTTCAAGGTGCAGATTCCGCAGGCCATGCCCACGATTATGACAGGCATCAACCAGACAATGATGATGGCTGTAGCGATGGTTGTTACCTGTGCAATGATTGGTGCCAACGGGCTAGGTATGGAGGTACTGATTGCCATTAACCGTACTGAATCCGGTCGTGGACTTATCGCCGGTATTTCTATCGTTATTATTGCGATTATCATTGACCGCCTGACGCAAAGCCTGGCAGACAAGAAAAAGGAGGGAAAATAAATGACTGTACCCGTATTGCAAGTAAAAAACCTGTACAAGCTGTTTATTCCTCTGGAGTATTCGCAAAATGAAAAAAAGGCCATGACCATGCTGGAGCAAGGCGCTTCCCGCACCGAGGTACAGGAAGCTACCGGCATTACCGCAGGTTTGATTGATATAAACTTCACAGTCAACAAGGGCGAAGTATTTGTCCTCATCGGTCTTTCCGGCAGCGGCAAATCCACGCTTATCCGTTGCCTGAATATGCTAAACCCGCCAACCTCAGGCACAGTTTATCTTGATGGCGATAACATTACCGATTTCAGCAATAAGCAGCTGCAGGAGCTGCGCCGCACCAAGGTAGCAATGGTGTTCCAGAACTTCGGACTTATCAGCAACCGTAATGTTTTGGAGAACACCTACTACGGTTTGGAGATTCGCGGCGTACCGCTGAAGGAACGTACCGAAAAGGCTATGCAGATGCTGGAAATGGTTGGCCTGCAGGGCTGGGAAAAAACGCGCATCAGTGCGCTTTCCGGAGGCATGAAGCAGCGCGTCGGCATCGCCCGCGCACTTGCTAACGATCCCGATATCCTGCTGATGGACGAAGCCTTTTCTGCGCTCGACCCCTTAGTGCGCAATGATTTACAGTTTGAGCTGCTGCGTATTCAGGAAAAGACCGGAAAAACCATTGTTTTTATCACCCATGATATCAACGAAGCCTTCCGCCTGGGAACGCACGTCGGCATTTTGCGCGACGGCCGCATGGTGCAAATCGGTACGCCGGAGGAAATGATTACCAATCCTGCGGATGACTATGTACGCAGCTTTATCAATAATGCCGATTCCAGTAAAATCTTCACTGTACGTAACGTAATGAGTACGCAGACCTGTATCGTGCGCAATATTGACGGTGCTGCCGTTGCTCTGCGCAATATGAAAAACAGCGGCGTATCCAGTGCCTACGTAGTTGACGAGCATCTGCACTTTATCGGTATCATTACCTTGGATAGCGCTATGCAGGTGCTTTCCGGCTATACAACCTTTGATAAAAGCATTCTGCGCAATGTTCCTGTGATAGATAATCTTGATACACCCGTGGCAGATATTATGCCGCTTTCAGCAAGCACGCCCTTCCCTCTGCCCGTAATTGACGAAAACAAACTGTTTTGCGGTATTGTCACCAAGGCCTCAGTGATATCCTCCTTTGTCACCAACTGAACTCTCATCCTCCCGCAAACAGCAAAAAAGCTGATGCTCCGGCAGTTACCTGCCTTAGCATCAGCTTTTTATTTGCATTTATTATTCAACATGTACAACGTTAGTTGCCTGTTCGCCACGGTCACCCTGGATAACGTCAAATTCTACGTTCCAGCCTTCTTCCAAGGTTTTAAAGCCTTCGCTTTTAATACCGGAGAAGTGAACGAACAAATCCTTGCCGCCTTCTCTTTGGATAAAACCATAGCCTTTTTCTGCATTAAACCATTTAACCTTGCCTGTCATCTGTAGGCCTCCCTAAATACTATTTGAGCCTCTAAAACTCACTTAGCTTATTATAGCCTATATGTACAGGAAAAGCAAATATTTGTCTGAATCTTTATAATTTTATTCTGCAATGCGAGCTTGCCATGTCTGCAGCAAAGCAAGCTTCTGCTCCCGGCGCAGCTTTTTTATGGCGCATTCGCGCCGCAAAGCCGCTTCCTTATCCGGCAGCTCTTCGCTGTAGACCAGCTCCAAAGGACCGCGTCCACGCGTATATTTGGCACCGCGTCCGCTGCTGTGCATTGCCAGACGGTGCTCCAGATCATTGGTCCAGCCTGTATATAAGCTGCCGTCCTTGCAACGCAGCATATATACAAACGCCGCCATTTATTTTACAACCTCTACCTTTTCCATGGTCACAGCTTCGCGCGGACGGTCACGGAAATCAGTCGGTACTACGCCGATCAGGCGAACAACATCCATGCCTTCAACAACTTTGCCGAAAATTGCATGGTGGCCGTTCAGCCAGGGAGTCGGTGCCAGAGTGATGAAGAATTGGCTGCCGCCAGTGTTCGGGCCTGCATTAGCCATGGACAGAATACCCTCGTCATCATGCTTCAGGCCTTCACCGAACTCGTCTTTAATCTTGTAGCCGGGGCCGCCCATAC
>OFMH01001176.1_pt1 | contig 14988 bp, 10 predicted proteins | sample 1541761 | NCBI WGS metagenome assembly OFMH01 (sample SAMN04209249, study PRJEB22552) | human gut metagenome | biome: gut; material: feces | host: Homo sapiens | place: USA: Oklahoma
GCATCTGGACTCAGTTTGAATACGGAACACAGTTCTATCAGTATCTCATCGAGACATCGAATGACGGCAAGCACTGGCAGACCTTCTCCGACAAGCGACAAAACCGTCTGGCTGGTTCGCCGATGGTAGATTTCGGAAATGCCAAGGCGCAGTACATCCGCCTCACCTATACCGGAGGTCAGAAGAACGGTTTCGGTGGCGCCATCTGGAACATCAAGGTTTACGGTTCCGTAGAAGATTCTTCCCCACAGCAGTGGCTCGGTCTGACAGCAGCCGATTTCGACGGCACAACCTGGCATAACAACGAGGGAATGCTCGCCGGCAAGTTCTCACTCCTTCAGGGTACAGCACTCAGAGAGCGCATGGCTGGCAAAGATGCCATCACCCTGCAACCGGGTACCCAGCTCGTGATGACTCATCCGCAGCTCGGCAAGGCACGCAAGCACACCCTCACCGCCCAGACTTTCGACAACGGAAGTTGGCATCAGATAGATGAAAACGATCCACGTCTGAATCTTTCTGAAGGAAAACTGGAAATTCTTGCAGGCGAAAAACAATTTACCCTCACCAATCTCCGTTATTATAACTGGGAACAGGAGGCGGCAGAAAAGGCTTTCGATGCCCAGAGCAGCATCGTGCGTGAGGCAGTAGCCGACAAGAACAGTCAGGGACTGGTGGTAGATATCAGCGCTGACTACTACAACGAGGGCGATACCGTGCCTTACATCAAGAACGGCAGTCCGCTGGATGTTCACCTCAAGGGCGAGTTCGAGACGCAACACGATACTGCAGCCATCATCAAGACCATAGAGGGCAAAAAGGCATTCGCCTTTACCGGCAAGGAGAGTTATAGAAGCAACTTCATACTCCCAGCCACTATCCGCGACAACGCTCCATACACCATCGAGGCATGGATTCTGAATCCGGAGATTGCCGAGAATGAATGCGTAGCCGATTTCACCTCTTCTCACGATGAACTGGAAAAGCTGATGCTGGTAAACGGCACCGAACCACGCTGCGGTGTGATGAACCACTACGGATGGTATGAGGATGCCGGCTACAAGGAGATGAAGACCCTGGAAGGCAAGTGGCAGCACGTATATGTCTGCTTCGACGGCAGAATCGAGAGCATCTACATCAACGACAAGCTTATCAGCCAGAAGGATATCCAGCTCCTCGTCAAGCCATCGCAGTTTATGCTTCTGGGCAAAAATGCCGAAGAGGCATGGTCTTTCTCAGGCTATCTGCACTCATTGAAACTCTGGGATGAATACATTCCTTACAAAAGACAAACAAAATAAACTAGCAATACATGAAGAAGATTTTAGTAACATCAGCCTTGGCAGCATTGGCATTGATGCCTGCCTCGGCACAGAAAGTGAACAAGAGTTCGGGTGGTTATCCTATTACACCGGTGCCTTTCACATCAGTAAAGGTTTGGAACAATACGTTCTGGGGACAGCGTATCGAAACCTCTCGCAAAGTAACCATCCCGCTGGCTTTCAGCAAATGCGAATCAGAGGGAAGATACAAGAACTTTGAGCGTGCCGCTCATCCAAGCGACACCTATGATGTAGGCAAACTGATGCCCTACAGTTTCGACGACACCGACCCATACAAGACCATCGAGGGTGCCAGCTACGTACTCCAGACCTACCCAGATAAGAAACTCAAGGCGTATATCGACAGTGTGCTCGACATCATCGCTCCGGCTCAGGAGGCTGACGGTTACCTCTATACCGCCCGTACACAGAATCCGAAGCATCCTCATTTCTGGGCTGGCGACAAGCGCTGGAGCAAGGAAGAGGATCTAAGCCACGAGCTCTACAACCTCGGTCACATGGTAGAAGGTGCCGTGGCTCACTGGCAGGCTACTGGTAGCCGCAAGTTCCTCGACATCGCTATCCGCTATGCCGACTGCGTGGTTCGCGAGGTTGGTCCTAACCCAGGACAGGCTTGCGTGGTACCGGGACATCAGATTGCCGAAATGGCGCTCTGCAAGCTCTATCTCGCTACCGGCAACAAGAAATATCTCGAAGAGGCTAAGTTCTTCCTCGACTATCGTGGCAAGACATCTATCAAACAGGAATATTCTCAGAGCCACAAACCGGTTTTGGAGCAGGACGAGGCTGTAGGTCATGCCGTTCGTGCCACCTATATGTATGCTGGTATGGCAGATGTAGCTGCCCTCACCGGAGATACTGCCTATATCCACGCCATCGACCGCATCTGGGACAACATCGTGAGCAAGAAGCTCTACATCACCGGAGGAATCGGAGCCACCAACAACGGCGAGGCTTTCGGCAAGAACTACGAGCTGCCTAATATGAGTGCCTACTGCGAAACCTGCGCAGCTATCGGCAATGTTTATGTCAACTACCGTCTCTTCCTTCTCCATGGCGAGAGCAAATATTACGATGTATTGGAGCGTACCCTCTACAATGGTCTCATCAGTGGTGTGAGCATGGACGGCGGCGGCTTCTTCTACCCTAACCCATTGGAGAGCATGGGGCAGCATCAGCGCCAGGCTTGGTTCGGCTGTGCCTGCTGCCCTAGCAACATCTGCCGTTTCCTGCCATCCCTCCCAGGCTACGTATATGCCGTAAAGGATAAGAATGTATATGTCAACCTCTTCCTCAGCAACTCTTCTTCTCTGAAAGTGGCTGGCAAGAAGGTGGCTTTGAGTCAGGATACACAGTACCCTTGGAACGGCGACATCGCCATCAAGGTAGATGACAACAAGGCAGGTCAGTTCGGTATGAAGATCCGCATCCCGGGCTGGGTAAAGGGTCAGCCAGTACCATCAGACCTTTACTACTACAGCGACGGCAAGCGACTGGGCTATACCATTACCGTAAACGGCAAGAAGGTAGAGGCTAAGGTAACAGAGGATGGCTATTATACCATCAACCGCAAGTGGAAGAAGGGCGATGTGGTTCGCGTTCACTTCGATATGGAGGCACGCACCGTACGTGCCAACAACAAGGTAGAGGCCGACCGTGGCTGCATCAGCATCGAGCGTGGTCCTATTGTATATTGCGCAGAGTGGCCAGACAACAAGGGCTTCGACATCATGAGCATCCTGGAGAACCGCGAACCTCAGTTCGCTGAGGGCAAGCTCTCGTACGATGGTTTCATCGACCCTAAATATAAGAATGTACTGACACTCTACAAGGGTCAGAACATGGAGACCTTGACTGAGAACGTGCAGACCCTCGCCTACGACAAGAGCGGCAAGCTGAGCACCAAGGACCAGACCCTGACTCTCATCCCATACTTCGCCTGGGCTCATCGTGGCAACGGCAATATGAAGGTATGGTTGCCACAGGATGTCAAGGCTGCAAAGCCATCAGCTCCTGCAACTCTCGCAGCTCAGGCTAAGGTAGAATTCTCTTCTCCAGTGCCTGCCAAGAGCAGCATCACCGACGGACTGGTTCCAGCCGATGAGAACGACCGCTCTGTCCCATACATCCACTGGTGGCCAAAGAAGAACACTACAGAGTGGATTACCTACACCTTCCCAGAGAGCAAGGAGATCAAGACCAGCACCGTATATTGGTACGACGACCAGCCATGGGGCGGTTGCAAGGTGCCAGACAGCTGGAAGCTCTACTATCAGGACGAGGCAGGCAACTGGAAGGAAGTTCCAGGAGCCGATGCTTATCCATGCAAGCGAGGTGTAGCCTGCATCGTGAATTTCGACCCAGTGAAGACCAAGGCTGTGAAGCTCGAACTGAAGCAGCCAGAAACTCTGTCCTGCGGTTTGTTTGAGTGGAGCGTGAAGTAACAAGATTTATTTTTAAATATTTTTCTTTCAAGAATTGCCATATTGCCATATCAGCCAGTAATCTCTCTGATTACAAAGCTGTTAGGGGTATGGCAATTCTTTATTTTTAGGGGTTATCTGCCATATATTGCCAATATGATGATAACATGATTTACTGACGTATTGATTTGTTGTCGTTTATATATGCATGTCATATGATAAAACGTTTTACATGAACCTTTATTGGCATTTTACCAAGTGATAACCTTATCTACTATTTCTTGTTGCTCCAAGCTACTTCTTCGCAGATAGATACGTGTCGTTTCGATGCTTTCATGTCCCATGAGGTCGGCAAGCAAGGCTATATCGTTGAACTTCTCCAAGAAATTCTTGGCATAACGATGGCGGAACGAGTGAGGGTACACCACTTTTTCATTCAAGCCATACTTCATCGCATAGTTCTTCAACTGCTGTGATATACCTCTTGTCGTGATGCGCTCGCCAAAGCGATTAAGAAAGAGATAGCCACTTGTACGGTTGAGTGTCTGCAACCACTTTTCAGTTTCCGTGCGCAATGTCTTGGGGATATAGATACGCCGTATCTTGCCACCCTTGGTGTAGATGTCGTAATAGCCTACTTGCACGTGCTCAACCTTGATTTGCACAAGTTCGCTCACTCTGGCACCAGTCGCAGCTAAGAAACGCACCACAAAGTACCACTCCAAGTTGTCTTCCTTCTTCAACTTGTTTTTCAAGAAGGTGTAGTCGGCATTGCTGATGACATTCTCCAGATAAGAACGTTGCTGCACCTTGACCGACTTCAAGCGGAGTTTCGTCTTGCCCACAAATACAAGGTACTTGTTCATTGCCTGAATACGGAGGTTTACCGTCTTTGGTTTGTAAGTCTCAATCAAATAGGTCTTGTAAACCAACAAGTTTCTCTTGTTCAACTCTTTGTGTCGAGATCCAAACTCCTTTACGGCATACAGATATGCCGAAATCGTGTTCTTAGCCATATTGCCTTGGCTTAGGAACTCTTCAAATTTGTCTAATTCCATTTCTATTCGTTTATTAGTAAAACATAAAGTTGTCCATATAAATAGACATTGTATTGTTCTATGAGTTCCTATTATGAGAAGATGTCCCACACTATATTCAAAACAGCATAATTATGGAACATCTGAAAAAGAGATTAAATCAACTTTTAGAAAAGAAAATAGAACTGGATAATTATTTGGCTAAACAATTACCCAAGTCTATTCTACAAGAGGCAATTCAAGGAAAGCTTGTGCCTCAAATAGCTGAAGAAGGTACAGCGCAAGAACTGCTTGAACAGATAAAGGTAGAAAAACAGAAACTCGTCAAAGAAGGCATACTCAAAAAGTCTGCCCTCAACGATTCTGTTGTTTTCCGTGGTGACGATAACAAGTACTATGAGAAGATTGGGAAAAAGTGCGTGGATATAACTGAGGAAATCCCTTTTGATTTGCCCGATTCTTGGAGTTGGGCAAGAGGTAAGGCTGTATTCATGCCTATGGAATCAACAAAGCCATCATCTGATTTCGTTTATATAGATGTAGATGCCGTCAATAACAGGCTAAACATTATAGACAAACCTAAAAAGGTAAGAATAGAAAACGCTCCAAGTCGAGCAACGAGAAAACTTCATAAAAACGATTTGTTGTTTTCAATGGTTCGTCCCTACTTGAAAAATATAGCTTTGGTTGATGATATATATAAAGATGCCATTGCAAGTACAGGATTCTATGTCATAACCCCAAGTTTAGGGTATTATCCTATGTTCCTGTATTATTTGATGCTATCAAATTATGTGGTTGATGGATTAAATTCGTTTATGAAGGGTGATAACTCGCCCTCCATAAACAACTGTCATATAGAAAATTATCTATACCCATTGCCTCCAATAGAGGAGCAACAACGCATTGTTGAAAAGATAGAGCAATTAATGCAGTTGCTCAAATAGTTTTTCTATTTGAGCAACAATGCGTTGTTGTTCTTTTAATGGGGGTAAAGGAATAAGAATATTATCTAAGGCTTTAGAAGAAAGCCCTTGTATTCCAATGCCTTTACCACCTATTCTTCCTGTTTCCTTATAGAAATAAAACACCCAAAAGAAGAACTTTGTACAAAGCTGCTTGTAAGCACGAAGTTTGTGTATATGATTTTGGATTCTTATATCATACGAATAGTTCCATATTGCGGCACGTCCGATGTCTCCACCTTCACAGACAAGTAAGTCTCCAAATGTCGCCGTACATTTTTCTATTTCTTCATCTGTAAAACGCATCTGCTTAATATTGCTGAGTTCAAATCTATCCCAATATAGATTTGAAGTGGTAATGTAAGTCATTAATTGCCCTTTTAGATTTGATGAATTTAATGCTTTACCTGTGCAATGTGAGAACAGAGTTCCCAAGCGGCACCATTCCCATGTGTTAGGAATATCAAATGGTATTTCATCATCAACACTGATTCTCTCTTTTTTGTTAATGGTATAATACTTGTTATCGTCACCACGAAAGATAACAGAATCGTTGAGGGCAGACTTCTTTAACTTACCTTCCTTCACTAACTTTTGCTTCTCAGCTTTTATCTGTTCAAGCAGTTTTTGGGCTGTGCCTTCCTCTGCAATTTGCGGAACCAGTTTCCCTTGAATTGCTTCTTGTAAGACGGATTTTTTTATTTGTTCATTTATTGTTCTATTCAAGTTTTCTAACTTCTCTTGTTGTGTTCCATACTTTTCTATAACAGGTAGTAAAGACGTAACCTTTGATATTATTCGTGTCTGTTCGTTTCTTGGTGGTATAGGAACAAGATAATTGCATACAGTTGTAGTCGAAAGTTCCTTTTGTTTAGTACTGCCATCTGATTTGTCTTCTATTACGCTTTGAACCGTTGGACTTACGAAGTAAAAATAGAAGAAAAGAGGAGACACAAAGGGTTTAAACAATCGGATGACTGTTACATGACTATCTGCAACAGCCAGCTCATAAGGATTAAGCTTTGCGTAATATACAGCCATTCGCCCCAATGTTCCTAATCCTGTGGAGTTCCACATTAAATCCTCATCTTGCAAAATTCGCTCAATAGCGTACTTGGACAAGGATTCGGGCTCTATAAACTGCGCTTTGTCAATAGAGAATCCTGCCCATTGGTTACATTTTTGAGCAACAACAGGATACTTTTTTATCGGTGAATACTTAGGAGACTTCCCTCTTTGTATGTATATCGAAACATTCAAAAGTCTTGCCCAACTCCAAGATGTTGGTATCTCAAACGGCACTTCCTCATCAATGCATTTCACCTCTCCCGTAGCAAGTATCTTCTCATAATAGGAATTGTCCTCACCACGGTAGATAATAGATGCGTTCTTGTCACGCTTGATTTTTTTCTCCTTAATCAAGCGTTCTTTCTCTTGACGAATCTTATCAAGCAAAACGCTTGCTGGTTCGTCATTAGGGTCTTGCGGTACAAGTTTTCCCTGTATCGCCCATTGTAATATGCTATTTTTTAATTGTTTTCCGTTCATTGTAATTTACTATCGTTAGAAATCATTGTCCTTATTCTTCTGCTTCAAGAAGAACTGATAAAGTTTCTTGCCTATTTTATCTTTGGCAAATGTCCGCTCATGCTCAATAGGTATGGTAGATAACCTTATCTTGGCCACGCCTTTTTTCAACAACTCAAATTGTTGTGGACTTATCTTGAATTGAGCTGTAGAACTGATTTCTGTCACTGGAAGGACTATATTGCCAGAGACAATACCTGCCGTTTCAGAACTGCTACCAATCTGAGAACCATAAAGTTTAATAACTTCACCATCGAATGTTTTCAACAACATGGTTGATTCTTTCAGGAAATTCAGTCTGTATGACTTTACGGTTGCGATAATGTAATATGCCGTATCTTGCTTTGCAACGCTATATTTCATGTTACATCCCTCGGCAGCCAAAGGTCGATATGTATATCCAACCGTTTGTGCATTTATATTGATACTGCACATAGTCAGTACAATAGACAAAATGATTTGTATTCCAATATTACTTTTCATAATTATGCTATAAAATTGAAATGTCCTTATTTTATTGTTGTTACTCAGCTTCGTCCAACAATTTGTCAAGTTGCGCTTGCAGTTCTTCACGCTTTGGCAAATAGAGTTGGTAACGTGCTACAAACAATTGATTGGTTATACCCTCCAAGGCATACTCCATCAAAAGTTCATCTTTTCTTGCTCCCAAAACTATGCCAATGGGTGGATTATCGTCAGGTTGACATACTTCTGTTTTGAAATAGTTCAAGTAGAGGTTCATCTGCCCAATATCACCATGCTTTATCTCTGCTCGCTTCAAATCAATCAACACATAGCATTTCAAGATACAGTGGTAGAATACCAAATCCACCTTGAACTGTCGGCTTCCTATCTGCATGGAGTATTGCCTGCCCACAAATGCAAAACCACGTCCCATTTCCAAAAGAAACTGCTCCATGTGGTCTTTAAGAGCCTTTTCCAAGTCACTCTCCTTATAGCGTTTCTGTTTGGGAAGTCCTGCAAATTCAAGCACGAAAGGGTCACGGATGATGTCTTGCGGAGTTTGTACTTGATGCCCCTCGTTTGCCAATGCAAGAACTCCTGCCTTGTCTGTGCTTAGTGCAAGTCGCTGAAACAGACAACTTTTCATCTGCCTTTTCAGTTCTCGAACTTTCCAGCCTTCCTTAATACATTCATTAAAATAGAACTTCATTTCGAGAGAATTATCACACTTTAGTAGTTCATAGTAATGGCTCCATGTCAATTTTGGGGACGCTGTCCCCAAAATTGGAAAAGCCAAATAGAACTTACGCATATAAGTGAGATTAGTACGGTTGAACCCCTTGCCATTTCTAATAGTCAAATCTTTTGAAAGATTCATGAGCAAATGTTTTCCATACTCTGCTCTATCTTTACCTTTAAGCTCAAACTCCACAATGTATTTACCTGTCTGCCAGTTTGCTTCAAGCAATTCTGTATTGACAGCATTGACCGCTTTTGACTTCGCCTCACCCCATAGTGCGGTTATGTTGTCTATCAACTTCTGATAGGCAGCATCATTTATGTTTGTCAAACCTTTATTCTCCATGCCAATCTTTTAGATTTGTGGAACACCGTCCCACATTTTACAATTCGTCCACATTTATATTTATCCCCAAGATACGCTGTATCTCAGCCAATGTCTTATCAATCTCATGATCAAGAGCCTTGCGCTTCTTGAAATAGTCGGCAAGCAGTTCGGCAGGAGGCAAAATCTCCTCATCCTCTTTTGGGAACTTACATAAGTCGAAGTTGCAATCAGAATCAATCAACTCTTGTACAGGATAGCAGCGTGATTTCTCATCTCCATCGGCAATGATAATCTCCTTGCGGTCGTTCCACCATTCACGGATAGGATCGCAATGCTCCGACTTCATCGATTTTGTCTTGGAAAAATGCTTGTACCCCTCTGGCATATCCAAACGGTAGAACCACGTTTCCTTTGTAGAATAACCTTCTGGAGCACCATCCGCACTGGTATTGTCGAAGAACAAAATGTTCGTGGCAATCGAAGTGTAAGGTGCAAAGATACTGCCAGGCAAACGGATAATGGTGTGCAAGTTGAAATCCCTGAGCAACTTTGTCTTAATGGCAATCTTTGTGTTATCTGCTCCAAAAAGGAAACCATCAGGAACAATGACAGCAGCACGGCCATTTTTCTTCAAGCGATACATGATAAGCACCATGAAGAGGTCAGCAGTCTCGCTACTGCGCATATCAGAAGGAAAGTGAGATTTCACGTCGGCCTTTTCATTACCTCCGTATGGTGGATTCATCAAAACAACATCAAACTTGTCTCCATCTGTATAGTTGAGTACATCTTTTGTAAGCGAATTATCGTGATATACCAATGGCGTGTCAATACCATGCAGTAACAGGTTTGTCACACATAGCATATACGGGAATTGTTTCTTTTCTATGCCAAATACAGACTGATTGTACTCTTTGCGGTCTTCGGCAGTCTTTACCTTTTTGTCCAATTCACCCAACCAACTTGTGATGAAACCTCCTGTACCACAAGCGAAGTCTGCCATTTTCTCACCAATCTGCGGATTGACTATCTCTGCCATAAATTCGGTCAAGGCTCTTGGGGTGTAGAACTCACCTGAGGAACCTGCCGACTGCATTTCTTTAAGGATAGTCTCATATATCTCACCGAAAGCATGACTCTCTTCATAGTCACCAAGATTCAATCCGTCTATCACATTAAGCACCTGGCGGAGCTGAACACCATCTTTCATATATTGGTTGGCATCCTCAAATGTGGTCTTTACTATTGCCTGACGAATTGGGGTGTCAGGTGTAACCTCTATGTTTTTGAGTTCAACAAACAAGGTGTTGTTGACAAACGAAAGCAGCTCGTCACCTGTCAAGGCATTGCCGCTTCCATCATCATGTGCCCAGTTGCGCCAACGGCATTCTTCTGGGATAATAGACTTGTAATCATCATCGTCCAACTCCCAATCATTCTCTTTCTCGTCATAGACTTTCAAGAACAGCATCCACGCCATTTGTTCTATGCGTTGCGCATCACCGTTGATACCGGCATCATTGCGCATGATATTGCGTACCCGTTTTACGAAATTAGATAAACTCATTTTATATTGTTTCTTTTTATGCTATATTATATATTGATTGCTCCAACTCTTTTACGGCCTTCAAATACTCTCTCTTGCCACCGAAGAACTTTACTATATTTGCCTTAGAGCCCAATCGGCGGAAAGGATCGTTTTCAAGCACAGTGAGACTTTCAAGTTCAGAAATGCCTTCTTCCATGTACTTCTCCAGCAAATTCTCAAGTACCAGCCGTGCCTGCTCACCATACTTGGTAAATATATCACGCTTTTTCACTTGCTCAGCACGTTCCCGCCTCGTCAGGGTCTTCTTGCCGTATGCGATATGGCAGATGAAATCAAAATCATCCACATTGCTCATTTCCTGTGAAGTTTTTAATTCTGCAAGATCTATGCCTCTTTCTTTCAGCATATCAGCAATGTCTGACTTTTTCTTTATTTCATTCCATTTGGAGGTAAATGTATCAATGGTAGCAAACGAATCAAGGATATTCTTCTTCGTGTAGTCGGTAATACTCTCCGTGCGAAGCAGCTTGCCATCGGCATCGTAAACAGACACTACCTTATTGACAACCATTACCTGGCAGCCATCTTTATCTACAAGAGGCTTTGGACGAGTGATAGGATCACCAACTATTGGCGGTGTATTATCTACAGGCAGAACTGGAGTTTTTGCCTCTCTGGACTTTATAGGATAATCGGGATCCATCTCGATAGGTCCGTCCCAATCTGGGTCAGCAAACAAGCGTGTTACATTTCGAAAGTCCATCACCGTGAAATTGGTCTTTCCCTCATTCTCACGAAGACGGGTTCCGCGTCCTATAATCTGCTTAAACTCCGTCATGGAACCAATCTGTTGGTCAAGCACTATCAGCTTTACCATCTTGCAATCCACACCGGTAGAAAGCAGTTTGCTGGTTGTTGCAATGACTGGATATTCCGAAGATACTGAAATAAAGTAATCCAACTTGCCTTTACCATACTCATCGCTACCTGTTATGCGAACCACATAGTCAGGATTTTTCTTGCACATATCAGCATTGGCATTGGTCAATGCCAGACGCATACGCTCCGCATGTGTTTCATCAGCACAGAACACTATGGTCTTAGCCATGCGGTCAGTGCTTTTCAGATAGTTGGTTATCTCTTGCGCAACTTCCCTTATACGGTCTTCTATAATAATGTTATAATCATAGTCGCTGTTGTTATAAATGCGGTCTTCTATCTCGTTGCCGTATATATCCTTTTGTCCCTTTGTCGGTCTCCACTCATCGCCAATGTTGGTTGTGATGTTGATTACCTTGAAAGGAGCTAGGAAACCGTCCTCAATTCCGTTTTTAAGACTATATGTATATATAGGCTCACCAAAGTAGCCAATACTTGACTGGTACTTTGTTTCTTTTGGTGTTGCTGTCATACCTATATGAGTAGCCGAAGAAAAGTATTCCAAGATGTTTCGCCAGTTGCTATCATCCTTTGCGCTACCTCTATGACACTCATCAACGATAACAAGATCAAAATAGTCTGGATTAGGAAACAACTCCTTATAGTTTTTGGTATCATTCTGTCCAATCAACTGTTGATAGAGTGCAAAGAATACTTGATAAGACCCCAATTCTTCCAAGTGGTTCTTGTCTTTTGAGTAGTCTATCTTGTGCGTTACCTTTTCTAATGGCTTGAAGTCCTGCTGTATGGATTGATCAACCAATATATTGCGGTCTGCAAGATACAACACTTTCTTCTTCAAACCACTTTTAAGTAAACGCCATACAATCTGAAATGCAGTATATGTCTTGCCAGTGCCAGTTGCCATGACAAGGAGCACACGGTTTTGTCCTCTCGCAATAGCATTGACAGTGCGGTTTACAGCATTGCGCTGATAATATCGTGGCGGGAATATATTCTGACCAGTGCAAAAAGGCTGCTTTATGATAGCCAGCTCTTGTTCGTTAAGTCCGTTTCCATCGTTAGCCTCATTTTTATATCTTTCGATAAGTTCTTCTTTTGTTGGAAATTCGTCCATAGCAAAAGTGCGTTCCTTGCCTGTCAAGAAGTCATGTTCGGCAAACCCTTCACCATTTGAACTGTATGCAAACTTCACATCAAGCATTTGGGCATAGGTCATGGCTTGTTGCAATCCATGAGAAACAGAATGATTGGCATCCTTTGCTTCTACAATAGCAATAGGTGTTGCCTTATTAGCATAAAGTACATAGTCGGCAAACTTCGGTTTCTCTCTATGCACAAGATTACCATGAAGGCTAATTTTACCATCAGTAAATTTAACCTTTTGTTCCATGAATATACTATCCTTTGACCATCCCTTGCTTGTGATGGCTTCGTTGATATAGCGGAACTTGATATCCTCTTCTGTTAAATCTTTGCTTATGCCCATATTCAAATAATATTTTATTATCAGAAGTTCTACAACATACTTGCCAAGATATCTTTTATCTTATCTTGTTTTGTTTCATAAATTCACTGAATTTAGCTGCAAATATACATTAAATTATGCGATAATCATTATAAATTAAGCTATTTTATGTAAATTATTCCAATATAGCGATTGTTATTTCGTGTAGTTATTGTATCTTTACTGCTGAGAAGAGTTGTTTGACAGCAAACGTATGCATATTGCAGAAATTGGGACTGTTGCCAAATCATTATCTCTATTGAGGTAAAAGACTCATAATTCATTCATTTTAAACTATTTAGCAGATTTCAGCGTGTTTTTTTGAGAAAAACACAGAAAGTATTGAGCAAAAAAGCATTTTTTCGGTTCAATGCTTGGGGATTTCAATCTTTATTCATAACTTCGCCATCGATGCGGAAGAAATTACGTCCCGACGTAGCATCTGATACATCGCGACGTAACAACAACTGCGTCCCGACGTAGCATCTGATACGTCGCGACGAAAATGAGGGTACTAATTCTCACTATAACAATATATGGCAATTCCCGGCGCTTTTCCGAGAATTGCCATACGTACTTTTACGCTGAGTATCAACCATTTGCACATACAACATGGCAATATGGCAATTAAAACAACGCATTCAAACTTTTTTTATTTTTTCTTCACCAGTCTAATGACATATCCAGACCAAAGGCACCATACGGCAAGTATTCCCATTACGAAGATAAATATATATGTAGCAATACTACCTATGAAGATTCTACCGCTATGAGCCTCCAGAGCCACATTCCATAATGACATGGGCAGTTGGTTCATATAAGCGGGTTGTGGCGCAAAGTCGGTTCCTTCATTATACTCAGCAATGACAGGCGTATCAGAGAAATCCTGGCTCATACCTGCTATCGCTTTTTTTCCGAATGGTGCGCCAGCGTTCTTTAAAGCAGCTTTCCCGGTAGAATAATCAACGGTTGTCCCCTTTACTCTATCCCAAACAAAGAGACCACTAAACGAACCGCAATACCATTTACCATCTTTGCTTTGCTGAAGGACATTCAATCCCATAACACTGACTGGTGGAGTATTGGAGATGGACTCCAACTTTCCGGTCTGGAAATTCACGGAAAAGAAACCATCCGAGGTTGACAAGAGCCAGTCACCGAACTTTTCATCATAACGTACCACACGGAGTTTGTCATTCCAAGGGTTCTTACTATGAAGCGTCGTCCCAGGAATAGACGGCATCTTGTTCAACACCAAGGCTATCATCACAGGTGGACGAAGGCACCAACCTGTCAGGGCTATCAACAAAGTAAGCATGATGGTATATCGGCCTATTTTGTCATGCCATTGTAGCGAAAAGCGAAGCAACCTCTTCTGTTTAGGCTTTAACCAGAAGATAAGACCTGAGATGCAGAGCAACACCAGGATGATGGCAATGCCATCTACGATGAGTTTACCAATGCTGCCAAACAACTCTCCACTGTGAAGCAGCCATATCGTACGAAAGACTGTAACTTTCCCATCATACTCCTTTGGCATAGGCAATTCTATCCGGTGGAAGTTCTGATAAGGTGGCAAGGAAACATAAGCATAGGAGCGGCTGAGAACCAAAAGCGTATCTCCATGAGCAGAAATGTCGCTCAACTTCTCTTCCAGCTCTGTTGGAAGAGTTACGCTTTTCCATATTTTGTGACTCCCCAACCGGTAAAGTGCAAATGGAGATACCGACCAGACAGAACCATCATCCGTTCTGATAACATTTCTTATCTGTCGGCAGTCTGCTCCTGCTGGAATCCCCTTATTAAAGTCCTTGAATGTGGATGCTGTAGAATCCGTTTGCCAGATTCCCCCGTTTCCATACAGCAATACGGCATCATCCAAAGCAAGCGTTCCCCTCAGCAACCCGCCATTCCAATTCTTGAATTCATAGCGACTTGGCAGATATTTCCTGCTCACGTCCACATCTTTGATAAGCGAACGGTGGTTGAGCAGAATACCCGACAAGCAGAACATCAGCATGAAAAAGCTCATACCGATGCCTAACCATTTATGTTGTTTTCTCCAAGTTATTTTCTTATTTAGCATATTCACAATAGTTCGTTAATAATTCAATAATGTGCTAAGCAGCTATACGCTGTAAGCACG
>OFMH01001177.1_pt1 | contig 14987 bp, 14 predicted proteins | sample 1541761 | NCBI WGS metagenome assembly OFMH01 (sample SAMN04209249, study PRJEB22552) | human gut metagenome | biome: gut; material: feces | host: Homo sapiens | place: USA: Oklahoma
CACCGGCGCGGCGGCGGGGTCGCTGCGTGTGCCCCGGCGGCAGACGCTCAGCGCGTGCCAGCGTGCAAAGCTCTGCCCGGCCTCGGTCACGGCGAGGCAGTACGTGCCGTTGGAGAGCAGCGTGCAGCGCGGCGCCTCTGCGTCCACGCCCGTGCCCTCGACCGTGAGATCCGGCAGCGAGCGGCGGCGCGGCTTTCCGCGCTGCGCCTCCGGACGCCGGCGTAGCGCCGGTGCGCCGAGCGGCAGACGCTCGGACAGCAGGCTCATGTGCGCGCGCATGGCGGGGTCTGCCAGAAACCAGCGCTGCACCTGCCCGCCGCACAGCGCGTTGCACGCTGACAGCAGGCTCATGCCCTGATGGTGCGCCATCACGCAGTGCACGATCTGCCCGCCGCCGCCCGTGCGTGCGCGCGTGCAGTCGAGCGCCTCCCGGAAGCCGTACTGCCCCGGCAGACCGCGCGCGGCGAATCTGCGCAGATCGCGCACCGCCGCACGCGGTGCGACGGCCAGTGCGAGAAAGGCGCTGTACGGCGAGAGCACGAGCTCACGATCCATGTCCGGCTGCATGGCCAGCGCCGCACAGCCGTGCGCCTTGTAGCGGTAGCTCAGGGCGCTGTCGAGCGCAAAGTACGCGCTCTCCGACACGCCCCACGGCTGCCCCGCGCGCACGCGCCGCCGCTGTACGCGCAGACAGAATTTTGCGCTTTCCCACAGCAGGGAATCGCGCTGCGGCGGCAAAAACAGCTCCGGCATCAGATACTCGAACACCGACCCCGACCACGACACGCAGCCGCGGTAGCGCTCGTGCTGCACCTGTTCGCGGGAAAGGGCGCGCCAGTGTTCACGCGGCACGTCGCCGCGCGCCACGGCAAAGTATGATGTCAGACGCGCCTCGCTCTCGAGCAGGTCATAATATCCCTCGGAGCGCTTGCCGCTGCCGGTGTCGATGCCGATGTGCATCAGGCGGCGCTGCGGGTCGTAGAGCAGGGCAAAGTCCATGCCGTCGCACAGTGCCTGTGCCCGCGCCGCAAGCTCGTCCTGCCCCCAGCCGCGCAGGGCGTTTGCCGCCGCGAGCAGGGCGGCGGCGCAGTTGCCGCTGTCCACCGTGGACACATACAGCGGCGGCATCGGCCGCAGCGTGCACGTGTGATACCAGTTGTAAAAGTGTCCGTTCCAGCGCGGAAGCTGCTCCATGGTCGTGAGCATCTGCTCTGCCAAAGTCAACCCGCGCCCGTTGTCAATGCCCAGCGCGTGTGCGCAGAGCGCGGACAAGAGCGCAAAGCCCATGTTCGTCGGCGATGTGCGGTGCGCCGTGCCGGTCGGCGGCTGGGTCTGCACGTTGTCCGGCGGCAGGTAGTGCTCCCCGGCGGTGCAGAACGTCTCAAAATACCGCCACGTCGCCTTTGCCCAGCCCAGCAGCTCCCGCTGTGCCGCGTGCTGCAGCGGCGCTGCACCGGGGGCGTTCGGCGCGCCGAGCGCCGCGAGCACGAACGGGGAGAGCGTCCACACGATGCCGGCGGCCAGTCCCGTTGGGCTCGGCGTGAGCACGGCCGTGAGCAGCCCGAGCGCACTTGCCGGCCAGAGCGCGCGCAGATACGCGCCCAGCCCGTCGCGCTTTGCCGCCCGCTGCGCCGCCGTCTGCCATTGCAGGAGATCCCGGTGCGAGACCGTCATGCGCCAGAGCGCCGTCACGATGGCGGAGGCGTTGAGGACCGCCTCCCACGGCAGCAGGATCAGCCGCAGCACCGTCTGCACCACGGCGGCGGCGAGCCCCGGCAGAACGCTGCTGTGATAGCGCACGCGCGCGTCCGCCGGATGCACGATCGGGTGACCGAGCGCATAAATGAGCCCCTGCGCCAGCGCCAGCAGCGCGGCATATGCCGCCAGCCGCAGCCCCGGCCAGCGCAGTACGCAGCCGAGGAAGATGGCTGCCCACGTCGCCGGGGCGATGAGCGAGCGCCGCAGGCTGTCCGCCAGCCGGAACCGGTCGATCGGGTGCAGCGCCCGTGCGCGCCGGGAGAAGATCCACGGCGCGTTCTGCCAGTCGCCGCGGATCCACCGGTGCGCCCGCGCGCCCCATGCAAGCGGCGCGGCGGGGAAGGTGTCCGTGAGCTCCACGTCGCCGAGAAAGCCGCCGTGCAGGTAGGCGCCCTCGAGCGCGTCGTGGCTGAGGATGCGCTGCTCGGGCAGGGCATCGCCGCCGCAGCAGGCGAGCAGCGCGCGCACGTCGAGGATGCCCTTGCCCGAAAAGCCGCCGCGGTCGAAGCAGTCCATATACAGCTCTCCGCATACGCCGCCGTAGGGGTCGCTGCCGCCGGGACCTGCGAATACGCGCGCCCAGTCGCTCGCGCGTGCGCTCTGCAGCTCGGTGGCCATGCGCGGGTGCAGCAGACCGTAGCCGTGCGTGACCACGCCGCGCCGCGCGTCCACGACCGGGCGGTTGAGCGGATGGAGCATTGCGCCCACAAGCGCGCGTGCAGCGCCCGGTGTCAGGCGCGTGTCGGCGTCGAGCGTGAGCAGATACGCCGTGCCGCGCAGCGCCGCCGCATCGCCGGCGGCACAGTGCATCGCGTCCGCCTCACCGCACAGAAGCTGCGCGAGCCGGAGCAGCGCACCGCGCTTTCGCTCCCACGCGCTCCATTTCCCGTCGGGTGTCTGCACCCGCTCGCGCGTGAAGAGGTAAAACCGTCCGCCATAGCGTGCGTTGAGCGCCTCGATCTCCGTGCGCGCCGCGTGCAGGATGGCGGGGTCGATGGGCGCGTGCTCCATGTCCGCCTCCGGCAGATCTGCCAGCAGCCCGAACAGGAGCTGCTCGCCTGCATCGCGGTTGCACAGCGCGTATTCCTCCAGCCGCGCGGTGAGCGCGTGCGCATCGTCGGGGCAGGTGAGCAGCGCCGCGATGACGCACAGCGTCCTGCCCTCCGGCGGGATGCCGCGCCGCAGTGCCAGCCGCGGCACGAAGCGCGGCTTCGTCACGCGCAGCAGCACCGCGTCAAGCAGACCCTTGACCACCTCCGACACCGGGATCAGCAGCAGCACCGCGCCCGACACGCTCCCGGTCGCAAAGCCCAGCAGCAGCGACAAAGCCAGCGTCCCCATAATGACGGCGGCGATGTACCACGCACCGTCACGGCGCTTTTCCGGTGCGCCGAGCACCTCGCGCAGCAAAAACCAGCCCACGTGCCGCCGCGCCCCCTCGCCGCTTTGCGCGCGCGCGAGCACGTCCTCGGCAATGTCGATCTCCGTCCGGCCGGTGCGCCGCGCAAGCCGCGCCACGGTCTGCCGGTAGCGGGTGCGTGTGGCTGCGTCCATCGCGGGGTAGACGCCCGCCGGATCGCGCGCGAGGATGCGCCCCACGCGATCGCACCGCTCGGTGAGTGCTGCCCACGCGGCCGTGCCGAGCGCACGCAGCGACGTGAAGAGCGCGGGCGCGGCAGCTCCGTCATGCGCATAGGTGTCTGCCAGCGCGCAGACTGCTGCCGCCTGCAGCCCCGGCACGAGCAGCGCAAGCTCCGCCGTCTCGAGCGGCAGCACGTCCTGAAAGCCCGCGAGATATGCCTGCGCAGCCTTGGGCGTGAGCGCGTTGCCGCAGGCGTGCAGCAGCCCGGCACAGCAGGCGTGCAGCACGGTCTGCGCGCCGGATGCACGCAGCGTATGCGCATGGCGCAGTGCGGCTGCGGCGTCGCTTGCGGCGGCGCGGGCAAGAGTCCGGTTGTCGCGCAGCCATGCGCCGTCCGGCGTCTCGGGCGTGACGGCTTTTGCCGCGTGTGCGAGCGTGCGCGCAGCGTGCCGGATGCTGCCGGTGTGTGCGCGGCGGCGGCCGGTCACGGTCAGGGCTTGGGCATCGCGCCGCCCCGCCTCACACAGGGCGCCGGCGTTGGTATCGGCCATGTAGATCCCTCCAAAAACGGTTTGCAGTACCAAAATGTTGCCCGCGCGGAAAAGAAACTATGCGGTGACAAGAAAAAATACTTGACACCCGCGCGGCGGTGGCGTATACTACCCATGCTGTAAAGGGAAAACGGTTTACAGCGGGGAGGGACTTGCAATGCCGGACGAGACCGTGTGGCGCACGATGCTGTTCGATTTTTACGGCGAGCTGCTCACGGAAAAGCAGCGCGAGTATTACGACCTCCATTATAATCAGGACCTCTCTCTGGCGGAGATCGCCGCCAGCAGCGGCATTTCGCGTCAGGGCGTGTGGGACAACATCCGCCGTGCGGACGCCGCGCTGCGCGATGCAGAGTCCAGGCTCGGTCTGGTGCAGCGCTTTGCCGCGCAGCGCACGGCCGCGGCCGCGCTGGAGGATACGCTCACGAAGCTGCGCGACTGTGTCGGCGGCGACGCCCGGCCGCTGGCCGAGCAGGCGCTGCGGCAGCTTCAGGATCTGAAAGGATAGATACCATGGCATTTGAATCCCTGTCGGACAAGCTGACCGAGGCGTTCAAACGCCTGCGCGGCAAGGGTCGACTCACGGAGGCCGACGTCAAGGAGGCCATGCGTGAGGTCAAGCTCGCGCTGCTCGAGGCGGACGTGAACTTCAAGGTCGTCAAGGACTTTGTGCGCAAGGTGACCGAGCGCGCGACGGGTGTGGATGTGCTCGAGAGCCTCTCGCCCGCACAGATGGTCATCAAGATCGTCAACGAAGAGCTCACCGCCCTCATGGGCAGTGAGAATCAGAAGCTGAACATCAGCTCCCATTCGCCGAGCGTCGTCATGCTCGTCGGCCTGCAGGGCGCGGGCAAGACCACCAACGGCGCCAAGCTCGCCGGCCTCATGCGCAAGCAGGGCAAGCGCCCGCTGCTCGTCGCGTGCGACGTGTACCGCCCCGCTGCCATCCAGCAGCTTGAGACCGTCGGCCGCCAGCTCGATATTCCCGTGTTCCAGATGGGGCAGGGCGATCCGGTCGCGATCGCCAAGGCCGGCATCGAGCACGCGAAAAAATACGGCAACGACCTTGTCTTTCTCGACACGGCCGGCCGTCTGCACATTGATGAGGCGCTCATGACCGAGCTGCAGAACATCAAGGCCGCCGTCGACCCGGCGGAGATCCTGCTCGTCATCGACGCGATGATCGGTCAGGACGCGGTCGCGACCGCGCAGGCCTTTGACGATGCGCTCGACATCACCGGCGTCATGCTCACCAAGCTCGACGGTGACGCCCGCGGCGGCGCGGCGCTGTCGATCAAGGCGCTGACCGGCAAGCCCATCAAGTTCGCCGGCATCGGCGAGAAGCTCGACCAGATCGAGCCCTTCCACCCCGACCGCATGGCCGGGCGCATCCTCGGCATGGGCGATGTGCTCACGCTCATCGAAAAGGCCGAGCAGAACCTCGACCAGAAAAAGGCCGAGGAAATGGCGGAGCGTCTGCGGCAAAACCGCTTCACGCTCACCGATTACTATGACCAGCTCCAGCAGCTCAAGGGCATGGGCTCGCTGCAGGATATCGCTGGCATGATCCCCGGCATGGACGCCAAGGCGCTCTCGGGCGCGAACGTCGATGAGAAGGCCATGGGCCGCATCGAGGCGATCATCCAGTCCATGACCCCCGGCGAGCGCGACAACCCGGGCATCCTCAACTCCAGCCGCAAAAAGCGCATCGCGGCGGGCGCGGGTACGAGCGTGGTCGAGATCAATAAGCTGCTCAAGCAGTTTGATCTCATGCAGCAGCTGGTGCGCCAGATGTCCGGCAACAGCAAGGCCATGAAGCGCATGAAGCGCGGCGGCCGCGGCGGACTGGGCGGTCTGGGCAATCTGTTCGGCGGAGGCGGTGGCCGTCCCTTCGGATTCTGAAACCGATTCCATGCTCCCGCAGGGGGCTGGAGATACAGAGATTATTGATGGAGGTGAAGATACATGGTCAAGATCAGACTTCGCAGAATGGGCGCTAAGAAGGCTCCCTTTTACCGCATCGTGGTGGCGGATTCCCGTTTCGCACGTGACGGCAGATGCATTGAGGAGATCGGCACTTACGATCCGCTGAGCGCAGACAAGAAGATCGTCGTCGACGCCGAGCGCGCCAACTACTGGCTCGCCAACGGTGCGCAGCCGACGGATACCGTTCGTGCGCTGCTCAAGAAGGCCCTCGCAGCCGAATAAGGAGAGACCCCAAAGATGAAAGAACTTCTGACCTATATTGTGCAGAACCTCGTGGAAAAACCGGACGAGGTCTCTGTGACCGAGCGCGAGGCCAACGGCGAGACCGTGTTTGAAGTGCGCGTCGCCGACGGCGATATGGGCAAGGTCATCGGCCGTCAGGGACGGATCGTCAAAGAGATCCGCATCCTGATGAAGGCTGTCGCCCAGAGAAAGGGCAAGAAAGTCTCCGTGGAGATCATGGATTGACGCAGGAAACGCGCTGCACCCGTGCAGTGCGTTTTTTGCACCTACACCCAAAAAGGGGGGCAATGCATATGCAAAAACCGTATCTGGAGGCAGGAAAGATCGTCAACACGCACGGTGTGCGCGGCGAGGTGCGCATCCAGCCGTGGGCGGATGACGCGGCGTTCCTGCTCGGCTTCCGGACGTTTTATATCGACGGCGCACCCGTGCACGTCGCGCACAGCCGCGTGCACAAGGGGATGCTCGTCGTCAAGTTTGCGGATTATGACGATGTCAACGCCGCCATGACGCTCAAAAACCGCGTTGTGTCCATCGCGCGCGCGGATGTCACGCTGCCGGACGGACAGTATTTTCAGCAGGATCTGATCGGCATCGCCGTCGAGACCGACGCGGGCGAGCCGCTCGGCACGCTGCGCGAGATCCTCGACCTGCCGCGCGGCAGCGTCTACGTCGTGCAGGGTGCGCGCGAGGTGCTCATCCCCGACCGGCCGGAGTTCGTGTGCAGCATCGACCCGGCTGCCGGGCGCATGGTCGTGCACCTGATCGAAGGGATGTGAGCGCGTGCGCATCGACATTCTCACGCTCTTTCCCGACACCATGCGCGCCATGCTCGGCGAGAGCATCCTCGGCCGGGCGCAGGCGCGCGGTCTGCTCGACATCCGCTGCCACCAGATCCGCGACTATACCGAAAACCGCCAGAAGCAGGTCGACGACTATCCGTATGGCGGCGGCTGGGGTCAGGTCATGATGGCGCAGCCGCTCAAGAGCTGTCTCGACGCGGCGCTTGCGGATTCCGCCGTGCCCGCGCCGCGCCGCCGCGTGATCTACCTCTCCCCGCAGGGGCCGACGTTCACGCAGGCGAAGGCGCGCCAGCTCAAGGCCGACTATGACCAGCTCGTGCTCGTCTGCGGCCACTATGAGGGCGTGGACGAGCGCTTCATCGAGGCCTGTGTGGACGAGGAGCTGTCCATCGGCGACTTTGTGCTCACAGGCGGTGAGCTCGGCGCGATGGTCGTCACGGACTGTGTCTGCCGCATGGTGCCGGGCGTGCTGTCGGACACCGAGTGCTACACCGGCGAGAGCCATTGGGCGGGCCGGCTCGAGTACCCGCAGTATACCCGTCCCGAGACGTGGGAGGGGCGCACCGTGCCCGAGGTGCTGCGCGGCGGCAATCACGCCGAAATTGAAGCGTGGCGCACGCGGCAGAGTCTGGAGCGCACGCTCGTAAAGCGGCCGGACCTCTTTCGGGAAACACCGCCGACACCGGACGAGCAGCGCCTGCTCGATAAGATTCGGCGCGACCGCAGCCGCCCGCAGCTCACAGAGCCGCCCGTCTGCCGCCTGGCTGCGGCGGATGACCTCCCGGCCATCCTCGCCATTGCGCAGCAGGCGCGCAACTACCTGCGCCGCCACCGCGTTGATCAGTGGCAGGGCGAGTACCCGAATGCGGACACGTTTTCCGCCGACATCGCGGCCGGGACGTGCCATGTGCTCACGTATCAGGGCGCTGTCGCCGCCGTGTTCACGCTCAGCCGCACGCCGGAGCCCGCCTATGACGCGCTCACGGACGGGCGCTGGCGCTCGGACCGTGACCATGCCGCCGTGCTGCACCGCAACGCCGTTGCAGCCGATTGGCGCGGCACGGGCATGGCTGACCATCTCATGCAGGCGGCGGAGCAGCTCGCGCGCGAGGGCGGCGCGCACGCCGTCCGCGTCGACACGCACCGGCACAACGGCGCGCAGAAAAAGCTCCTCGAGCGCCACGGCTACCGCTTCTGCGGCAACATCCTGTGTGACGAGCCGGGGCACGATCCGCGCCGTCAGGCGTTTGAGAAGCTGCTGAAGTGAGGTGCGTATGGAGCTGACGAATCTTGCGGACATCCGCGCACTGCTCGCGCGGCATGATTTCCGCTTTTCCAAGTCCATGGGGCAGAATTTTCTGACGGCCGCATGGGTCCCGGCCGACATCGCCGACGCTTCCGGCGCGGACGAGCACACCGGCGTGCTCGAGGTCGGCCCCGGCATCGGCTGCCTGACCGAGCAGCTCGCGCAGCGCGCGGCCAAGGTCGTCTCGGTCGAGCTGGACGAGCGGCTGCGCCCCGTGCTGGCCGAGACGCTCGCCGCCTATCCGAACGTGGAGATCGTCTTTGGCGACGTGCTCGCGCTCGATCTGCGGCAGCTCGCGGCGGAGCACTTTCCGGGGCTGCGTCCGGTCGTGTGCGCAAACCTGCCGTATAACGTCACGACGCCGCTGATCACGGCGTTTCTCACCGCCGGATGCTTCGACACCGTCACGGTCATGATCCAGCGCGAGGCCGCACACCGGCTCTGCGCCCGGCCGGGAACGGCGGACTACGGTCTGCTGACCGTGCTGACCGCGTGGTATGCCGAGCTTGAGCTGCTGTTCGATGTGCCGCCGCACTGCTTCGTCCCCGCGCCGAAGGTCACGAGCACCGTCGTGCGGCTGCGTATGCGCAGCGCACCGCCTGCGGACGTGCAGGATGAAGCGCTGCTGTTCGCCGTCGTGCGCGCGGCGTTCAGCCAGCGCCGCAAGACGCTCATCAATGCGCTCGCGGCCGGTGTTCCCGGCTGCGACAAGGCGCGCGCCGCCGCGGCGGTCGCCGCCTGCGGCTTCGATGCGCGCGTGCGCGGCGAGACGCTTGATCTCGCGCAGTTTGCCGCGCTGAGCAATGCGCTGCGCGCCGAGCTGGGTTGACATAACAAAAACAAATCAGGGCGCCACATCGCGGGACGCCCTGATTTTCTGCGGATACAGTTTTAATATGGTTTACATAACGAACATAGTTGGCGGTTTTTCCTGCATACCGCCGGCTGCGCGCGCATACTGTGGTAGCAAACGCAGCAGGAGGGGGAGCGCCATGCCATATGAGGACAAAAAGGCCGTGCCGCAGCGCCGGCCGCACGCGGTCACGCTCGACGAGCGCAGCCATCTGACCGTTACGGGAGTGGACGAGGTCGTGCGCTTTGACGACACGGAGGTGTCCATGCGCACGTCGCGCGGGATGCTCACCGTGCACGGCGAGGGGCTGCGCGTCGGCCGGCTTGCGATCGACACGGGGGAGCTTGCGATCGACGGCGCGTTTGACGCGCTCGATTACACGGAGGAGACGGTGTCCGGCGGCGGCTTCTGGTCGCGCCTGTTCGGCGGATGAAGCTGCCGCTGCTCGGTCAGCTTGCGCAGCTCATGCTCGGGCTTGGGCTCGGCGCGGCGCTCGGGCTGGCGTTCGACATGCTGCGCGTGCCGCGCCGCCATGCGCGCAGCGCGGTTTTCCGCGCGCTGCTCGACGGCGTGTTTTGCCTGCTTGCGCTCGGGGCCGTGTTCCTGCTTGGCATGACGGCCGGCGACGGGCAGGTGCGCCTGTTTCTGTTCGCGGCCATCGCCGGCGGCTGGACGTGCTACTTTCTCTGGCTCAGCGGGCATATTTTCCCGCAGCTGGAGCGATCTGGCCGCCTGTGCGCGCGAAAAATGCGCCAGATCACGGCTCCGGGAAGACAATTCATAAAAAAAGTTCTGTTTTTTGCAAAAAAACACTTCCAATCTCGCCGCAGATGTTTTAGAATAGGCTGTATTACTGGACGCAGATACGATCCGGGGGGAGGTACTGCCGACCGTGAAATTCAAGAAGGCAAGCATATTTACCAAACTGGTCATCGCGGCGCTGATGGTGTACGCACTCATCAGTCTGGTCGTGGTGCATCAGCGCACAGCACAGCTTCAGGACCGCGCCGCGGCACTGCAGCAGCAGGTGTCCGAGATGACCCAGTCCAATGCCGAGCTGCAATATCAGATCGACCACAGCGACGACGATGACATGCGCGAATCGGTCGCGCGGGAAAAACTCGGTCTGGTCAAGCCCGGTGAGAAAATTTTTTACGACACGAGTGATTGAGCAAGGAGAAACGAACCGTATGCAGGTGGAAGTCGGAGCAGTTGTGGAAGGTACCGTTACCGGTATCACGAAGTTTGGCGCGTTTGTGAGTCTGCCGGACGGCAAGAGCGGTCTGGTGCACATATCCGAGATCGCCAACACCTACGTCAGCGACGTCAATGAGTTTTTGAAGCTGGGCGACAAGGTGAAGGTGCGCGTGCTGGCCGTGACGCCGGACGGGAAGATCAACCTGTCCATCAAGAAGGCGGAGGAAGCGCCCGCCCGTCCGAACAACCGCCCGATGAACGGCGGACGTCCCGGCGGCAGCCGCCCCAATAACGGCGGCGCACCGCGCGCTGCGCGCCCCAACCGTCCGGCCCAGCCGGCGGGGCAGGTCAGCGGCCCGAGCGGGGACGCCGCGTTCGAGGACCGGCTCAAGCAGTTCATGCAGGAGTCGGACAGCCGCATGGCCGGCAACCGTCTCTATAACGACCGTTCGCGCGGCCGCCGCCGCGGCGGCGGAAACGGACGCGGTTAAATCCCGCGCCGGAGCGTCAATACATGAAATATGAAGGCTCCTCCGTATGCAGACATACGGAGGAGCTTTTTTGCGCTTTGAACGCTTTGTTCCCGAAGGTTTCGTCTTGCCTCGCTGACACCGGTGTAGTATGATCGTGTTCAGATCTGCGGTCACAGAGGCTGACCGTTTCCCATCTGTACCCGGGAGGCATACATTGTGGAAGTTTATCTGAGTGAACACATCGCGCCGTCGGCGTATGCAAGACTGGCGCGCCATTTTGAGATCGTGGACAATTTCTACCATCCCGAGCGGCTCGCCGCCATGATCATCCGCCGCGCGGTCGTGCCGCGGTCGGTCATCGCGCACGCGTCGAATCTGAAGGTCATCGCCATGCACGGCGTCAGCCGCGATACGATCGATACTGCTGCTGCCGCCGAGTTCGGCGTGCCGGTGCCGAATGTGCCGGGCCTCGGCGCACCGGCCGTCGCGGAGCTGGCCGTGGCGGAGCTGCTGGCGCTCAACCGGCAGCTGAAATTTGTCAACAACGGCCTGTGTGCCGGGCGCTTCGACCATTTCGGCGCAGAGGAATTCGTCTGCCACGAGATGACCGGCCGCACGCTTGGCCTTGTCGGTACGGGCAACATCGCCCACCGCGTGGCGGACATTCTGCGCGCGGCGTTCGATGTGCGCGTCCTGTGCTGGAATCCGCGCCGCACGGCCGCTGAATGTGCCGCGTGGGGCTACGAACAGGTCGGGACCCTGCCGGAGCTTTTCCGGCGCTCGGACTTCGTGAACGTGAGCATCACGCTCTGCGACGCCACGCGCGACCTCATCAACGCGCCGGTGTTCGCCGCGGCGAATCCGGAGCTGCTGCTCGTCAACACCTCGCGCGGCGGCATCGTCAACGAGCACGATCTCTACGTCGCGCTCACCACGGGGCAGATCCGCGCTGCGGCGAGCGACGTGTTCGCGCACGAGCCGCCGGCGAGCGATGATCCGCTCATCCATCTGGACAATTTCATCGCCACCTTCCACATCGGCGGCAGCACCTACGAGTCGCTCGAGCGCGTGAGCAACCGCGCCGTGGACTATGTGTTCCAATACACCGGCGTCGCAGAGCGGTGAGGCTGTCGGCGCTTCCGGGAGCGGGCAAACACTATAAAAAACACCCGAGGCCTCAGCCTCGGGTGTCCAGCTTGTCAAAACCTCGCAGCCTTTCACCAACGGTGCGGCGAAAGAAAATCCAATCATTTTCTCAGGCGACATGTGCGGCTGAGAAAATACCGCTCGGCCTGCAAACGTGCGCGCCGTTCGCCTTGGGCGGACGGCGCGTGCGCTGCAGTCAGGCCGCAAACTCTTTTGTCAGAAAGTAATACTTTCTGACAGCCTCAAAAGTCCGCCTGACGGCTTGTCAGGCGGACTTGTTTTTCACGTTATGAGCGGCTCAGGTTTCCGAGATAGCCGAGGATGTTGTCATTGATCTCACCGGTGAGCGCACGGTTGTAGTTGCAGATGAACGTGCCGGCGATGAGGATCATCATCGCCTCAGCCTCGTGCATACCGGCCTCCTGACCGTAGATGCGGACGAGGCACTGCTCCATAAGTGTGCGCCAGGCGCGAAACTCGTCCTGCACGAGCTGCCCGATCTCCGGGTCATAGCGCGCGAGAACGTAGGTCTGGGTCGTGGCGCTCGGGCGCTGCTCGTGCGACGGGGCGTTGGCCACGTAGTCCATGAAGGCGTTCATGTACGCGAGGTTGGAGGCATAGTCCGCGCGCGCGTGCGCGGCGAACCACTGGCTGCACTTTTCGCTCATATATTCGCGCGTGTAGCGCACATAGGCGAGGATGAGGTCGTTTTTGCTTTCAAAATAGTTGAGCAGCTTGGCATGGCTCATGCCCGCCTCGGCTGCAATGTCGCGCAGGGACACGCTCAGCATGGGCTTGCGCTCGATGCAGCGCTCAAACGCCATGAGAATGTCCGTGCGGATCTGCTCACGGTCGACAATGATCGGCATACGCTTCGCCTCCGGGTACTTGGATGCACCGATTATACAGCGTTTCGGGACATCCGTCAAATCGCGGCGCAGCACATGAAAAACCGCACAGGAGCGGATCCTGTGCGGTTTTGCGGTGCGGGTTCAGTCGAGCTTCAGATCGCCCTCGCGGATCCAGCCGAGGCGGCGGCACAGCAGGCCGATCGCCCAGCAGATCACGGCCGGCAGCACGATGCACACCAGCAGCAGACCGATCCAGTCCATCGCGCCGGGCTGAATGGCCACGGCGCCGTTGGCGATGGCGGCCTCGCTCGGCGCGACCCAGCCGGTCCACACGCCGATCGGACCGCACAGACCGCACGTGCCCATGCCGGAGTTGACGGCGGCGCCGTTCATCTGGAGCTTGAAAATGCACGTTGCGATCGGTCCCGTGATGGCGGACGTCACGATGGCGGGGATCCAGATTTTCGGGTTGCGGACGATGTTGCCCATCTGCAGCATGCTTGTGCCGAGACCCTGGCTGACCAGACCGCCCCAGCCGTTTTCACGGAAGCTCAGCACGGCAAAGCCCACCATGTTCGCGCAGCAGCCGGCCACGGCCGCGCCGCCCGTAAGCCCCGTGAGCGAGAGCGCCGCGCAGATGGCCGCCGACGAGATCGGCAGCGTGAGCGCGATGCCCACGATGACCGACACGACGATGCCCATGACGAACGGCTGCTGCTCGGTCGCCCACATGATGATGTTGCCGACCCAGCTTGCGCCCTTGCCGATGGGCGCGGCGACGAGCATGGCGAGCCCGATGCCGACGAGGATCGTGACGATGGGGGTCACGAGAATGTCCACCTTTGTCTCCTTGCTGACGGCCTTGCCGAACTCGGCCGCGACGACCGCCGTCACAAGCACGGCCAGCGGACCGCCGGCGCCGCCCATGGCGTTTGTCGCAAAGCCGACCGGAACGAGGGAGAAGAGCACCATCGCCGGCGCGTGCAGTGCGTGGCCGATGGCGACCGCCATTGCCGGACCGACCATCAGCGACGCGCAGCCGCCGATCGTGTAGCCGACCGCAGCCTCACCCTTGCCGAGGGTGAAGATGATGGCGTTGAGAAAACCGATGTGGAACTGCTGACCGAGCGTGTTGAGGATCGTGCCGATCAGCAGCGAGCAAAACAGGCCCTGCGCCATCGCGCCGAGCGCGTCGATACCGTAGCGCCGCAGAGAGATCTCGATGTCCTTTCGCTTCAGAAAGTCCCGGAATCGCTGCATAGTGAAGCCCTCCTAGAAATATGTGAGATAAAATAAGTATGCTTTACAGGTGTCAAGACACCTGTAAAGCATACTATAAAGGCTTCGCATGCACTTGTCAACTAAATTAAACTTCTGTCAATCGCCCAGCAGCAGCCCGGCAGCCTTCAGCGCGGCGCAGGCGCGCGTGTAGGCATCCTCGTTCGGGCAGCACAGCGTGTGCAGGTGCAGTCCGCCGGTGAGCATACTCAGCGGCGCCGCGTCGCTGTCGCGGATGCGCGCGAGAAACTGCTCCACATCGTAGCGGCTGCTGATCTGGAGCTGACCGGTGAGCTGGCCGTAGACCGGGTGCTCAACGATGACGTCGAGCACGGTGCAGCCGTTGTCCACCATGACCAGCAGCTCCTGGCGGATCTGCTGGGGGGTGTGCAGGCAGGCCACCGTGCGCAGCAGACCGTTCTCCTGGCTGAACTGGTATCCCCGGGGGGTGGACACGATGTCCATCCCGGCGGCCCGGAGCAGGGCGATGTCCCCCACGATGATCTGGCGGCTGACAGAAAATTGCTCTGCCAGGGTGGTGGCGCTGATGGGGGTGGTGGCGGTAAGGGTCTGGGCGATGCGGCGGCGGCGTTCCTCTGCTTTCATGGGGGCCTCCTTTCCTGGATTACTTGTGGTGGGTGATCAGGTCATATTTGATGTCCCACAGCTTCTGGGACAAATCCACATAATAGTTGTGGGGGTTGTCAAAGCGCTTGACCTCGTCCCAGAGGGTGTCCATCTGCTGGGCACAGTAGGTCTGGATCTCCTCCAGAGAGGGCAGCTCATAGACCAGCTTGCCGCCCAGGAAAATGGGCTGCTGCAACTCCCGGGCCGTGAAGTTATACAGGGTCTTTTTCTTCCAGGTGGCGTCGGGGTCAAAAATGGTCAGGCTGCCGTCGGGGCTGCGGTTGCTATCGACGTCCTCGTCGTAGGTACACATCCAGTCGCCAATGGCTTTGC
>OFMH01001191.1_pt1 | contig 14874 bp, 8 predicted proteins | sample 1541761 | NCBI WGS metagenome assembly OFMH01 (sample SAMN04209249, study PRJEB22552) | human gut metagenome | biome: gut; material: feces | host: Homo sapiens | place: USA: Oklahoma
AATGGGAACAGAAAGAATCATCCCCCAACCTGCAAACTGCGGGCTGGGGGATTTGCTTATGTGTGATAGAGATATTAGCTGTACCACAGTACAGCCTCACTTAGAAAATCATTTTATAGTCCTTACTGCTACCATCTGTCAATTCTATGTGTATGATTTGAATGCCTGTGGCTATGCTCGCCTTTAAACACCTTGAACCATTTCCCTGTACCCTGCTGATGATTCTGCCATTCAGGTCTATGACCTTGACACTCTTGAGCAGACCGCAGGCAGATTGCACGAGGACAGAAGAACCTTCCTGAACAATACTGATGCGCTGATCAGTATCGACAGATGTCACATCTGTACTTCCATAACGGCTTCTGATAACAAATCTGCCTAACGAGGTCTCGGCATCCGCAATAATGAGAGGAGAATCGAGTGAATAATCGGCACCCGAAAGCATATCATGGAGAACATATCCGCTCATATCAACACCCTGAATAGGTTTTACCTCGATACGGATGCTATCCTTTTGCGACAGATAGATTCCTAAAGATGTAGCGCCAGTCATCGGAAGGATATCGTATGCCTGACTCTGCTGAATACCAAATACCTTCAAAGGTGACTTCACTTCACTATCCAGAAGAGTTGGAACCCATACAGAGTTCTTGAAAGAAGAACCGTCAGAAACATCATAAGCAGTTTCTGAATTCTCCATCACCAGCATAGCTGCTGATTTGCTTCGCGTCTTCAGGCTTTCCACACACACTTTCAGTCCCTTGGCTTCAGCAGGTTTACTTTCCTCAGTAGCCTTCTTGCTTCCACCAATCATTTCTGGGGTGAGCAGCAGGGTGATTTGCGTATTCGGCTTATCATTTGTGGTAACATAGAATGCCTGCATTGGGGCGATGGTGGTGGCGTTGCCCGTAGAAGCGACCTTGCTTACAGTTTGCTCTTCCATGCCTCCCGATTCATTCTCTACTTCCACCTTCACACTGTTCACGTTCTCATTCACCTCCAGGAACTTCTTGATATTCAGGCGGCTCATGAATGGGTTACCCAGCACGAAGGTCTGCGTAGGAATATCCGATTTCAGCGTAATCGGATACTCGCTCTGCCCCACGAACACCGTGCGGTTCTCCGTCACTTCCTTGCCTTCCGACAGATACTTATATTCCATCGTCAAGTCGCCCTCCTTCGGAGAATCCGGTTCGTAGATGAAGCGGTTTATCTTATTTGCATCTTTCTTCACTGTTTCACTAGCCACTTTCTCCTGATCGTAATCCACGAAGTAACTATATTCTTTATGCGCCTTAGGCAGGCGAATACTGAACTTATTGGTAGCCGGCAGATTGCCGTTGTCTATCCACATAGAGAAGCCTTCACCCATGCCGTAAGGCTTAGCCACGGCATTGAAGTTGTGCGACCAGGTGGCCTCTTTCACGGCAAGCGTTTCATCCTTCAAGCCTGCATTCCCCTTGCTATCGAGAGAATAGATCTTACCCGGATACGCAGCCGCCCAGAGGCGCTGGTAGATGCTCGGATTGAAGCGCTGTTCCTTCCAGTTTTCTTCGTTCAGATCCTCGAAGTAGTTCGCCTTCGTGGTGTCGGCAGGCATGAACATATCGCCCGTGTACATCTGCTTGAGCGGTGCACTCAGCAGATAGTAATGGTTCGGCTTCTGCTCCAGTTCTACCCATGCCTTGCGATAGTTGAGCGATGGCACGTTATCCACCGCCGAACGGGGTTCGAAGAAGATGTCCTTGCAGCAGTAGTCGGCTGGCTTCTCTGCCGTGCCCAGCATTGGGAAGTTATCGGCATCCGACGAGATGATGGCGTTGGTGCAGCAGTAAGGCGAACCGTCGCTCCAGTTGTCCCACTTGTTCCATTCATTGGTAGATGCACTCGGAAGCCATCGGGTCTGTAATGGATGAACCTGATATACTACTGAAGAGAGTGGCGTCCAGCTGCCGTCGAAGAAGGTGAGCTGATATTCGCCCGGCTTCTTGGTGATATAAGAATATTTTATATTGTTCTTGGTGTCTGATGTAGAATGCAGAGACACGATGCCATTCTTTCCCGCATTCTTATCACCGAAGTAAAGATGATAATCTACTCCGGTCAATCCGGTAGCAGTTACGACAATCGTATCTCCTACGCATACATTGTTGACAACGATATCGTCTACACCATCTACGCACGAGTTGTTGTCCTTACAGTCAGGAATACCATCATTATCAATATCACCACGTGTCACGAGTCCGTAGAATTTCTGCACATCCAATGCGCCTACAATTTTGCCTAAAGTAAATCGCACCTCGTCATACGCTTTCTTTGGCTGAAGGAAGAGGATATTCTTATCGCCATAACCCGCTACTTTAGCGGAAATCACGTCCCAGTCGGTAAATTTATCTCCCGTAGAATTACCTTCTTTGAAGGTTTCTACCGTTAGCCAGTCTCCTACGTTTACGGCTGCCAGGAAAGTCTTGTTGTCAATGACAATTCCCAACTGATGATGATAGTCGAGTGTTCTACCCATCTTTACGGCGAATGTTTGACCAACTCCCAGACTTACCGTATTGGCAACCGCCATATAGGTATTCAAGTCATCATCCACCAGATAACCTAAGTTATCATCTACAGTAGCCACACTCACCGCTCCGCCAAATTTGGTTTCATTAGCATTGATGGTAGTATGTGAATGATTATGCGACATCACCATACTGCTACATGCAAGTGGCGAAGAACAGTCGTCGGAAGCCTCCTCGATAAAGGCATAGTAGATACGGAGTTTAGAAACGCCCAGATTGACTGCACCCGAATACCAGAGTTGGAACTCGTCCATCTGGGTTGGCTTTCCATTCTTGTCAATGGAAGGCACCTCGATGGAATATCTCACTTTCTGCACTTTCTCAGAACCTATCAGGTCGGCACTGATGGCATTGTTCTCGTCTATCAGATGGCGATATATTTCCTCGCCGTTATGATAGCATCTTATATGCAAGAACTCCAGTGCATGCAGGTTCAGCACCGTTCCCGTGGCTTCTACCACGAATCCGATGCGCTTGGGCTTCGCTCGCTTCACGGCATCTTCCGGTTTCTCGTTCGGATATCTGCCGGCAGCATCATATATCAGACTATTCTCCTCTCTTCTTTTGATACCGATGATGCCCAGGTTGTTGCCCAGGTTGAGACCGCTGATGTATTCTGCATACGAAGTATCATCCTTGTTGAGAATATTCTGAGGATTTTGGAGGTCGGAAATGGAAATCAGCGAACCTGAGGTAGCGTGCTTGTCGGTGGAGAGAGCATAGACGGCTTTTTCAGTATCGTTGATAAGCGGTTTGCCGCACAGCGTTTCACCCTTTCCGAATCCGCCCACGGTGATGGTGGTCTCGTCGCTGCATCCGTCCTTAGCCGTAGCCTTGAAGGTATATTTGCCCGGCAGCATGCCGGTTACATGGCCATCGGCAGTCACCTTCACGGGAGTGGTGTTCAGGATGACGTTGCCATTCAAATCCCAGGCACCCGTCAGCTTCCATGTTACGCTTACTTTCGGATTAGAACGGAGAGTAAACGAAGTCTGCGATGGGCAGACATTGCTGCTGATGGTAGGATTGATGGGGCACCGGTGGGATACATCTGGAGCCATTCTTACGAATCCATAGTGGATGCCGATGGTGCCTGCATCTACTCCGAGAACCGTAAGGAATCTGATTTCGCATCCTGAAAACGGCACCTTTGCCTTGATGCTCACCGTTCCGTCGCCAATCTGCACCAGCGAGAGGTTGAGCACCTGGGCAGAAATCGTTTCTTCCTGCACCTTGTTTCCCTTGTGGTCGAAGAGCAGCACGTTGACCCATGTTCCTGCATTGAGGCTCAGCAGGGCATTCATCTTGTATTTGAAGCCAGCCTCCATGCCAGCCTCGAATGCTTCGCCTTGCGGGTTCTTGTCGTTCTGCATCATAAACTTGGCTCCGCCCTGGTAACCTATGTTAAGAAGAGGGACGATGGTGGCGAAATTGTCCAGATTATTATCAGTCATCTTCTTTATATCGTCGTCCAGGAAAGGCAGGGGGATGCCGAGGATAATAGGGCGCCAGCCTTTCATCTCTTTGAGCGCCACCTGCTTGTCGTCTTTGAAATATTCGTTGTATTTTTTGATGCCTCCATCGGTAATGGTAAACTCCGTAGATTCGCCCACGAAGGCATATTTGATTTTCAGAATATTCGCCACTTCTGCCTGAATGCCGCCCGAGCAGTCGAGAGTGATTTCATCGAAGAGCCAGTCGCTTTCTGCCGTCAGCATGGCGCAGATGTTGTCGGAACCCGGTATCTGGAGCAGCTTCAGCGTTACTCCCGAACCATCCTGTCCTTCTCTCACCGCCTTTACGCCCTGCAGCTTGCCGTCGCGATAGAATCCGATGGAGAAAGCCTTGATTACATCGAGGCTGAGCACGCTGCTGCCCGAACCTGCTACGATGGTATAGCCTGCCACCGTGCCCTTGGAGTAGTAATTGTCCATATCTCTTACGCTCACAATCGGGTCAACGGTTACACCTGCTCTTACCACTGAGTTTACCTGTGCATAGTTGTCGAGTGAATCGTCGGTAAGGGCGCCCATATCCTTTGCCCAGCTGCCTACGCCTACCACACCAATCAATTTGTTAATGGTGCACGATTCGCCTGTAAGGGCACGGCGGTTGCGCAGTTCACGGAATGTCATGTTGCCATATTTGGGGTCTTTGTTGAACTCCACTAAATGGTCCTGCTGCTTGTCGATTGGCAGATCAACCCAGTTGTTGGTCCAGATGGTTTTCTTGCAGTTCATGAACGAGTCTCTAACGGCAGCACTCTCGAAATAGGGACTGGTGTTGTCATCCTTGGGTTGTGCCGCCTGGATAGAGGCGGGCACAACCATCAGGAATGCCAACAAAAATGGTATGAAAGTTTTGTATATAAAATGCTGTTTCATTGTCTGTTTGATTTTAAAACATAGCATAACGTCTTGATAATTCTCTTGATCTTAATCTAGCAGACGGTTTTTGTCGTCTGTAAGTTTGCTTTGATCAGCGTATTTGAAGACATATTTATGGTTTCGCCTCAGATAGAAGAGGTTGCTCACTCCGTCCACCACGATGACGCCCGTGGCTGCTTCAGAAGACATCATATCCTTCGCCTTCACCTGAGAGTTGAGGGCGTAAGGACTGTTAAAACTGTCATCGAAGCCAATTCTCACGGCAAGATGGGTCTTTCCTGGCAGCACAAAAGCCTTGAGCACCACTTCCTTGCCTTCGCCTTCATTTGGGAAAGGGGCATAGGCGATGGCTGTATAGGTGCCTCCCTCTGCTGAATATTTATTGATAGGTTCACTACCCTGCTTAAAACCGTCGTAGCTGGTAAGAGGCATCTGGGTAAACACGTTGTCGGCAAGTAGGCAATACCATTGCGTCTGCACTTTTTTGCTGTAATGGGCTGCAGTGATATGAACCTCCACTTCTGCCATGCCTCTATAGAGTGTTCCTACAAGCGGTGTAGGGGTGTTGTTTCCCAGATTTTCCTTCTGGTAATCAGCAGAAGAGATGATTGGATTTTGGGTGGCATCTCCCTGCTGGTAGAGGGTGCCATAGAAAAGCTGCGGCACCGTGATGAGCTGACGGCTCAAGCACTCTACATTATACAGTTTTGGTATGATACCTATATATCTTTTTTTTAGATAGCCAAGCCAGTTGTTGGGGGTGTCGGTTCTGCCCTTATCATTAACCAGGTAACTCGCAAACGTGGCCTTGAACTCCTGAAATGTAGTGCCCCTCTTGATATTGAGCATATCATTGGTAATCACTTGGTTTCCCTCATACTGCGGATAGGGCGATTTCTCCTGGCTATTGTAAGCGAGGGCAATGATGCGATATTCGTAGCCCCTGCTGATGCCGAAGGTGCCCTTTACCACATAGTGCCTGTGGGGGTTTCCCGAAAGATAATCGTCTTTCTTGCCGTCTTCTAACGTGGGTTTTCCGTAAATCACCCTGTCGTTGGTAGGGTCGTACTCGAAGCCCTGGATATCGTTGACTGCGGCATCATAGGTTGCAGAATTTTCTCCATTGTTCTGAACTCTTCGGCGAAAAGCTATCAGCCTTACGGCATTGACGTTGTCGGTCTCGGTATATCCGTCGTCCTCGCCTATTGTGCCCGACGAGGAAGAGGATCCTGCACCAGGAGGAGCTACACGGGTGTTTCTGCCATCTTGCTTGGCATTGCCATCGCTGCCGCTTAATCCGCCCAGAGTGATGGTGATGGGAACAGTCGTAATTTCATCTTCGTTTTCCGAAGGCTGATTCATGCCTGCATCTCCATTGCTGCCATCTGGATAAGGTGGCAGATCGGCATCGCTGCTGCATCCTGCGGCTAGTGCGAGGAGGAAGCAAAAACCTGCCGCCATGCCTGTCCTGATGGCGTTCATCCTGATGGCGTTCATCTTGATGGAGCTTATCTTATAGATGCTAAATCTTGATTTCTGCATATTCTATTTCCGTTTTTATGCTGTTTGTAACGTTTATTCTGTTTCAAATTCATGTTTTTTTTCGAAGGCTGGTTCTATCTCAACCTTCACGTCGGTCATCACCGGCTCGTAATACTCCTTCAGGTCGTATGGCTGGTTCACGGTCTTGCTCTTGGCTCCCAGGCAATACAGGTGGTTTGCCTCGATAGGGAATTTGAACTTGTCGCCAGTGGTTGTAGATTTCCTGATGTTGTCGTACCTGTGGTGCGTGCCATCCGTGTAATGCAGATAGAAGGTGGTCTCGTTCTCTGCCGAGTTCTTGCTTTTCTGCATTTTTTCCTCTGGTGTAGGCATCATGAAGTTGCTTATCATGTAGCTGTTTGCCTTCCATCCTTTCTGGGAGTCTTCAGCTCGCTTGAATATGTTCTCTGTAGCATCTACGGTCCATCCGTTTGAGGGGGTGAGGTCGATGGTGCCCAACGTCTGATAAGTCAACGGTTCAGCATCTGCTGGTGCCTGCTTCTGCCTTATCAGCGTTTCGGTGCTGATGCCGGTGGCTACAACGGATAGAGAGGTGGGCCTGAAGGTAACGGTGCTCACGTCTCCTGCTGCATTCGACTCCACCTGTGCCGGGATATTTTCTACGTAAATCATCAGGCCAGCCACGTTACGGCTGGCGGTCAGCGTGCGGTGGAAGTATTTCGTCTCTTCCGTTACGAGCACGGGGGCTTTCTCTTGGGTCTTCTCGTCTTGCAGGATGCCACTAAACAGCTCAGTGGTATTGAGGATACCGAGTTTGGCGCTGTTTTTTGCCTCCTCGGTGAGGGCGATTCTTGCGTCCTCCAGTTTCGTTTCGTTTTCAGTGAATTTGGGTTCTGTAAGTACTTTGTTCGTTGCGTATTTGTCATCTCTTCCTATGGCTAGAAACTGGTAGTAGTAGCCGTTCTGCAGATAGGGTTCGAAGGTGTATAGATGCTGCTCGGGCATGTTCTGGTGCTCGGCAGAATAGTAGGGTTCTCTATTGTTGAATGCGTCAACGGAATAGTAACCATTCTTGGCTGCTTCCGTTTCAATAGGGGTGCAATAGGTATATGCTTCTTCGGGGGTGCCCTTCTTGTCTTCGGGGCATCTGAAGATGTAGATTCTCATATCATTCACCTGCTGTGCTCCATCCCATGTATCAAGTTCTCGTGAGCCGGTAACAACACCTGCGCTTACGCCCACTCTCATGTCCAACTTCACGGCATACGAGCCGTCGGCGAGGGTATCAGGCACATCATTACTTGCGCTGCAGCTCATTAGGAGACTGGCAGCGAGGATTATATTTAAACTGTTTTTTATAGATTTTCTCATCATATTCGTCTATTCGATTTCAATGTTCGCCTATTCGATTTGAATGGGAATTACGTATAAAATGAATGATAAATTAAAGATTGTGATGTTGGGATAGTAAGGGATGCGAGTACCCATAGCGGGCACTGTGCATCCCTTGGATATATTTTTCTTAATACTGCCTATATTATGAGCACGTAGTAAGATTAATCACCCAGCTCCAACTTGTGGATAGCCTCCCAGTTGTCGTTCACCTTCAAGATGAGGTTCTGAGATTTGGTCAAGTCTTCTGGCTCGTCTTTACCTGGATCTGGTTTATCTGGATCTGGTTTATTTGGATCTGGATCTGGTTTATTTGGATCTGGATCAGTTGTTGTACCATTTGAAGTCTTCACGCCCAAGTTGTACATGTGGTTACGAACCACGTTGAAGATAGAAGGACTTGCGTCTGCAACATTTCCATTTGTGGCATCAGTATTTACATCTGCTGCTGGGATAGAAACGGTCCAAGTCTTGATGATATTGTTTTTAGCATCCAAGAGCTGAAGCTCCATGGTGTTCTTACCCTTTGCGTAATTAAATGGAATGACGAAGTTGCTTCCGAATACAGAACCCTTCACAACCTGAGTCTTTACACCATCAGGGTGTTTCCAGTTGGTATCTTCAGCATTCAGCAGACCGTCTTTGTTCTGATCACCACCAGGGAACCATGTATTCAAATCGATAGAGTAGAGCACATAACCGTCCTCGTTGTTATTGAACTTTGCATCTGCAGTAGCAGCACTTGTAGATTTAGAACCATTAACATAATACTTGATAGTGCTGCCAGTTGCTCCATTAGCAGTGAATGAGCTGTTGAACTTGTTGAAAGTCAACACATCATTCTTATCTCTTACTACGAGACGAAGGGTTGCGGCAGCTTTGCCATTCACACTTGCAGGAATGTTCTGGAAATAACCGAAGCTACCAGCTACCTGACGATGCAAGGTTACATCCAATCCATCCTCTTCACCAGAAGTAAGGTTGGTGATTTTCTTGTCAGCGTTGATTGTAAGCGCTGCATCACCTGCGAATACCTCCTCTGCTACTTTGCCTGCCTTCAAGGTTGCAGTGATGTCACTGTAATTACCGGTAAGTGCTGCTGCACCTGTTACATCCAAAGAATAGGTGTAGTCACTGTTATCGCTGTAACCTACAGCCATAACCTTGTAGTTACCTTCACCCAGTCTTTCATCACCCTTGTAAGTAAGAGTAAGCTCGCGACCATGATTGTCATACGTTTTACTATCTTTCCAGTTCAACTGTTTGTCTTTGACAATAGTCTTTGTTGCATCATCCTTGTAAATTATTACGCGAACATGCTGGATAGTCTGCAAAGCCTGTGAAGAATACAATGGGCGACCTGCACGTGTGCTCAAGCCATCACCGCTACTTGCTACATGCAATACAATCTGCTGTACTGCCTCATTCTGACCCTCTGTGCTAACCACAGCGTCGTCACTGCTACATGCGCTGAACAGCAAGCTGCTTGCTGCAAGCGCAAAAAACATACCTTTTTTCATAAATTATAAATTTAAAAATTGAGTATAAATTAATTATCAATCCAATATCATACCGTGAATTTCCTCCCAGTTGTCATTCACCTTCATATAGATGGTGAAGCGATTGCGGTCGGAATCGTACACATATCTCAGCACCGTAATCTTGTTGCGCTCCATGCTTACCTTCACGTCATCAGGTGACAACACAGATGAATTGCCGCCTTCGCCACTATTCTTATAGAAATTGACATCCACCACTGACTCATCCTTCTGGAAAGAAGGAGCCAGGAAAATAGAGGTCTTGGTCTTGGCGCCAACTTCAATTTCCGATTCATGAAAGACGCTGGTCTCTTTAGAATATAGGAAACTTGGATTTACTATTCCATAGAGATCGCTTACTTCAGTATTCATCAGGTGATACCCGGCAGGAAGATTCTCTGTCCATATAACCAGTTTTCCCTTGGTGCGCTCCATCTCGCTGGTATAGCAATAATGGTTTTCATCATAGACGAGGGTATCGCAAGCCTGATAAACATCATCGCCCTGACTGTGCTCCGGATGCAGCAACAGCTCGTTTTTATCCAGATTGAGTTCGCCTCGCGTCTTCATACCTCCCCATACCGTAAAGACGTATTTCCCGAAAGGCATGTCGGGGTCGAAGCTTACAGGATAAGTTAATCCATCACCCTCTACTCCGAAACCTTTTTCTTCTACGACAACCTGCTGTGTGCCGTCGTCGTTGAGTCGGCTCAGACGATAGGAAAGAGACGGAACAAATGACCTAAATGGCTGATTCTCATCTCGTTTCTCTTCGGGTGCAGTCTGATCAACATTGAAATAATTCTTGTCTTTCACCTCGATGTTGATACGCAGAGGAGGACATTGGTCCAGATCTTCACGGACGCACGAGGTGAATGACATAGCCAGTGCCATACCATATATGATAACTTTTAATCTTGTCATACGCTGTAATTTATTCTGTGAGTGCCTTCTGGCTGATCAGAGTCTCTTCTACCTTCTGGCGGTTCAATATCTCTTCAGCCACATCAACCTTGCCTTCTTTCTCGAGTAGGATGGCAAGATTGTTGGCAGCAATCTTCGACATAGGGTAATATTTCAACGTCGTCTCATACACCTGCTTCTGCTTTTCTGCGCTCTCTGCAATCTGTGCCACATGCAGGAACTCATCTTCGCTGAAGGCATCTGGGCGGAGCTCGTACATCTGCAGCATTTCTTCATCGGTGGTGAAGTTCTTGATGATGTATGTGTAGGTGTATTCCACGCTACGGCTCTTCTGCAGATACTTCTTCTTGATGCTGTTCCAGATAGGCAGGCGGCGGATATAGCGCTCCTGCACATCATCGTTGAAGTTGGCATATCGGGTCAGGATGTTCTTCACCATCGTGCTGTCGGCATCGCCGGCGGCCACCATCGCATCCAATACTGGCTGCCATCCTTCAGGGCGTGAACCGATACGGGCTATCTTCTTCACCTTGTCGCCATTCTCTATGTGCGCAAGCAGCCACTTCAGGGCTGAGTTGGCACGGTTGCGGGAAAGTGGGGTGTTAAACTTCAGCGGGCCGTCGGCTGACGCCAGACCATAGATGCCCAAAGATGTGAGGGTAGCGAGGCTGTCGCTGAGCACTGGAGCTATATCGCTCAACATGTGGTCGAGCTCAGCCTGGTTGTTGCTCATCTTGAGATTGATATCATATTTATTGATAGCAAACTCAAGTCGTGCCACGCCCTTTCCTTTTCTTATCTTCGGCTTGATCTCGAAGGTATGCTTCATCCAGTTGAGATGCAGTTGCTTCTTGATTTCCGGACGGAACACATCGGCTATCTTGGTATGGCTGATGGCACGGCATTCGCCGCATCCGTCGGCAGAAGCCACTGCCACGAGGCTTCCCTTATGGAAGTTTGCAGGCAGGGTGATGGTGTCGTTATATAACACGGATAAATCTACTTTCGTGTTCGTAACTCTCTGTGCAATAGAATCGTATGGGTCAGCAATGCTGTCGAGTACCCATTTACGTTCCATCTTCCTTCTGTAGATAGGCGCATCCAGCACTATAGGCTTGTATTTAGCCACGATGCTGTCGCTGTCTGTCAATACGGGTATTACGAAGAGACGGCTTCTCTTCGAGAAATAATGCTTCGGGATATGAACCTGAAGGTTGAGTGCAACCTGATTGCCGCTATCTGGCAGGAGCATAAAGGAGTCGGGAGTACATGTAATTTTTTTATCACTTACTATGTTCTGTTTGCTGCATGAAGACATAACCGTCAGAAGAGCCAAGCCTATACCAGCTATAGCCAGATATGCTATTTTGAGTTTCATTCTATCATCCATAATGTTCTTTGTAATTAACTGATGCACTTTTTTAAAAGATATAGACTAATGATAGTGCAGCCTTGGTAGGACCGATATAGTTCTCGTTCTTCTTTTTCTGGCACTTGATGCAGGGCAAGTTAGGGCTTTGCTTGTACCAGAGGTGGGCGTATCCCACACCGATGGCTGCCTCCAGGTTCCAGTGAGGAGATAGAATCCAGTCGTAACCGTATGTTACGCCTCCGCCAGCCAAGTAGCCATCGTAGAGCTTGCTGCCAAAACCTCCGTAGAATTGAGCACCATGCAGGTGGATACCTACAAAATGTCCTTCGTACTTTTCGCACAGCCAGTATTTCATTTCTGGCTGCACCAAGAGAAGGTGCATCTTCTTGTCTTCCCTGAATGTCCAGGGGTTGTATGCAACATCTGCTTCCAGGGTTACCTGGTTGCTGATTGCCTTTTCTACGCCCAGATTGAGTGTGGTTGTCGCCCAGTAGAGTCCGTTCGTCTTCAGAGCGAAATCTTGTGAGTAACCTGCTGTTTTATTTCCCAAAATAACAAACAGCAAAACTGCTATCTTTTTCATTTGTCACTTACTATATTACTATTTATCCGAAATTTTACTGTTGCATTGTTGTCAAGAAATATAAAACATCGTTTTTAAGCAATATAGAACATTGTTTTTAAGCAATATAAAACATTGTTGTTAAGCAATATAAAACATTGTTGTTAACCAATATAAAACATTGTTGTTAACCAATATAAAACATTTTTGTTAACCAAATATAAACCTATTATGACTTATCAAATGGTCCTCAACATTATGTCAACTAATCCCCTTGTATATTACTTGGAGACTGATTTCTGGTTGCAAAAGTATATAATTTCATGTAGATTCTGCAAATTACCCCCCCCCAATTTAACTATACTTTAACACAAATAAACGTATTTTTAGTTAAGTTTCCGTTAAATACAATAAAATTGAGAAGAATTTAGCCACTCAGTGACGAGGAGCAGATACACGAAACCAAGTATCTGCCTACAGAACTTGTGCCCCAGCTCGAAGGGGACAAGAATACCATTGTAGATGTACTCTGCACCGATGCCAGAGGTAGGAAGTTCTGCCTGGCATCCAGAAGGCATGTCCCTGCTTCGATGCCACCAAGCTCCAGCCGCTGCTGGAGGTATAGGAATGGGATCAGAAAGAATCATCCCCCAACCTGCAAACTGCGGGCTGGGGGATTTCGTTACTACAGCAACATTAACCTAACCTATACTCTAATCTGTCGGATTATCTGTCAATCTCCGCACGGATGAAGGTGCCGTTCTGACTGTAATATAGGTCGAAGCCCGGAATATCCACTTCGTATCCCCCTATCTCCTTCTCTATCTTGTAAGGCTGGGCTGACGGATAACGCTTCTCGATATCCAGCAGAATCACAGTAGGAACAATACCCTTGGGCAGAACAGAGAACTTGCAGTCCACGCTCTTCCAATCTCCCTTGTCGCTGAAATCTATTTTGGTTCCGTCGCTCAACAGCACCTCATATTCCCACTTTCCGTGGTCCTTCTCCTTCTCTACACGGGAGTAGGTGGCAGTAGGGAAATACTGCTTTACAAACTGCTGTGCCTGTACTGGCAACTCAGTATAACCAATCACCTTTTCATCACTGTGGCAAGCTACTGCCACCAATGCAAAAACAAGCGACAAAACAGTCGCTAAAAATGTTCTTTTCATGTTGTCTTGATTTTTAAAATTTGAGTAACTACTATATTTATATGATTATTTTATTATCATTTACATCTCCTTTTCAAGGAACAAAACGGTATTCGCCCATACCATTCTTTTGACGCTACAAATATAGTGAAAAATTTCCAAACTACAAAATATACAACGCATTATTAACAGTGTTTTAACTCTTTTTCAGTATATATCAGCAGAAGGTAATACCAGACGAAATAACTCACTAAAAATTTGGATATTACGAATATTTTTCGTATCTTTGCAAACTATAATAACAGTATAGAATTCAACAGTAAAAAACCCAAAATGATGAAACAGAAAAAACATCTGAAAGTTCCGGCTCTAGCTGCCGGAACCACGCTCGTGGCAGCGATGACCCTGATGGCATCCTGCTCTACTGATTATGAAGACAAGATTGTGTACAACGACATCCAGCAGCCCTTCCAGCAGGATTTTCTGAAAGATACATTATCTTTTGACAAACTGCCGGCTGAAGCTGCCCGACACATTCTGAATCTATCCGACCCATCTTCTGAAATCGTAGGCAAGGCAGATTATACCTTCCGCACCGACAATCTCATCAGCGTGAAGAAATCAGCAGTGGGCGATTCGCTCGTCATCACAAGCTGGAGTGCCAAACCCGTTTCCAACGTCACCCTCGAGATGCATATCCCGGAAGCAGATGAATATATCCCGGTAGCCTTCTTCGATTCCATCCCAGCCTTCTCACGCATCAGCTTCCGCCCATCCTTCATCGGCAGACGCAACATCCACAAGAAGGAAGACGGAAAATACGTGAGCTTCGTTGTGCCGTATCTCGACCTCAACCGAATGAAGGCGCGACTCACCAGCGACGACGAGCACTTCAAGATGCTCCAGAAAATTGATGCCCAGTGGATATGCAGTTTCTCCAACTTCTCGTGGAACCCTACTGCCGGAGAATCCTGCAACTTCCGCGAGATGAGACCTATCTATGCCCGCGAATGGGTAGTCATCACCACCAACTACGCCTATATGATGACCACACCAGAATACAAGTACGTGATGGCAAACTTCAAGAAGGTGATGGGAGGCGACCTCTACGACAACAACCGGGTTCCATTCTCTGCCGACAGATACCAGAGCGAGATGGAAAGATTCAAGAAACCGAAGAACTTCGTACTCGGACAGAGCAGTCCGGCATACGGCGGACTGGGCGGCGGCGCTACCTGGGCTGTCACCAACTGGAACTTCTACGGTCACTATGCCTCCTTCAGCGGATGGGAATCCATCGCCCACGAGTTCATGCACTGCATGGATTTCTCACACGACAGCAACATGACCTATGCGGCAAAGACTCCGGAAGGTGTGAACGTGGGCTGGACAGAGTTCATCTGGCAGCTGCACATGTGGCTGAGCAAGAAGGGCGACCTGCCATATACCGACCGCAACCTGCTGGGCTTCC
>OFMH01001193.1_pt1 | contig 14854 bp, 10 predicted proteins | sample 1541761 | NCBI WGS metagenome assembly OFMH01 (sample SAMN04209249, study PRJEB22552) | human gut metagenome | biome: gut; material: feces | host: Homo sapiens | place: USA: Oklahoma
TCCTTCGCTGCATCGTATTCAGCATTCTCAGAAAGATCACCCTGCTCTCTGGCTTCTTTGATCTTTTCTGCTACTTCTTTTCTTTTTACTACCTTTAAATCATGCAGCTCTTCTTCCAGTTTTTTAAGTCCTGCATAGGTTAGTAAGTTCTTCTTTTCTTCCATTATAGCCTTACTCCCTTTCATTCCGGCGGCTTGTCGCCCCGTATCATACATTTCTTATATGCTGTTTCTCCCGGAAAATTCCATTACTATAAAAGTCCTGAACAAAAAGCTGCAGAAATATACCAACCACAGATAACATTCATGCGCCAAACAGTCCACTTTTATAATTGTTAATGCCTGCAGAAGCAGACATTTCATTACCCAAAAGGGTACAAATTCACTAGGATATTCACAGTTTCACCATTATAGCTAAATCAACAGGCATTGTCAAGACAGAAAAATAGCGAACAAATGTAAAAAAAGATGCCGCAGAACCACCATTTTCCGTGATTCTGCGGCATCTTACTTCTTAATTATGCTATTCTCTCAGAATGTGCTTCTGAAGGGGGAAAAGTTATCCTTCAATGGCAATGTGTTTCTTCTCTTCCACTGCTGGTTTCGCTTCTTTCTTCGGAACAAACAGTGTCAGCATACCATGCTGGAACTGTGCCTTGATATCCTCTTCGGTGATATCCTTGCCAACATAGAAACTTCTCTGGCAGGAACCGGCATAACGTTCACGACGGATATATTTACCTGTCTTTTTATCTGTTTCATCTTTATCTAAACCTTTTGCAGCAGAAATCGTAAGATATCCATTCTCAAGTTCCAGCTTAATCTCATCTTTCTTAAATCCTGGAAGGTCAATATCTACTTCATAGCTATCTTTCTTTTCTCTTACATCTGTTTTCATAAGGTTCTTTGCATGTTTTCCATATAACGGATTCTTCTTACCAAAAAATCTCTTCTCAACCGGTGCGTCAAACCAGCTATCAAAATCATCAAATAAATTCTCTCCAAAAATACTAGGCATTAACATAAGTCATATCTCCTTTTCTAATATATTTTATATATGTCAAATCTGTTCGCCAGATTTACTTTCCAAATCTATCTTTACAGGCTTTTTCAACCTTTTATCTTCAATCTTTTATTAGTGTAAGCTTTTATTTTTATATCTGTTTTTAATCTCTGGCTGACCCTTAACGGGTCAGTCAGAATATTTATTCATCAGCCTTCAATGGCAATTGTTTTCTTCTGTTCTACTGCTGGTTTTGCTTCTTTCTTTGGTACAAATAATGTGAGGATACCATGTTTGAATTCTGCTTTAATGTCTTCTTTCTCAACTTCTTTACCTACATAGAAGCTACGGCTGCAGGCACCTGCGTAACGTTCCTTACGGATATAATGTCCTGTCTCTTTCTCCTGCTCATCTTTGTCCAGACCTTTCTCTGCACTGATAGTCAGATAACCATTCTCCAGGTCAGCCTTTACTTCATCTTTGGTAAATCCCGGAAGATCTACGACCAGTTCATAGCCTTTATCAGTTTCCTTGATATCGGTTTTCATTATATGGCTGGCTCTGCGTCCGTAAAGTTTCTTCTCTGTATCTTTCATTGCTCTGTCATCATAATAAAATGGAAAATCTCCAAAAAAGTCATCAAATAAATTTTCTCCAAAAATACTAGGCATCAACATAAGTCATCTCTCCTTTTCTATACCGTCCATCTGTATATGATGGACTCTCAGTTATGCATCTTTACCTTGTTTCTTTGGAACTTAGGTTATCAGGAATCTCATAGAACTTATTTCTTTGTTCTCTTTTTGTTCCCCTTCCTTTGTTCTAGCTGTAATATAACACTTATTATTAGCACTGTCAAGAGGTGAGTGCTAATTTTTTTGTGAAGAATTTGTGAACCTGTGAATTTGTGAAATCTTCATTGTACACTTTTCCAATTTGTGTTACACTCCCATTCCAAGCTAATACAACGCCCCATGGAGGATCAGTCCACGGGGCATTCTGAAATGTTTGATGTTAACGCTATCATTTTCCCTTGAGATATCGTTTTAATAAGAACGTACAGAAATATGGAAATGTATAAATCCCGTCTTCTATTCCAATATTACTGTCTGCAAGTTTTATTCCCCAGTGAATATCTCTATAAGAATCACCGGATATCAATTGCCTCAATGACTTAGACCGGTTCCTGTTCGCCTTCACTTCTACCGGAACCAACTCATCCTTTGTTCTTACAAAAAAATCTTCTTCCAAGGTAGCATTTTCTTTTTTATAGTAATATAGTCCAAGCCCCTGTTTCACAAACGCCTCTGCTACAAAATTTTCATATAAAGCACCTTTGTATACTCCAAGATTTTTATTCGCCCGAAGGTCTTCTTGTGCTTCCTCATCTAATGAAGCAATCAGCAATCCTGTATCTGGATAATAGATTTTGAATTTTGAGTCATCATAGTTTCCCTTTAATGGAAGCTCCGGATACTGCAGACAATAGCATACAGAAATCACACCTGCATCTTCGAGCCAGGTTATACATCCCATATATTCTCGACTTCTGGCTTTTTTGTCTATTTTACTTAATTGAAATTTTTTATTTTCTTTTGCAAGCTGTACAGGTACGTTCCGATAGACGCTTACAATTTTAGTCTGATCCAGACCTTCAGCGTATTTTCTGATATCCTCTTCATAATCCATCTGGATCTGTCTCTGGATTTCCAGAGTATCTGTAAAAAGATTCCTTTCAATATATACTTTTACTACTGCAGGCATACCGCCAAGTACACAATATTCCAAAAACAATTTTTTATAGACTGATAATTCGGTTTCTGAAAATGGAGTTCCTGTCTGCATATGTTTCAGGATATCTTCAATGTGCTTCTCTGAGTATCCTTTCGCCCACAGAAATTCTTCAAAATCCATCGAAAACATTTCATAATCTGTTTTATATCCCACACTGTTACTATGAATTTTTCTGTAATTGATTCCAAGCAAAGAACCACTGCATATGACATCAAATCTTCCATCTATCCTGAATGACTTCAGAGCAGTTGCAATATCCGGAAACTCCTGTAATTCATCAAAAATAATCACAGTGTCACCTGCTATAAATCTTTTTGATGTATCTATCATAGAAATATTTTTTATAATATCTTCAACAGCATATCCGTCACTTAATATTGTTTTATATTTAGGTTCCAGAACAAAATTAATACTCACAATATTACTGTAATTTTGTTCTGCAAAATGATTAATAGATTCCGTTTTTCCAATCTGCCTTGCACCTTTTATAATTAACGGAAGTCTTTCTTCATTTTTTTTCCACTCCAGCAGGTACTCATCTATCTTTCTTTTTAAATACATAGAACCGCCTCCTTTCTTCAAAACTATCACGTTTTATGAGCATTTGTCAATCTATTCTTCACGTTTTATGAGTTTTTATTCATAATATTTTCACGTTTTATGTTAAAAATCAAATTACTTTTCTTGACTACATTTATTCTTATTTCTGTACGTTAAGTCCCCATCCACTGCTTATTGCTTTTCGCAATCACGTAGAGTGCTTATTTGATTCAATAAAAAAATAAATGCAGCCCCTATATCTCTTTTTTCCTGCTTACAGATATAGAGGCTGCATTTGCCTTTACATTTATTTGTATGTAGCGTTGCAAAATCGCCATTATAGAATCGACTGTCCTTATACTTATAAAATACTGTATAAAGTTGCAACATAGTAATATTTAAAAATAAGTTGTAATTTTCCGATACTCTGCCGGTGTCATATTCATCTGGCCAGTAAAAACCCGGGTAAAATATTGTAGATTGGGATATCCTACCTGCTCTGCTATCTGAGTAATCTTTAAATTAGAAGAACGTAACAATTTTTTTGCCTCCTCCAAGCGCAGTTCTGCAAGAATTTCAGAAAATTTTCTTCCGGTAGCCTGTTTGATAAAACGACTGATATACGAGGGATTTCTGTTTACATGTTCTGAAACATTTGTCAGACCGATTGGTTGTGAAAAATTATCATTCAGATATTTATAAATTTGCTGGATTAGCTGATTCTGATCATTATTATGCATACTTTGAATATTATCTGCAATATACTCCAGCCAATATTTCATATAGTCTGCTTTTGTCTTTCTTTCCGATTGTACATGAATCTGTTGCTCAAATGATTCCGTAATCTTATTTTTGCTTTCCTTATCCAATGGAATTCCTGAAAGAAATAAAAATATATTGGCACCTATCAACTCCATGATATTGTTAAAATATTTTTCTGTCTCTTTCTCTGTCTCATCGATAATCTTCTGCATCTGTTCGAATATTTTTTTCTTATTACCGGATCGAAGATATCTGATCAGTTCTGTAATTGCTTCTGTAACATCGAAAAAGTCATTTTCCTTATATTCCATCGGTAAATCCTGATATGAAAGCAGCTGCGTACATCCCGTATCTTTTCCGTATTCCAGACATTTCAACACTTCCTTTTTCATCTGTTGAATATCAGACAGATTTTCAGAATAATGGCTGACAGCTATCATACAATCCAGTGGCTGCAACTGGGCCAGTTCTCTTCTGATCAGCTCTAATTTACTGCAGAATTTCCACAGTGTCTTTTCTTCTGTTGGCCAGATCATATAAAAGATACCACCATGTTCCAGTGCCAGTATCTCTTTAAATTTTTTCAGAAAAAATTCATGGATTATATAACTGTAATAGCTCTCTTCTTCCAAAGGCATACGATTCCTGTCATATGTAACAGCCACCACTCTATATCCGTTTATTGCAATCCGCAGCTTCTGCTTTTGCAGTTCCATCTGTTTTTCTGAAAAAATTACAGGTTGAAAAAAGAGTTTTTCCACAAATTGTTGTCTGATCAGCTCCTGATTTTTAACAAAATAATCCTGGAAAATCTGATACATTTCCGTATGTTTTTGTTCTGCATGAAATGCACTAATCGCTCGATTTAAGCACTTGATTGCTTCCTGTTCATCTACGGGCTTTAAAAGATAGTCAAAAACTTTATACTCTATTCCATATCTGGCATATTCAAACTCTGCATATCCAGTCAGAAAAACAATTTTTGCTCCATAATCCATTTGATCGATCTGCTTTGCCAGATCGATTCCAGTGATGCCCGGCATACGAATATCTGTCAAAATAACCCCAGGTTTTTCCTGTTCAATATAATCCAATGCCGTCTGTGCATCTGTAAAAGCACAAACCGTATGCATACCCCGTAGTCCCGTTTCCATGATCCTTTTTAATTTGTCTGATATCAATGGTTCATCATCTATAATTACCACTTTCATATCCTTTTTCCCCCTTTGTTTTGGGAATACAGATGGTTACTGCTGTCCCAGATGGCTTTACATGTTCCACAGTCAAACCATATTCTTTTCCATACAGTAGCAAAAGTCTTTGCTGAATGTTAAAGATACCAATGTGTTCCTTCTCTTTCAGTATTCCATTTTCTCTTATTTCTTCCAGCTGTCTGATAATAGTTTCCGGCATCCCATTTCCATTATCTTTTACAGTAATATAAATTGCATCTTCCGTTTCCTTCCCGGTTACTGCTATCATTCCTGTTTCTTTCAATTCTGAAACCCCATGGACAATTGCATTTTCCAAAAGCGGCTGTATCATCAGCTTCGGAATGTAATATTCATATAATTGTTCCGGTATTTCTACCAGACAGATAATATGTTCCTGAAAGCGCATTTTCTGAATATACAAATATTGATTTACATACTTTAATTCTTCTTCAATCTTTAAAAACTGTGCCCCTTTAATAGACATTCTCATAATGCTTCCAAGAGATGTTACCGTCTTTTTAACTTCCGTAGTCTTACCCATATCAGCAAGACTATTAATACAGTCTAATGTATTATATAGAAAGTGTGGGTTAATCTGAGCCTGAAGAGATTCAATCTGGGCATCTTTCATTAACAACTGCTGTTTATATACCTGCTGAATCAGCAAGTCAATTCTTTCCAACATCGCATTATAAACATTTGCCAGTTCTCTAAATTCATCATTGGAATCAACCTCAACATACGCATTGGAATTTATCTCTGTAGTCTGACGTAATTTTACAATAAATTTCTGAATCTGTTCTGCAATTTTAGCCGCCGTTATGAATAATGCAATTGCAATAATTGAAATTGCAGCCAAAATCATCACCATCTCTTTGAAAAAAATTTTATATACACTCTTAAAAAGCAGATTTTTATCCAAAATTCCTACAAGACTACACCCATCATATTGAAGATTATATCTGATAATTTTATAATTTCCGGATGGTTCTTTCAAAATAGTTTTACATTTATCATTAGATAAATTTGAACCATTAACCAGAATATTATTTTCTGAATCCAATATGAGAATAGCGTTCACATCTCTATCCTCTCCTGTCTGTATGATTTTTTCCATACCCGTTTTGTCAATATCCATCATCAGAAATCCGATTTTTTCATCACTTTTTTCTATTTGGGGAACGTAGATATTTCTTGCAAAAGTAATCATATTTTTCCTCACGGGATTTATACGAAGCACCGGCTTTCCATGCTTTTCTTCTGCTGCTTCTTTCAGTATTTCTGCAAAATCATTTGTCTGTTCTATTGTATTATAATAAATTGCATTATTAATATATAATTCGTTAAACTTATTATAAATACACACATTCATTAACGCATCCTGATTATTTGTAATAAGAGATCCTATCTGATAAGAAATCATATCAGTCAGTTTTTCCTGCTCTTCAACACTTAATACACTTTGACGAGTATTTAAATATTCCTGCACTTCATCTGTATAATATAAAAATTTTATGGTAGCCTGATTATAATTATCTAATAATGTATTAACCAGCTTCTTTTTTTCCATAAAATTTTGTTCTGTCTGATCATATACCATCTGCTTCATCTGATCAAACATAATAACTGTAGTACTATAAAAAATTAAAAAATATCCTAAAACAACAAATGGGAGACAGGAAATAAGTAATTTATTTCGAATCGTTAATTTTCCATAAAACTTATATAATCGTCCTTTTTTTTCCTTCATCTCTTTTTAGTACCTCTCTTACAAACAGGAATCCCCGGTATAGCGCATATATCATGCGTCTATACCGGAGATTGATTCAGCAGATTCTATCTTCTGTATATAACACAGAAGCTAAAGCTTTTTGGTAAAAATACACTTCGCTCTTTGTCATACCACACTCTTCTTTTTCTCCAAGCAAATGCTTTTCTAATATTTCCTGAATACAGGCAATCTGGTCATCTATATAGATGCTTCCGATTGGTCGAAGATAATGACCCGGAAAAATAAGTTCATATGAATTTCTTAATTGAGCTAATTTTTTCAATGATTCCAGATATGTACTCATTGTATCAGAAAACGTATCAAACATCAATACTGGCGTACTTACAACAGTATCTCCGGAAAATAGTAATCTGTATTTTCTGTCTAATAAACAAATTCCATCTTTAGTATGTCCTGGTGTATCCAAAACCTCCAAATCTCTATTTCCAAGATGGAAAACAAATCCTTCTTCTATTCCTTTCATCTCAAAGTCACCTATAATTGATGCATCAAATTCCAGGCTTGCTTCATAATTGTATTCTGGACGGGCTTCCTGTGAACGGAAAAATTCCTTACGTGACTGCAGATTATTCTGTTCCTGAATAACCGGAATTGCTTTTTTATGTGCATAAACCATTGAAAAGCACCCATTTCCACCCACATGGTCATAATGATGATGCGTATTTACTACATCATAAGGCAGATGAGTCATTGTTTCTACTACTGACCGTATATTTCCTATTCCAATGCCAGTATCAATCAATAAGGCTCTTTCCGTTCCAATAATCAAATACATAATATCTATGCCAAACTCATCAATTGCCCATACATCCCTTGATACCTGCTGAAGTGTAAAACCGTTTATCTTTTTTATGTTCATATTATCTTCATAAAATGTGCTCATCTTTACTTCTCCTGTCTTTTTTATTTTACTGCACCCGCTGTTAAACCGCTTGTAATATGTTTCTGTCCTACAATATAAATAATTATAATTGGTATCATACTTACAACCAATCCTGCAATCAAAAGGTTCCATTGAGCATTAGTAGAAGATTTAAACATATATAAATTGACTGTAATTGTACGAAGGTTCACATCGCTGATCATAATACTTGGAAGTAACAGATCATTCCATGTCCAAAGGAAAAACAAAATGCCAATTGTCACTGTTGTGGATTTTACCAGTGGCAAAATAATCTGCACCATTGTTCTGAAAGGTCCCGCACCGTCAATTGCAGCAGCCTCTTCCAACTCTCTTGGCACACTCTTCAGAAAACCAACATATGTCATAACACCAAATGATGTATAAAACCCACTATAAAATATAATCAGTCCTAAATGCGTATTAGTCAGTCCCAGTTTTGTAGATAACATAGAAATTGCAATCATAACTGCATGAAATGGAATAATCTGTCCTACTACAAACAATGTATATAATTTGTCACCTGTCTTTTGAGGAAGATGTGAAATTCCATATGCACTCATAAAAGACACGGCACTGGCAACTATGACAGTACATACCGTCACAAACAGCGTATTGCGAAATACTGTCCAAAAGTTCATAATCCGCATTGCTTCAGAAAAATTTTCCAGATATAAACTTTTTGGAAATGAGATAAACGAGGTTAAAATATCATTATTCGGTTTAAACGCATTCATGATAATAAGAAAAACCGGAAGTATAAAGATAATTCCAAGGCACAGCCACAAAATACTTTTAAAAACTACTGTTTTATTCATTCCTTCTTTTTCCACTTTACATCTGTACCTCCCTTTTTCTAGTAATCTTAAGCTGAATCAATGCAATAATACCTACCAGTAAAAACAGTATTATAGATTTTGCAGAGCCATATCCCATTTTAAACGAACCAAATGCATCATTATATATATTCAGTGCAATTGTCTGTGTACTATTTGCCGGACCTCCACTAGTCAGTGATAACGGAATGTCAAATGCTTTGAAAGCTCCTGCAATTGATACAAAGAGATTAATTGTAATTGTCGGCATTAACAATGGCAATTGGATATAAATAATTTTCTTAATTCCTGTACATCCATCCAGAACAGCTGCTTCCAACACATCTTTTTGTATTGTCTGCAATCCTGTAATGTATAACATCATAAGAAAACCGGTAGACTGCCATGTTGTTACTAAAATAACTGTAAAAGCCGCAGTACCTGCATTTCCAAACCAGCTGATATTAGCCAATGCATCTATGTGCAAAATTTTGGCCAGATTTGGAATGGCTCCTGTAAAAATAAAAGACCATACAAAAGAAACCATTACACCACTGATAATATTAGGAATAAAAAATAAAGAACGTATTACGCCTTTACACCGTACATTTGAATCTAAAAAATATGCTATTACAAAGCCTATTAAGTTTGACATTAAAATTGATATTACCGCCAAAATTAAAGTAAATACCACAGAATGAATAAATGTCTCGTCTCCAAGAAGCTTAGTGTAATTTCCCAGACCGACAAAATCTTTATTTCCTTTTATCAAATTCCAATTATAAAAAGACGCCGGAAGTGTTCCTAAAAGTAATGGACCTGCAAGTGCAAGAACGTATAATAACATCGACGGAATCGTAAGACCAAAATAAAACCATTTATTTTTTTTACAACAATCCAACATAAAATTATCTTCCTTTCTGATAACAAAAGCTTCTGCAACATTTCTGCAGAAGCTTCTGTTACCACTTATACCTTTCCCGATTTTACTTTACTCAAGAAGCTCTGAAAATTTCGAATCTAACTGATCTAAAGTAGTATCCATATCCGTTGTTCCGGCAAAATATCCCTGAATTACCGGCCCGATCATATCACCAGCGCCGGACACAAGCTGTGAGTATACCCATGGTCTTGTCTGGTTATTTGACATATAGTTCTTATAATCTTTGAAATACTGATATTCTGTTGACATTGTAAAATCCATTGCAGGTGGTGCTGCGCCCATCGAATCAGCACTATAATGCATCCATCCATTTTCATCTGTGTTATCACTCAGATAATTCAAAACCTCACGCACTGCATCCAGATGTGGAGTATTCTGATTTACTGCAATACAAATTCCTACATCTACATCAAGTTTTGCATCTTCCTCATTTTCTGTAAGTGGTACTCCAAACAGACCAACCTGTAAATCCGGATTAATACTTTGTGCATTCAGAAGAGAAAATTCTCCTGTCACAATCATAGCTGCTTCACCTGATGCAAATGCATTAAAGCCTGATGTGGAATCTGCATCCATATAATTTCCACCGGAATTTTCTTTCATCATATCCATAAACTCAAATTCAAGTGAAGAATTATCATTCCTGAAACTTCCTTTTCCTGCATTCATATCTGCAACCCATGACTCATAATCTCCAACTGCTGCTCCCTGCAGACAGCTAAATAAATGATTCAATGTCCATGTCTCTTTATAGGTGGCTGCAAATGGTGTAATACCACTTGCCTGAAGTTTTTCACATACTTCTTTCATTTGTGAGAATGTTTTCGGTACTTCTGTAATTCCAGCCTTTTCAAATAACTCCTGATTATAATAAACTCCCAGCATTTCCAGATTCATTGGATACGCATAAATTTTTCCATCATAGCTGCATGCATCTTTTACAGAATCATAAATCTTTGTTGTAAATCCTTCCTCGCTCAAATCCACAATTCTGTCTGTTGCTGCAAACTGCTGCACCTGTGTATATGGATTCAGGAAAAACATATCCGGAAGATCATTAGATGCCACCTTTGCTCCAAGATATTGACTATAATCTCCTGATTGCATTTCAACTACAAAATTAATTTTATCCTGGCGCTTATTAAATTCATCTGCACCTTTCTGAAAATTATCTGCTGCTCCAGAAGACCACACCGCTAATTTAACGGTTTCTTTTTCGTCTGAATCCGCTTTTACAACTGTTGCTCCACTAATCATGACTGTCCCCATAGCGACTGTCATCATCAGGCTAATCATCTTTTTCCTCATAAAAACTCCTTTCTTTTACCTGCTTTGTCCTTTTGTTATTTTAGAAGTACTTCTTTTGTTAACAATATAATACCAACCTCTGCCTCCTTTTTCCATACGTCAGATTATGACAAAACATATACATTTTTTTACCTTTACTCAAAAAAGACGCAACCCACATTTCTGTGACTCACGCCTTTCTCTACTCATATTTTCGTCATCCAGACTTTTAACTCTATTTATGATAACTTACTCATAACAACAGACCTTACAGATGGCATCACTTTCCACAGCACTCCACAATGGCTTTTTCCATATCTTCTATCTGGAAAGGTTTTGCCAGATGTGCAGTCATGCCGGCTGCAAAACATCTTTTTGCATCTTCCTCAAATGCATTTGCAGTCATTGCAATGATCGGAATTGTTTTTGCATCTGCCCTGTCCATGGCACGTATGGCTTTTGTTGCTGCAATACCATCCATAACAGGCATCATGACATCCATCAATATGGCATCAAAGGTTCCCGGAGGATTATTTTCGAAGCACTCCACCGCCTGTCTGCCGTTTTTTGCAACTGTAACCTTCGCACCGTCATCTGTCAGCAGCATTTCTATGATTTCAGCATTAAGCTCATTATCCTCAGCTGCCAGCAGATGCAGTCCACGAATATCATATTTCTCTGCAATTTCCTTATCCTTTTTCTGTTCCCGGGCAATCTCAAAGGGAATGGTAATGACAAACACAGATCCAACTCCCACCTGACTTGTCACTTCAATACTTCCATTCATCTGCTCAATCAAGCCTTTAGTGATCGCCATTCCCAGACCGGTTCCCTGATAAACACTACGGGCATCTGTTTTTTCCTGTGAGAACGGATCAAAAATATGACTCAGGAACTCCGGACTCATCCCTATACCTGTATCAGAAATCGTCCATCTGTATGTACAGATTCCATCATGTACATCTGCAGCCTCCATTACCGTAGTGATCTTTCCTCCCGGCCGGTTATACTTAATACAGTTTCCATAGATGTTCAGAAAAATCTGGCGAAGATGCAGTGAGCTTCCATAGACATAAGGATAAGGGATATTCTCCTTATTTTTCTCATAAATCCACTGAATATCCTCATCTGCTGCCTTGTGAGTGATAATACTCTCAATCTCATAGACCAGATCTTTCAGGCAGATATATTCATGAGTCAGAACAATATGACCTTCCTCTATTTTACTCATCTGCAGAACATCATTGATAAGGGAAAGCAAATAATCCGCTGCTATCTTCATCTTTTTATGATTTTCCTGTATCAGTTCCTTATCCTCAAAATGAGTCTCGTCAATCTTTAACAGACCAATAATACCATTCAAAGGTGTCCTGATATCATGGCTCATACGGCTGAGGAAATTCGTTTTTGCCCTGCTCTCAGCACGCATCTCATTGAAGGCGGCCTGAAGGCGTGCCTGTTCCTGCTCATCCCGTTCATGTCTCTGTGTGGTATCCTGCAGCAGAATGATCGCATAAATCATAGGCACCTCTGCAAGGATTTCTGTATCAAACACCACCATCCTGGTCATAAGAACTGTTTTCTGTACCCAGCGGATACTTCCATCATCTTCGCGGGCACAATATTCCACAGACATATTTGTTTCTCCGTTCTCAAACCTCTTACGAAGTTTTTCACAGTTATCTGTCATGCAGTAACCGGCAATTGTTTCCTGGGTGATTTTTTTCTCATATTCCCAGCAATAATCCCGATAAGAACATGGAAGCGGGTAGTCCATAAAAAGTTCCCGGCTCTTCTGTTCTTTTCCATTCAGTACGATCCTTCTTTCCAGAGCATCCTTTGTCAGATTTACTGTATAGATCACATCTGACAATTCCAGAAGCGCATCCACATAGCTGTCATTTTCCAGGATAGACTGTTTCAGCTGTTCATAATAGAGCTGCAGCTGCTCTTTCGCACCTGTCTGACCTTCAGAAGTCTTTCGGATGGTTTCAAATGCCAGAAGAAAATGATGCAGCTTTTTGTCCTCATCCCAGTCCACCGGAATCAGTGTCAAGCGGTTATATGCCCCCTGTTTTCCGATATTATACTCATATTCCAGAACATCTTTCTTCGTATGCATCTTCTTTTGAAGCTCCGAAATCTGCAGTCCTTCACGGATATCTGCCTGACAGGACTTTTCAATCTGTTCCTCTATAATCTGTTCCACTGCTCCGGAATATGCACCATCAGAGGCCAGGAAAAAATTTTCACTGGAACGAATTGCCCGATAGGTATCCATCCTGGCATCACAATACAGACAGTCTGAAAAATTACTGCCATGCTGATTAAGCAGCTTTAACAGCTGATATCCCTGATTCTTTTCTGCTGCAGCCTCTTCCCGTTTCACATGATTCTTATTGATATACATGTTTTTGTCTGCGCAATTAAACAGTTCTCTCATTGTACTTCCGGGAAAATCGCCGGCCAGTGCAAATCCCACCGCATAGCTTAGGGGAGTATCCGGATACACTCTGGATTCCTCTGTCATATCCCTGCGCACCTTTTCAAGGCACTGTATCATCTGTTCCCTGTCCAGTCCATGGGTAACTGCAAGAAATTCATCTCCACCGGCTCTTCCCACAAACTGCTCGGCCGGCATGGAAGCCCGCAGACAGATGGCAAATCTACGGATATAGGCATCACCGGCTTCATGACCTCTGCTGTCATTAATACGCCGGAGATTATTAAGATCAAAACTGCAGACACCGGTATCTGCATCCGGTTCTTCCTCACTCAGTAATTCTTCACATTTATTTTTGTTCGGAAGCCCTGTCGCATCATCCAGATATACCTTTCGCTGCAGTAAACGATTCATTGCAGCATATTGTATTGCTTTGATGAATTCATATCCGATCAACAGCATCAGCACAACAATATCTGCTGTGATATATTTCTCAAGCAATGATAAGGATGTGGCTTTTTTCTGCGAATATTTTTCAGCCAGACCTGTTGCTTCATCACAGATTACAAAAAACTCCTCACTTTCCGGAATAATATCTGTGTTTCTGGCCCCTTTAAACCTCACAAGATAAATTTTCTTATACAGGTCAGAGAATTTATCATCCAGTTCCTGCATTTTATTCTGAAAATCAACATCATCGAGACGCACAAGATTTAATTCATCATTTCCATTTCGCAAACCGTCAATAAAAGTTCTTATATCATGGATCATCTCATTTTCCTGCTGCGTGGAAAGCTCCAGTTTTATGAGTCTCTGTGTCTCTCCCCTGACTAAACCGGTATAATTTACAATACGGGCCGTTCCCTGAATATCTGAGACAATTCCCATCATTATGATAATAAGGATAGCCAGAATAACTGCCAGAACACCAATACTGACCTGAATAATACTTGATTTCTTTTTCTTATTCTTTACTTCAGACATGGCCCTCCCCCTTTTGTTTTATTTTGGAAAAATACTTTCTGCATTCTAACTATTTTACCGTACTTTTTCCGTTATGCCTACCACAAATTTATTAATACTATATCGATTCCATAAAATAATGCTACCTTTTCGGAACCATATGGTTCTGTATAGTTGCAGTAATGCATATTAATTAAGAGGCTTGCTATAAATTTCCAAACAGGCATCAAAAACACCCGGCAAAATTACTTTTCATAATCTGCCGGGTGTTCTCTTTCGCCCTCTCTGTATAGATTATTGATAATGTCTTCCAGACGGTCGAAGTTATATTTTTCTTTTTCAGTTTTTTATTTGACTGCTCCGGTAATACCTTCTGCAAACTGTTTCTGTAATACAAA
>OFMH01001197.1_pt1 | contig 14820 bp, 9 predicted proteins | sample 1541761 | NCBI WGS metagenome assembly OFMH01 (sample SAMN04209249, study PRJEB22552) | human gut metagenome | biome: gut; material: feces | host: Homo sapiens | place: USA: Oklahoma
TTAAAGTAGAAATATTTTTTAAAATAAAATGTAACATATGTATTGACATTTAAGATATGTACTACTATTTTTTTGTTTCTTTTTCTTGATATTTATTGAAATTATATGTTATAATAAATTACTGAATATCTTTATTTTTAAAAAGCATTAAGACGTAGAAGTATGAAATATTTTTTTGTACTTTCCCCAAAATTAAAAAAGAGCTTGAAAAAGCTCTTTTTTTCATTAGAATTAAATTATTTTTACTCTATGCAATATAGAGTGATTTAGATTAAAGAAAAAAACTCATCTAAATATTCAGTGAGTTTGTCCCTTTCAGTAAAAATACAATAGTTTTCACTCCAAAATCCACCTTTTTCGTAGAATTTCTCTAAGTGTTCTTTAAAATCTTTTCTTATTAATCTTGAAGATACAGTTTTAAAGTTAGTAATGAAATCAGCAAGATTAAGATTGGCTGGTAATTCAAAGTGTAGATATATAAAGTTCTTTTTTGAATGTAATTCTTTGACTACTCCATTCCTATTTTCTATAAGCTCAGTAAAAATTTGGTCTAATTTATTTTCTATCTCTTTAGTAATACACTCCTTATTATCTTTAGTTACTAGAATTAGATTGTATTTTAAGCTGTAGTATGAGTGCCTATAATTTCTAAGGTTAACTAGTTCTCCTTTAAGTCTTTTTCTTCCCATTTCACATTCCTTTTTTAATATTTCGCTTTAAAAAAAATTAAAATAAAAAAATTTAACATTTTTTTAAAAATTGTGTTTTTTAACATTTTTCAATTAAATAGTATTTTATGAATTTTTATAAAATCATCATTTTTTTAAAAATATTTAACCTATTTTACTCAAATATTCAGTAAAAAGCAAGTGAAAAGTATTGCAATATTTCTATTTTTTTCCTTAGTTTTTAAATTTAAAAGTTTTTTATAAAACATCTTAATTTATAACTATAAGTTAAAAAAACCATGCAACGTCTTAAAAGTATCTTTATTTTAGTGTTTAGAATTTTTTCCCCACCCCTCTCCCAAAACTTCAAATATATAGATGGGAAAATTTGAAGTTTTCCACAAAGATAATGTAAAAACTGATAAATTAGTTTTCCATAAATTAAGTTAATAAGGTAAGAAAAAGCAAGGGTGCTTTCTCTTTTATTAGTCCTTTTCTCCTAATGGACAAAAGGGAAATCCCTCTTTTTCTCCCCTGAGAGCTATGTTCTCCTTTCTATTGAAATAAGTTGCTATTTTCTATTATTTAATTATGTTCTAATCATTCTAATCGGTTTAGGACTTTGCATTATAACATTTCTTAAAAAAATTACAATACCCTATCGCCTACGGTTTTTATAAAAATATTTTCTTAACGCTATGCTAAAAATTTTTTTATAAAAAGGAATGTAATTTTATCCGTTCCGGACAGAAATGTTCTTTCAATGCTGTCCATACCGAAAACTAGAATGATAGTAAGAACATTAACAATTAAATAGATCAAGAAAATAAATAGCAACTAAATTTAGATAAGAAAGGGGGGAGAGTAGAAAAAGAGGGATAGAAAAGATAAAAGATTTCTTTTTTGTCCACCCGAAAATTAGAACTTATCTTTGATTTTTGAGAAATTAATTCTTATTAAATTCTAAAATTTTATGAAAAAAAGGAGAAAAAATTATGAAATAAAAAAATATCAACAATTAAATATACAAAATTACAAAAATGAAAGGAGAAAAAAAAGCTAGGTATAGATTCTATACTTAAATACAGATAATTCTAAATAAAATAACGAGAATCATTGTTACAATTAAGTTATAACTATATATTAAATTATAATATAAAATACGTATAATTCTATTTTTTTAAAAAAATAATTTATTTACAATTAAATAAGAAAGTGCTATAATCAAGCCAATTAAAAAGTAGGAGGTTTAAAATGGGAAAAAATATTTTTGAAGAACAAGCAAATTTTTTATCAGCGATAAATAGAAAAATATATATTGCTATATTAAAAGTGTTTTATGCCAACCATAAATTTGAATTAGAGTTCAAAGAGGGCAAAGAAGCAAATGCAAATGAACTCTATAATTATTGCAAAGAATTAGAAGAATTTGAAAATTTTGATAGACAACAGTTTGAAACAGCTTTAGATCAACTTTGTAAGTGGGGAAATTTAGATAGTAGACCTAATTTAGAAGTTATAACAAGATGGGAAGATTTTGACAAAAAAACTTCTTTATATTCAATAACAAATGCTTCAATAATTTTTATAAAAGCCTTGGAAGAATTTGAAAATGAAGAAATAGATAATTCTAACTTATCCACAAGTTATCTTGATGAAATTGTTAAAAATTTAAAAATATTAAATAAAGCTAATACAAATTTAAAGAATGATACTGAAATTTGTAATGCGTGGCTTCAGATAAAAGAAAACTATGAGTTATTGAATGTAAGATATACAGATTACCTTAAAAAGTTTTCTAAAAATAGCAAAAATGAATTAGAGTATACAAAATTACTTAAATATAAAGAAGATATTAAGCTAAATATAACAGAGTTTTTAACCTTACTGGAAGAAAAGAAAAATGATGACATCTACCCTTTAATAGAAACTACAGAGGAAAAATTTAAAAGGTATTTGCTTCCAATAATTGCGGAAAAAATAGCAAAAGAGAATCTTTCTAGTTATGAAGAAGAAGAAATTAAAAATAGAAAAAGTTGGGAAAACTTAAGAGAGTGGTTTTCTAATAGAAAGTCAAGTAAATCAAGAAGGATAATGGAGTATACAAGAGTATTTTTACAAAGTTTCTTTAGAAATATTAATACTTACTATGGATTAGAAGATATGGGGATTGATATGAAAAAAGAATATACACATATACTAGAGCTTTTTGCTTCTTGTAATACTAAAGAGGAAGCTGATAAATTATCCGCTTATATATTTGGAGTAAATAAAACAAGACATTATAAATTGTTTGAAGATATATCTGTAAGTGATGATTCTAAGAGTACCTATACAGAAGATAGTATTATATTCCCATTTTATAAAGTTGAAAAACAATATGAAAGAAAAAGATATGAAAGAAGGGGTAGACCTGAAAAAACTCCTGAAGAGTTAGAATTAGAAAAAAATGAATATCTAAAAGAATTAGAGTTAGAAGAATATATAAACAATGAAATATTAAAAGAAAAGATTGATGTTTCAGATTTTACAAATCAAAAATTAAGAAAAGAAGTTTTAATTCTATTACAAGAGTTGTACTACAAGGGATTTACTGATGAAGAAGGAATAGCTAATACTGGATATGGAAAAAAATATAAAATTTCTATTCCTGAAATCAATGAAGAATTAGTTACTTTAACTTCAGAAGATGGAACTTATACTATGCCAAGATGTATTTTTACTCAGATACTATAGGAGGAGAGAATGGTAGATTTAACTTTAATTAAAGAATTAATAGAAAGAGATACTATAACCAAAAATGATAACGAGCTTTATTCGGAAATTCTACGAAATGAGAGAAATTTATCTAATTTCTTTAGAAATAATTTTGGGTGGAATTTATATAAAGATAGATATGTAATTAGATTAGAGAAAACACCAAGTTTACCTGAAGCATATATGGGAAATGAAAATTTTAATACTAAAGAAGATTATTGTATTTATATGGCTTTTTTAATAGCACTAGAAAACTATTCAAAAGGAGAAAAATTTAGATTTATGGATATTTTTGATATTCTAAAATTAAATTTAGAGAATTTTATAGATATTAGCTGGAATAAAGCTAACAATAGAAGAGCTGTTAAAAGAGTTTTTGAATATGCTGAGAAAAAAAGATTAATAATCAACGAAGCAAAAGAAATGATAAATACAGATGAGAATGATTTAAAAGAGATAAGGGTTTATTATAGCAAAACTGATTATTGCTCTCCAAAATATATTTTAAATACTCAAAATAATATATTTTCTTTTGAAAATTATGAAGATTTTAAAGCTAAAGATTTAGCTGAAGCTGGAACTCATGCAAAGAAAACTGTACTTACAAAATTAATAACAAAACCTGTTTTATATTATTCTGAATTAACAGTACAGGAAAGAGATTTTCTAAAAAATAAAAGAAATTTAGAAAAATTTTTAGAGGATATTGATGGAGAAATTCATTACCATAAAGATTGTGTATTTCTGTTTTATAAGGAAACCCAAATAGGAGATGTTTACCCTAATACAATAAACTCAGAAGATACGATGATATTAGTAATAAATAGCTTATTAAAAGATAAAGTAAAAGAGGGTAAATTAATTTTAAATGATGAAAATGATACTTTTGTTTTAAGAAAAGAAGAATTAAGTTCATTAATAGAAGAATATAAATCAGAAAATTCATCTTGGCTTCCTAAAATAATAAAAGAAGCTGAAACCATTTCTTTGACAGAAAGAGCTATAAGTAAATTAAAAGATTGGTTATTCTTGAAAGAAGAAAATGGTAGTTTGATTTTTTATCCAGCAATAGGAAAACTTGGTGGAGAATTAAGAGAAGGGGAAAAACCTGAAGAAGAGATAGAGCAAAAATTATTTTAAAAATATGGTGGTAACCGTCAACTTGACGGTTGACAAAAAAGGAGATAGATTATGGAAAATATTGAAATAGAAAGAGAGAATAGATGGGTTATAAAAAAGATGAATGTTGTAAATTACTGGAAATTTGTAAATGAAACATTTCATTTTAAAGATGGTAAATTATTTTTTATAGGAACTAATGGTTCAGGAAAATCAAACTTAACACAATTATTTCCTTTTGTCCTAGATGGAAATGATAAAAGAGGAAGATTAGACGCAACAGCAAATAAAGAAAAAAGGGAAATGGACTTTTACTTCAAACCAAGAGATAATGAAGGACAGATTATAAATGGAAAAAGTGGAGAGTATGGATATATTTGTATTGAGTTTAAAAAGAGATATACAGAGCAATATTTGACAATATGTATAGGACAACAATATGTGTTAAGTAGTAAAAATTCTAAAAATCTTAAGTTTAATGCTTTTATATTAAAAGATGGTAGAAGGGTTGGAAAAGATTTTAATCTTTACAAAAAAGAAGATGGAAAAATAAAACCTTATGAGTTTAAGGAACTAGAGAAAATTTTAAATCTAAAAAAAGATTGTGTCTATTCAGATAAAAGAGAATATGCTGAAGCAATTAACAAAGAATTATTTGGATTTACTGATATTCAAGACTTTTATGATTTATGTAATATAAATGTACAAATGAGAAATTCTCAATATACTGGAAAAACAAAAATATCAGAAATAAAAGGGAAAATTATGAATTTTTTACCTACTCTTGAAGATGAAAAGTTTGAAAATTTAAGTAGTTCTTTTCAGGAATTAGAGGAAAGTAAAAAAATATTAGAAGAATTTCAAGAAGATAAAAAGTTAATCTTCTCTTTAAATGCACTGTATAATATATATAACCAAGCTTTTTTATATAATAAATATCAAGAATATATAAAAAAAGATAATGAATATAAAGAAGCTAATAAAAATTTACTGGAAATAAAAGATAAGTATTTAAAAACTGAAAAGAAATACGAAGATATTTTATCCAATTTAGATATATTAGAAAAAAATATAATAAGCTATAAGTCACAAATAGATTTACTTAATGAAGCTAAAGAAATTAAAGATAATAAAGAGTTTGAAAAAAAATTAAATATAATAAAAGATGATTTAAGAACCCTAAATAAAGAATTGAAGGAACATAACTATAATATTTTAAAGAAAAAAAATGAAGTTACTCAAATAATGACAGAGATAAATAAAACTGAAGACAAGAAAAGAAAAAATAAAAGTCAAAGAGGAATACTTCATAGAGAATTAAATGACCAAAATATTGAAATTAAATTTGCTGGACATTTAAGTCCTAATGAGTATGAATCTGTTGGTTCTAAAACTATGAAAGATAAATTAATTTTATCTAAAAAAGAAGTAGTAGAATATAAAGATAAAATATTAGAAACAGCAAGATTACTAAAAGATTATGAAATTTTAAAGATTAAGTTTAGTGATTTAGAAGAAAAAGTAGAAGAAATTAAGAAGAAACTTCAAAGTATAAATTTAGAAATAGATAAGTTAGAAAATCAAAAGAAACAAGAAAAAAGAAATTTTATTGATAAATATTATGAGGTTTCTGAATCTAATAACTATTTAAAAATTTCTGATGGCAATTTAAAAGAAATAGAAAATAAAATAAACTTATATGATAAGTTTACTTATGAAGAACAAGAATATATTGAAAATATTAGAGAAAGTTCTTATAGAAAAAAATGGGAAGAATTTCAAAAACAAATTGGAGAATTAGTTTCAAATTTAAAGGAATTAGATAAAGAAATTAAATTAAAGACAAAAGAATTAAAAGAACTAAAAAGCCAAACACAGTCTATTCCTGATAGAACTAAAGAAGCAATTTTATGTAGAAAAGAGTTAGAAAATAAAGGTATTAAATATATATCTCTATATGAAGGTATTGATTTTAAAGAGAATTTAGATATTAAAGAAACTATTTTACTAGAAAATCAATTAAAAAACAGTGGACTTCTTGATAGTTTAGTTATTCCTTATTCTCAACAAGAAGAAGCAAAAGAAGTATTAAAAATATATCCTAGCTTAATGTTAGCTCCAACTTTAAAGAAAAATTCAAAATTTGATAAGTTTATTTTAGAAAATATAGAAGATGAATTTAAAAATGTTATAACAGATTTTTTAAACTCTATTTCAACTGATGAAACAGATAAAGACAGTCAATATGTCATTAGTGATACTGGATATTTTAGAAATGGTGCATTAGAAGGTTATAGTGTTGTTTCTAATAAAGAAAGTGCAATATATCTTGGACTTCAAAGAAGGCAAGAGGAACAAAAAAGAAAAATTGAAAATAAGGAAAAAGAAATATTACACTTAGAAATTTCTAAAGATGAATATCAACAAGATAAAAACATATTAGAAAATAATATAGAAGAATTAAGAGAAGAAAATAAAAAGTTCCCTAAATTCAATAGAATAACTGATATTATATCAACAATAAAGAACCAAAAAGAGATTTTAAAAAGATATGATAGAGATTTTAAAGAATGTAAAGGCGAATATGATGTTACTAAGGTAGAATTTGAAGCTTTAAATGATAAAAAAATTGAAAGATGTAAAGAAAATTCTTTTAAGGCGACTTCAGATATATACTTTGAGATCCATGATAAAATAAATAACTATATAATTGTTTTAGATAAAATGATTGAAAATGTTTCTTCATTTGAAAATTATGTAGTAATTCAAAATAATTATGAAAGTAATAAATTAAGGTTAGAAGAAGATATTAAGACATTTAGTGGAAAAGCTAAAAATGTAGAAACAAATATTTACGTAAAAGAACAGAAAAAGAATCAAATTGAAGCTCTTATAGCTGATAAAGAAGTTAAAAGAAAGTTAAAAGAGTTAGAAGATTATGAAAAAAAATTAGAAAAGGTTTTAAATACAAGAGATGAATTAGTATTAAACAAAGGGAAATATGAAGAGAATGTAAAAAGAGAAAAAGAAGAGGTTTTAAATGCCGAAGATAATTTAAAATTCAGAGAGAAAACAAAAAAACTTTTTATGGGATATTTACTTTCAGAAATTAATGAAAAAGTAATTTATTTTGATAATAAAGAAGAAAAAACTTATAAAATAAATTCTATTTCTGAATTAGAAGGAGTTTTTGAAGAATGGGAGAATAATGAAAGTGATTTTAAATTAAGCTTAATATCACTATTTAATAAGGCTCAACTTCTTGCTTCTGATATAAAAGTAAAACTAAAAAAATGGAAATTATCTCCTGATGTTATTCCAGTAGAAAATTCAAACTATGATGATTCTACTTTAAACAATAGATTTGTAATTCATTTAGAATTAAACAATGAAGGAAAAGATTTCTTATATAATAAGATGGATTTAGTAACTAGTAAAATAAAAAGTACTGAAAATTTAATTGAATTTCAAATGGAAAAATTTTTAAAAACTCTTATTTCTCAAGAGATTGGAATAAGCTTAATAGAAATGATAAAAGAAACTTCTGAAATTATTAAGCACTCTTCAGAACAAATGGAGCAAATGAATACTCCAGTAAAAGTCAAAATGGAATTAGAATTAAATGCCAATCATAAAAAAATGAAAGAGATACTTCAAAAAAGTATTTCAGGGAATGAAGATTTAATGATTCCTGATAGAGAAGAGTTAAAAAAATATATTTTGAATAGAATAGAAAAAATGAAAAAAGAAGCTCATGAAAAGAAAGAAACATTTAGTTATGAATTGGCTTTAAAAGAGATATTTGATTATCGTAAGTGGTTTGATCTAAAAATTTCTCATAAAAAAAGAGGAGAAAAGTTTAGTGAAGTAACAGATAAAACTGTTTTTAGTGGTGGAGAAAAGGCAATGGTAATATATTTACCTATGTTATCAGCTATGAATTTCAAATACTCAAAAGCAAGACCTGACGCTTTTAAATTAATGGTATTAGATGAAGCTTTTTCAGTATCAGATGAAAAAAGTAGAAAAAGCACAATAGGATTAATAGAAGACTTAGATTTTGATTTTGTATTTAATGCTCCTGAAATGGAATGTTTAGTTCCTAATACTCAATTTAGCATTTATACTTTAAAGTCAAGTGAAGATACTGGGAAAGTAGCAATATCATATTCTATTTGGAATGGAGAAAAAAGAATTAATAAATGGTTTTATGATAATGAAATAGAGGAGCTATGTAAATAAAGATAAATAGAGATACAACTAAATTGTTGTATCTCTATAAATTCAAAGGAGCAACTATGACAAATATAGAAAAATGTGCTAATTTATTTAAAAAGGACAAAAGAAATGATGTTATATTTGAAAAATTTAAAAAGAAAATTTTGACTACTGATAAAATAGAAGGAAGCATATTAATAAAAAATCCATCTAAAGAAATAAGAAGATTAATAGAAGGTTTTTTCTATTTTAAAAATTTTAAAGGAGAAACCCTATCTTTCTCTATTGAAGATTTTAGGAAAAGATTAGAAGAACTAGGATATATAGATATTGATTTAAAAGAATTGACTAATCAATATTTTGGAGAAGTTCTACTTTCAAAAGAAGAGCAGAAAAAACTATTAAATGAAGAAATAGAGTTATTTTTTTCTAAGTTAGTATCAAAACTTAAAGAAAGTAATCTTCAGGAAGAATATATAACTAAATATATAGAAATAGTGAAAAATAACTATTTTGATAAAGGAAAGCTAAAAGAACAAGAGGAAGAGCTTCAGAAATTATATTATTGTGGAATGGCTATATATGATAGAACCACTGCTGATACACCTATTAAGATTGCTTTTTTAGGGGAAAAAATAACTAAAGATCCACATTATTTTGATAAGGGAATAAAAGGGAGTTTACTGGTTAAGTTATTAAAGCTTTTTAATAATATTGAGGTAGATGAAGATTTAACTGAAACAGAAAAAGCTCAAGAAATTTTCTACCAATCTAAAATAGAAGTAAATACTATATCTAATTATCTAACAGCTTATGGTATAAAATTATTTACAAAGGCTGGAGAGATAAAAGCCTACAGTGAATTTATAAAGGATAATCTTCTATACAACATACCTTTAGAACATTTAAAAGATGTTGTAAAAGTCCAAGCTAAAAGTAAGAATATTTTTATAGTTGAAAATGAAATGGTATTTGTAAGATTATATGAATACTTTAGAGGAAAAAAAGATGTAGCTTTAATTTGTACTTCAGGACAGCTAAGATTAGCTTCTTTAGTTTTAATTGATTTATTATTAAAAGAAGATTATCAAATATACTATTCAGGAGATATAGATCCTGAAGGAATTGGAATACTTAATAGAGTAATTCAAAAAAGTGGTAATAAAGTTATCCCTTGGAGAGTTAATTTAGAAACTTATTTAAAATATGAAAAAAATGAGAATCCAATTAGTGAAACAAGTCTGAAAAAACTTACTTCTATAAAAGATACAAGATTTAAGGATTTAATTTTAGCAATGGAAGATATAAAAAAAGCTTGTTATCAAGAAAGTTTTATAAAGGAACTAATAAATGATATTAAATTTTTTTAATAGAGGAGTAGTAACCTATTAAAATATTTCTAATAAAAAAGACAAGGCTTTTCATTGGCAGTCCTTGTCTTTTCTCCTTAGAAAGTTTCCTAATGTTTGTTTTCTAGTATATGTATTATACCTTTTTTTTACTTTAAAATCAAGATAAAATATAATTTATTATATATCTTTAATTCTTAAAAATAATGTAAAAATATTTATTTTTTTATAAAGTTATAAAAGATTGTTAAATGTGTAACCGTCAACTTGACGGTTACCTTTTTTTCTTGGAAAAGAGGTGAAAATGTGATATAATTATTGTGCTAAAACATTGAATTAGAGGGTGTTTTATCTGAAAGGAAGGGGAAATGAAAAAAATAAAAGAAAAAGGATTAAATAGAAAAATTAAAAAGATTTTAAATGAATTAAACGATGTTTCAGAATTAATAATTTGTGATGTAGTAGTTTCAAATTTTAATATGATATTAGTAGCAAAATATTTTGATGAAATAGAAGATTACGAAGAAGGAATAAGACAAATTGTAGAAGCTATCTTAGGAGAAAAAAGTGTAGCAAATCTAATAGTTATGAATTTGATAAAAATAAATGATATAAATATACAAAATTTTTTAGATTTAGGGATAGAAGATTTAAAAAAAGAATTTGATAAAAGTATAGTTCCTGCTTATCATAATACACGTGGAGTTTCTCCTGATATGGTTATATTCTATTATGTTTCACATGATTTACCTAGAGATGAAAAATTTAACTTTGCTGTAAAATATGATAAAGAAGAGTTTCAAAAATATAAAGATTTTTCAGAAACCTATAAAAAAGTCATTGAAATTAAAGATTTAGAAGATACCCTTTTCGAGAAATCTATTAATGAATTTTATTATGGAAGAGCAAAGATTGCAGATGGTATTACTGAAGAGGAAATTATTGAAGATTTATGTAATAGATATAAAGCTGAATATATAAATGGTAAACTATTAATAAGTCCTCAAATATTAAAGTTTTTTGACACTGAAGCACATAAAATAGTAGAATATCAAAAATATAAAGCTGTATCTATTTTAAAATTATTTTCTTTAAGTCAAAAAGCTATGAAATATTTAGAAAATACTAAAGATAATGTAGAATTATATAAAACTATAGAAAACCTAAGTAAAGATAACGACTTTTTAAAAAATGAAAATAAATTTTTAAAAGAAGAATTTTCTAAATCTTCTGAAGTCGGAACTGATAAGAAGGAAGTATTAAAATTAGAACAAGAAAACTATTATCTAAAAGCTCAACTTGAAAAATTAGAAGCTAAAAATAAGGAATTAGAAGATACAATTTTTGAGTTAAAAGAAATTCAGGAAGACTTAACTTTAACTGTTCCTAAAGTTGTACCAACTAATATCTATTCAGGAGAAAAGTTAATAATAGTTGGAGGTCATTGGCATAAAAGAGATAAGGATAATCTAAGAAAGGTATATTTTGCTGATTTTATAGAAGCTGAAGATATAATGAAGTATACAGAAAGAATAAAAAATTATGATTTTGTTATTTTTGATACTTCAAGAAATAGTCACACTAATTACAATAGACTGACTACTCCCAATGACTAAAGTCATGGGGTTCTTGAGATTATAAAAACCATATACTGCTTAATTCTACCTTATCTAAACATAGTTTAGAGGTTGCATGAATTATCTAATATATTTTTTCAAGAATTTACAGAACTATATCGTATAGATAGGCACTTCGTTAGCACAGCCTAATGACCTGCTATGTACTTTTGTTTCTGTTATTTATGTCGGTGTAGTCAATCCGACAGTTATTTATATTTTAAGCAACAAACCAATTTAATTTTTTATTATTAAGATTTTTTAATCTTTGTATTTCTATATCATGTAGTTTTACAAAATTATCAAATTTTAAGTTGCATAAATCAATATCTACTACATCTAATGTTTTAGTAGTATTTTGTATTAAAAATGCTGAATATAAATCACGTTGAATAAGTTTATCATCTATATTATTCCATCTATTTGATAAGAACTTTTTAGTCCATTCTCCAGTTGTATGATTAAATTGACTTGCTTTAACAGCATAAGTATCTATTTTCTTTAATTCAAGATCTTGGTACTTTAACTTTCTATTAATTATTTCAAGTAACATAGCTGGAGCATAATTAGCAATGGATTTGCCAAAACGTTTTTTCTTGTTGATTTTTCCATTCTTTTTATTACGAGTTGTTTTCTTAGTTCGTTTTTGTAAGGATTGGAATCTCATAGTTTCCACACGAACATCTAATCCTAAAGAAAGAATAAAATTTGCAGTTTGTTCATGATTTTGTTTTCTAATAGAAGCAATTTTTCTAAATAACTCTTTTCTTCTATATTTTAATTTTAAATATCTTTTAGAATAATTCCATTCTTTAAAACCTTTTTTAACAGTACCATTATCATTATAGTTTTGAGGATTAGTAGAACGTCTTGATCTATCCATAGCTCTATCTAGCCTTCTTAATTTTTTATAAGGAGTTTTGATAGTTGCTAATTCATTCATAAAAACTTTATTATCAGACACAACAGCAATAGTAGATGTTCCTATATCAATACCAACACGATTTTCAACAGTAGATGTTTGATGTTTTTTAGGTGGTAAACCTTCTTGAATTAATTGGACAAAGAATCTTTCTTTTCCTCTTATTTCACGTTTTAAAACACGTACATATTTAGTTCTATCAAGTAAAGCTAATTGAGCATACTTATCATTCTTTTTAACTTTAAAAGACATTGACAAACTATCCCATATAATTTTAAAATCTTTTAACCTTAATCCAGTTTTATTACTTTTATTCTCAACAGACATATCATCTTTATAAGTTTTAAAATATACTTTTTTAGCTTTACCATAATGATATTTTTCAACTGCTTTGAAAGCTCTAGTAGCTAGTTTTTGAACTTCAAAAGAACCTAAATGATTTTTAAAGTGCATATTAATATCTTTAACATAAGAATGTATAGAATATTCAGAATATCCATAATAAAGTTCTATTTCTTTTAAACGGATATTTCTTTGTTTAGAACTTTCTGTTTTAACAAGAGTATGATATTCTTTATCAGCTTTTACAGCTTTTAATCTTTTTAAACATTCATTAAGACAAGCATTATAGATAGATTTAGCAACTTTCATTTTTTTATTGATAACATATCTATCTTGAAATGTTGTTATAAGTTCAAATTCAACAATGTATGATGATGTTTTAGACTTCATAGGTTTACCCACCTCCTTAAACATTTTTTTGATTTTCAATATATTCTTTGATAGTTTCCTCGCTAATATGTCCAACAGAACAAGCAAAATAACTCCTTGTCCATAAAGATGGTAGTTTAGATTTTAAATATGGAAATTCTTCTCTTAAAATTCTTGCAGAAATTCCTTTAAAATCTTTAATAATCTTATGGAGAGTTAGACGAGGATCAAAATCAATAAATATATGAACATGATCTGGCATTATTTCTAAGGCTTTAATTTCAACATCTTTTTCTTTAGCAATATCAAAAAGTATTTCTTTAAGACGAATATCTACTCCATCAACAAGAACTTTTCTACGATATTTAGGACAAAAGATAATATGAAATTGATTCTTATATACAATACCTTTTTTATGAGTATAATCATTAATCATATCAAGCACCTCAAATATATTATACCATAAAAACAATAATTAGTTCAATAACAAACTAATGTTTTAGAATAAAAAAATAGGCTATTCCTCCCCATGACTAAAGTCAGGGGCTTTCTAGCCTAATTGTTGTAAAAATATTTGAAAAACTTTGCCAAGAGGAGTATGAAAAAGAAAGAATAAAAGATTTTTTATTAGAAGATGATATATATTAATTTTCTCTAAAAGTACCTTGAAATCTAATAAAAAAAGTGATATAATAAAAATATCAGATACTAACAATTCTCGTTCTATTAATGAAAAAAGATGAAGTCAGGCAAACTTCATCTTTTTTATTCTAAATAATTTTAGGTCAATTTCTACTTTCCACTTTTCGTAGTAAAGTTTCCACCTTTAACTTTTTTTGATTAATATAATATGTTTATTTTATTAAGTTTAAGCAAAATATAAAAAAGAGTAAATATTTATTAAAAAATTATATAAAAAAAGATGAAGCTATTAAGCTTCATCATCTTCTATTAATTCGTGAGGAGTTAATTTTTCTTTTCCTGACTTAACATCATCTACCATTTTAGCAAGTTTTTTCTGATTTTCTTCATTATAAAAAGGGTCGTTTTCAGAAATAATATTTTCTATTTCAAAAGGAAACTCTCTTGTTTCTACTATTTTTTTGATAAAAAGTGTGAAAGCTGTAGCTAAGGATATTCCTTCTTTATTACAAATTTTTTCAGCTTTATTTTTTAAATCTTCATCTATTTCTAAATTAATTACTATTTCTTTTTCCATAAACTCAATTCTCCTTTCTTTTAGAAAAAGGGAATACTAAAGTATTCCCTTTTAGATAACTTAATCGTAAAGATCATTAAAACTTGAACGTAAGCGTATAGCTCAAATATTCAGCAAGAAACATCAAGTTCCTTGCTTTTCTCACAGACCCTTTGGTCCACAAAACATATCACAGGTGCAAGACCCAATTTGGTAGGGCGTCACTCCTACATCTCCTAACAAGGGCGATAGCTGACTTTTC
>OFMH01001219.1_pt1 | contig 14687 bp, 9 predicted proteins | sample 1541761 | NCBI WGS metagenome assembly OFMH01 (sample SAMN04209249, study PRJEB22552) | human gut metagenome | biome: gut; material: feces | host: Homo sapiens | place: USA: Oklahoma
TCCGTCCTGGTCAATGCCAAGAATCTCTGGTATTTTATCTCCTACATTCATAATTATATATTATTTAAAAGTTATACTATTCTTCTATCTATTATTTCTTCCTTTTCACCCCTCTTACTGCCTCGCTTTCCAATGGATTCTCGGGCCAGAAGTGCTTGGGGTAGCGTCGCTTCAGCTCCTTGCGCACCTCGAAGTAGGTGGATTGCCAGAAACTGGCGAGATCCTGCGTAAGCTGTACGGGCTTGAAACCCGGAGAGAGTAACTCCAGCAACAGAGGCTGTCTGCCATCATCAACAGCTGGCGTCTGAGTCATTCCGAAGCATTCCTGCAGCCGGACACTGAGGATGGGTGCCTCGGCTCCCTGACGATAGTCGATGCGGATATGACTGCCCGATGGAACCACGATGTGGGTGGGTGCGAGGCGGTCTATCTCCTGCTGCTGCTCGTATGGAATCTGTGCCCAGAGGATTTCTGGGAGATTGAGCTTCCTGAGTTCGGCGGTGCTCGTCTTGAGCTTTCCGCCCTGGTCCAGATAGAAGGGCAACCATTCGGCGGCTGTCTCCATCAGGTGCGCGGTGGACAGATCGGGCAACTCCATTTCAGGGTGCCACGCTCTTACCTGCGCCACTCTCCGCTGCAACCGCTGAACGTCTTCGTTCCAATCCAGCATGCTGAGTCCTTCCTTCCGGATGGCGGTGCAGAGGATATGGATAATCTGCTGCCTGTCGGCATCCTGGAGCGGTTTGCTATCTACCACCAGGGTTCCGATGCGTCGCTCTCTCTGCATCCTGATCATTCCCGCCTTACTGTCCCACGAGATGTTGTCGAACTCATGGGTAGGGAGGTCGTTGATGTTTACGGGAGCCGAGAGAAACACCCTGCCTGCCTTTCCTGAAGATGGAAGTGGGGTGGAAGCATTCGTGCCCGACTGCTGGGCAGATACATTGAGTGAGGCGATGGCGAGCCATTGCTGCGCCGACATTGCATCGCTTGAATCGATGAAGATTGTCTTGCCGTTCGACATTCTGAAATGGCCGATGTTATCGATTGCCATGGCGATGCGCTCAGGATAGGCTAGGGCAATCAGTCTGCCCATTTCCTCTGCATCCACCGGCTCATTGTCTTCCTTCACCTTGAGCATCCTTCGGTATTCCTGGGCTATCTGGGCGATGCGAGCCCATCTGCCCAGACTGTTTTTCTGTTGCTGCGAACGGAGGATGGAGAGGCGCAGCGCCATATCCGAATCCTCTGAATCGCTCATCGGGTCTTTCTCTTCCAGCAGGGCGGCAACGTCGCAGGCTAGAGCTTTGAGTGCAGAAGATTCTGAACTCATCATCATCTTGGCGATGCGTGGATGACAAGGCAATGTTGCCATCTTACTGCCCAATGGGGTGATGCTGCCATTTGGTTCTATCGCTTCAAGAGAAAGAAGCAATTCCTTGGCATTGAGTAGGTTACTGCTTGGTGGTGGAGTAAGCCAGAGCAGCGACAGGGGATTGTTCTCACCAAAGGCTGCAATGTCGAGCACCATCGATGTAAGGTCGGCTTCCTCTATTTCCGGTCGGCGCTGGTCTTCCATCAGATGTTCTGAGGTCTGAGTCCACAACCGGTAGCAGATTCCTTCTGCCACACGTCCGGCTCGTCCTTTTCTCTGGGTTGCCATATCCTTGCTGATGGTAACGGTTTCCAGGTGGCTCAATCCCGTTCGGGCATCGTAAACCAGTTTTCGGCAAAGTCCGGAATCCACCACGATCCTCACGCCTTCGATGGTAAGTGAGGTTTCTGCGATAGGTGTGGCGAGCACAATTTTCCTTTCTCCCTCTTTCGAAGGGGCTATGGCGAGGCGCTGCTTCTCGGGTGGAAGATTGCCGTAGAGCGGATAAACCTGAGGCACGGAAAGTTCAGAAGAAGCAGAAGAAGATGATGAAGCTGCTGCTCTGCTGAGGCTTGCATCCAATATCTCCTTGCATTTCAGAATCTCCGACTGTCCAGGAAGGAAAGCCAGAATATCTCCCTCGTATCTATCTGCAGCCTTGAGGATGGTAGCCGCCACCTCTTTATATATGTCGTATCGCGCAATATCGGTTTCAGAATAAATGGTCTCTACAGGGAACATCCGTCCTTCGCTCTCTATCAATGGTGCCTGAAGAGCCTCGCAGATGGCAGTAGCATCGATGGTTGCCGACATGATGATGATTTTCAAATCTGGTCGGATGATTTCCTGAGCCTGTCGGGTGAGGGCAAGTGCCAGGTCGGAGTTGATGCTTCGCTCGTGAAACTCATCGAAGATGACGGCGCTCACTCCTTCGAGCGTGGCATCATGGATGAGCATCCGGGTAAGTATTCCCTCGGTGAGCACCTCGATGCGGGTTTCTGAAGAAACCTTGTTCTCGAAGCGTACCCGATAACCCACGGTCTTGCCCATGGGTTCGCCCAAGATGCTAGCCATTCGTTCAGCTATCTGACGGGCAGCAAGGCGGCGCGGTTCCAGCATCAGAATCTTTCCCTGTGGGGTGGCTCCGAGGAGGGTGAGCGGAAGTACGGTGGATTTTCCTGCTCCCGGCGGAGCGGTAACAACAAGGTTTGCCGACTCCTTCAGGGTGCTGTTGATGGCGTCGGCTATCTGGCAGGCAGGAAGATGACCTGCCTGCTGTTTGATTCTATCGTAATTCATACTGCAAAGATACACATTATTTTTGTGATGGGCAAATGATTAGAAAGGTAATGCATGAGAATGGCGAATCTTGTAGATTTTTTCCCTTATCTGGTTCCATTTGGCAAGGAACAGGTAGCCAGATACGACTGCCAGATAGAGAAGCATCAACTGAAGGAGTGACAGATGAAGATGGTCTATGCTGGCGCCCGGCAACAGACTGGTAAGCCGGAAGGCGGTATGGGTGGCTTGGGTAATGCTGGCAAGTACTGCTGCTACATGTTGCATCAGCCAGGTGCCGACGGAGGCAAGGCTGAAAATGTAGGTAAGGGGAGAAAGCAGCAGGAGTAGGGCACAAAGATAGAGGATGAGGGTGGCTGCCGGGATGGCGATGAAGCTGGTGAGCAGGGAGTAGCAGGATATTCTGCCGAAATAATAGACGATGAGCGGAAGCGTACCTATCTGTGCCGCCAGGGATACGCTGAATAGTCCCCAAAGGCAACGGATGATCTTGCCGTGGGATTTGAGCAGGCCGAAGAGCGGGGGATAGAACATAAGGATGGAAGCCACGGCGAGAAAGGACATCTGGAAACTGATGTCGAAAAGATGGAAGGGATTCAGAAACAGCATGATGACATAGGCTAGCGCCAGGGTGTTGAGCGAAAGGTCGGGGCGCAGGGCTAACAGGCAGAAACTGTAGATGCTGAGCATGGAGGCTGATCTGACGGCACTAGGGGGAAAGCCGATAAAGACGACATACGCCCATACGGCAACGAGGGACAGGGCAATGGTGGGTCTGGAACGGCGCTTTCCGCCCAGAAGAATCACGAAGAGCTGGAAGATAATGCCTATGTGCAAGCCGCTAACAGCCAGTATATGACTTGTGCCGGAGATGGAAAAGCTCTCCTTGGTTTCCCGGTCGAGTGAACCCTTATCGCCCATCGCCATCGCAGAAATCACGGCGAAATCCTGTCCGTCGATATGATAAGTATGCAGCTGCTGTTCCAGCTGCTGGCGGAAGGAACGGCTTGCCAGGATGGTGCGGTCGATGGGGGAGAGTGACTGGTAGGTCATGATGCTGCCAGGTGCTTTCGTCTTATCGATATGATGGGAGGTGATGAAACCGCCCAGACAGAATAGGCAGAGCGACAGAAGGAGGCTCTGAAGAAGGACCAGCTGCTTGATTTTTCTGAAGAAGAGCCGGGAAAGCTGACGGTTTTCATTGAGTACATAGCAGCAGCCGGCTAAGGCTATGGCAATGATGGCTGCGATGAGCCAATAGCGCGTGGAGAAGTAATCATAGCTGTATCTGGCTGTGATGATGCTGAGTGATAGTATGAGGCTGAAGAACATCAGCGGAGTGACTGGGAGTCTTTTATTTCTGTCCATTTTAGCCGTGTTTTCAGGTTCGTTTAAAAAAGAGAAGCCCGACAAAAGGTTGGGATAGTCCAACTCTCTTATCGGGCTTCTCATATATATAATAATGTATAAGCCTGCCTGGAAGCAGGAATACATCATTTCGGGAGATTACTCTCTCTTGAGATTATTCTCTCTTGAGATTATTTGCCGAATCCGAAGATACGCTTGATGAATTTCTTCACAGGATTATCGTTCTTCTGTGGATTGACAACAGGAGCGTACTTGCGAGGACCGGAATTCTCAGTTCCCTTCTTCTGCTGGTTCTGAGGAGCAGCGCCTTGTCGCTTCTGCTGGTTCTGCTGAGCGCCACCCTGCTTCTTCTGGGCTACGCCTCTGCCTCGGCCATTGCTTCCAGGACGGACGTTGTTCTCATTGCCTGGGCGCTGGTTGCCGTTAGACTGCTGATTGCCCTGCTGGTTGCCGTTCTCGTTGTTGCGCTGCTTATTGTTGTTGCGCTGCTTATTGTTGCGGCGCTTGTTGTTATTGCGGTTCTTCTGCTCGCCGTTGTGCTGCTCAGCGTTTCTCTGTTCATTGTTCTTGAACTCGCCATTCTTCTGTGCATCATTCTCGTGATTCTTCTGTGCACCATTCTCTCCATTGTTCTGAGGAGTCTTTTCCTGACGCTCGTTTGGCTTGTTTGGCTTGCGCTTGTGTGAAGTCTGGTCGCGGTCTTTCTGTCTGCGGCTCTTGGCGCTGGTCTTGCTCTTGCCCTCGCCGTTGCTGTTATTATTGCCGCCGCGGTTGCCGTTGCGGTTGTTTCCGCCCTTGCCCTTTCGACCATTGTTGCGTTTTGAAGGCTTGTTGAGCTTGATGTATTCAGGGCCTTCGCCGCAATCTTCCGGCAGAGGCATCTTCTCTACCACCTTCTCCAGGAACTTCTCAATCTGCTGGAACCAGTACTGGTCTTCCTCGTTGACGAAGGTGATGGCTCTACCATCGCGGTTGGCACGGGCCGTACGGCCGATGCGGTGAACATAATCCTCTGTATCGTGAGGAACGTCATAATTGATGACCATCTCGATATCATCAATATCGATTCCACGAGCCACGATATCCGTAGCAACCAATACATCGAACTGACCGCTCTTGAACTTGAACATCACATCATCGCGCTCTGCCTGCTCCAGGTCGGAGTGCATTGCACCGCAGTTGATACCAATCTGCTGAAGGGCAGCAGCCAGCTGCTTCACCTTCATCTTGCTGCCGCTGAACACGATGACGCGCTTCATATCGCCAGCCTTGAAGATATCCTTGATGATGGTCATCTTCTGGGTCTCGTAACAAACGTAAGCCTCCTGCTTGATCTTCTCGGCAGGCTTGCTTACGGCAAGCTTGATCTCTACAGGATCCTTGAGCAGGGCCTTGGCAAGTTCCTCAATTTTCTCAGGCATGGTGGCAGAGAACATGATGGTCTGGCAGGTCTTTGGCAACTTGGAAGCGATGGTATTGATATCTTCAGAGAAGCCCATGTCGAGCATGCGGTCGGCCTCATCGAGAATGAAGAAGCTTACCTTGCTCAAATCTACATTACCCAGGGAAATGTGGGTGATGAGGCGACCTGGAGTAGCAATCACGACATCAGCACCCATGCGGAGGCTCTTCAGCTCCTGATCGTAGCGGTTGCCGTCGTTGCCGCCATAAACAGCCACGCTGCTTACATCCTGCAGGTAGTAGCCGAAGCCCTGCATGGCCTGGTCTATCTGCTGGGCCAACTCGCGGGTTGGCGACATGATGACGCAGTTGATGGCGTCTTTCGGATAGCCGCCATCATCAAGTTTGCTCAATACTGGGAGCAGATAGGCTGCTGTCTTACCCGTTCCGGTCTGTGCCACGCCCAATACGTCGTGACCTTCCAATATCTCAGGGATACATTTTTCCTGTACAGGGGTGCAAGTGTCGAAGCGCATGTCGTATAATGCGTCGAGCACGTTGTCATTCAAATCTAATTCGTCGAAATACATTCTTTTCCTTTCTTTTGTTGACCATTGAGCTGGATGGATCTTCATCCGTTCCAATGGTCAAGGTTCTTTGTTTCAATGTTTAATTACCTCGGAGCCTTGCGGTAGCAGAAGTAGGCAACGAAGGCGAAGATGATGTTTGGCAACCAGGCGGCAAGTGCCGGAGGGAAGTTTGCCTGGATGGCAAAGGTTGCCGATACGGTTTGCAGCATGATGTAGCCGAAGCTCAGGGCAAGACCGATTCCCAAGGATAGGCCCATACCTCCCTTTCGCTTGCGCGATGAAAGCGAAACACCGATGATGGTGAGGATGAAGGAGGCAAACGAGGCGGCGATGCGCTTGTGGTATTCTACCTGATACTGCACCACATTGCCCGAACCGCGGTTGATCTGCTTGGAAATATACTCCTTCAGTTCCGGACTGGTGAAGGTTTCCTGCTGACCCTTGGAATAAACCAGGTCGGTAGGCTCCATCGTAATCAGCGTATCCTTCTGTGCTCCGCTGGTGATGTGCTCCTTCATACCTTTCAGCTGGCGCACCTTCCAGTTGCTCAGTTTCCAGTGGTATTTGCTGTCGGAGATCGTATCATACTGAATCTCCATCGCCGTAAGGTGGCTTACGAGTTTCTTCTCCTGGAACTTGTCGAGGCAGAATCCGTAACCCCGCTTCGAGTTGTTGTCGTAGTGCTGCATATAGGCAATTACGCCCTTATCTACCTGCAGCTGTACGTTTTCGGCAGAAGTATTCTTCTTCTTGTTCTTGTACATCGTCTCAAAGTTCTGGCGTACTACCGTGCCGTGAGGAATCACGTAGGCAGAGAGTACATAGCTCAAGGCTGAGAGCATGATGCAGGTGATGAGGTAAGGACGAAGGAGTCGCTTGAAGGAAACACCTGATGCCAGAATGGCGATGATTTCAGAGTTGCCTGCCAGCTTCGACGTGAAGAGGATGACCGCCACAAACACGAACAACGCACTGAAGAGGTTGGCGAAGTAAGGGATGAAGTTGGCATAATAATCGAAGATGATGGCCTTGGCTGGTGCATGATACTCCGTGAACTTCGCCAGGTTCTCATTGAAGTCGAACACGATGGAGATGGAGATGATCAGTGCAATCGAGAAGAAGTAGTAGCCTAAGAACTTCTTGATAATGTACCAGTCTAACCGCTTGATGTATCTCAGTGGGTTGAGATACCTGAGCACCCTGAGGAATCGCAGCTTGTGCCCGATCCAGCCTAGAATGCGGGCTATGCGCTGCAGGATGGCAATGAGCCAGCCGAAGCGAGATTCGAAGGCTCTGCCCATCTTGAGCAGTCTGCGATGTTTTCTGATGTATTTATAATCTTTCATCATTTAATGTAAAATATGTATAGGAGCATCCTATAAAGTTCAATGCTCAACGCTCAAGCTAGATTCGTCGGCCGAGTTGATCGATGATAGAGCGTTTCCACTCTACGAAGTCGCCCTGCTCGATATGGTGGCGTGCATCTGTAACGAGACGGAGATAGAACGACAGGTTGTGGATGCTGGCAATCTGCATGGCAAGGAGCTCCTGGGCCTTGAAGAGATGGTGCAGGTAGGCCTTGGTGGTTATCTGGTCGATGTCGCAGCCGTCTGGATCCACTGGACTGAAATCCATCTCCCACTTCTTGTTGCGCATGTTCATCGTACCATTATAGGTAAAGAGCATTGCATTGCGGCCGTTGCGGGTCGGCATTACGCAGTCGAACATATCGACACCACGCTCGATGGCTTCGAGCAGGTTCTGAGGAGTTCCTACGCCCATCAGGTAGCGAGGCTTGTCCTTTGGAAGAATCTCGTTCACCACCTCGATCATTTCGTACATCACCTCGGTAGGCTCGCCTACGGCAAGACCGCCGATGGCATTTCCGTCGGCTCCCTTGTCGGCAATGTACTTGGCTGCTTCGCGGCGCAGCTCTGGGAAAGTACAACCCTGGACGATAGGGAAGAGGCTCTGCTGATAACCGTAGAGAGGTTCTGTCTCGTCGAAGCGCTTGATGCAGCGGTCGAGCCAGCGCTGAGTCATCTCCAGACTCTTCTTCGCATACATGAAGTCGCTTTGTCCGGGAGGACACTCATCGAAAGCCATCATGATGTCGGCACCGATGATGCGTTCTGTATCCATCACGTTCTCTGGAGTGAAGAAATGCTTGCTGCCATCGATGTGGGAACGGAACTCGCAGCCCTCTTCTCTGAGCTTGCGGATTCCGGTAAGCGAGAATACCTGGAAGCCGCCGCTGTCGGTGAGGATAGGACGGTCCCAGCCGTTGAACTTATGCAGTCCGCCTGCCGCCTTGATGACTTCGAGTCCCGGGCGCAGGTAGAGATGGTAGGTGTTTCCCAGGATGATCTGGGCCTTTACCTGCTGGCGCAATTCTTCGAAATGTACACCCTTTACGCTGCCCACAGTTCCCACAGGCATGAAGATCGGAGTCTTGATCTGTCCGTGGTCGGTGGTGATGATGCCGGTGCGAGCATCGCTTGCCTTATCTGTTACTTGTAGTTCAAATTTCATTTCTTTTCTTTTTTGTCATTTTCAGGAATTTTGAAGTCGATAGGGTGCTTTACCTTCTCATCGGTGAGGGCAAACTCCCAGACATCTGCTACATCTTCTACATAATGGAACTCTACGCCCTTGAGATACTTTTCTGGAATGTCGAGGATGTTCTTCTTGTTTTCCTTGCAGATCACGATGTCGGTAATGCCGGCACGCTTGGCTGCCAGGATTTTCTCCTTGATGCCTCCCACTGGGAGTACCTTGCCGCGAAGGGTAATCTCGCCGGTCATGGCTATGTTCTTGCGAACCTTGCGCTGGGTGATGGCCGAAGCAATACTGGTGGCAATGGTAATACCTGCCGAAGGACCGTCTTTTGGCGTTGCGCCTTCGGGTACGTGGATATGGATGTTCCAGTTTTCAAAGATGCGGTAATCCACGCCCAGCAGGTCGATATGCGCCTTGATGTATTCCAGGGCGATGATAGCCGATTCCTTCATCACGTCTCCCAGGTTACCGGTCAGGGTAAGCTTGCCCTGTCTTCCCTTGCTCAGCGAGGTTTCGATAAAGAGAATCTCGCCGCCCACAGAGGTCCATGCAAGTCCTGTTACTACTCCTGCATAATCGTTGCCCTGATAGATGTCGCGGGTGAATGGGGCGGTACCGAGAATCTCCTTCAGGTCTGCTGCGGTGATGGATGGCTTCTCCAATTCCTTGGAATAGGCGAGCTTGTAGGCCATCTTGCGCAGTCCCTTGTTGATCTGTTTCTTGAGCTGGCGCACACCGCTTTCTCGGGTGTAGTGCTCGATGATGCCCTCGATGGCTGCCTTGTTGAAGCTTACCTTCGGGGTGAACTTGTCGAGACCTGTATTCTCCAATTCCCTCGGAATCAGGTGGCGCTTGGCAATCTCTATCTTCTCCTCCGTAATGTAGCCGCCTACTTCGATGAGCTCCATTCGGTCGAGCAAAGGACGTGGGATTGAGCTGATGTCATTGGCGGTTGCGATGAAGAGAACCTTAGAGAGATCGTAATCCACATCCAGGTAATTGTCGTGGAAGGTGTTGTTCTGCTCTGGGTCGAGTACTTCAAGCAAGGCTGATGCTGGATCACCCTGGTGGTTGTTGGCTGAAACCTTGTCTATCTCGTCGAGAATGAAGACAGGGTTGCTGCTGCCTGCCTTGAGGATGTTCTTGACAATGCGGCCAGGCATGGCTCCGATATAAGTGCGGCGGTGACCGCGAATCTCGGCTTCATCGTGCAGACCGCCCAGAGACATTCTCACGTATTTGCGCTTCATGGCCTTGGCAATGCTCTTGCCCAGACTGGTCTTGCCGACTCCCGGAGGACCATAGAGGCAGAGAATCGGACTCTGCATTCCACCCTTCAGGGATCTTACGGCAAGATATTCCAGGATGCGTTCCTTTACTTTCTCCATGCCGTAGTGGTCCTGGTTGAGAATCTTCTGGGCATGAGACAGGCTGAGGTCATCCTCTGTGTATTCGCCCCAAGGCAAATCTACCAGCGTCTGCAGATAGTTGAGCTGGATAGGGTAGTCTGGGCTCTGGGGATGGATGTTGTCGAGTTTGGCCAACTCTTTCTGAAAAACCTTCTGGGTTGCCTCGTTCCATTTCTTGGTCTTGGCTTTTTCGAGCAGCTCCTTCTTTTCCGGACTGCTTTCGCCTTCGCCCAGCTCTTCCTTGATGTTCTTGATCTGCTGCTTTAGGTAATATTCCTTCTGCTGCTCGTCGAGATCAAACTGAGTCTTGTTCCTGATTTCATTTTGCAGGTAGAGCAGTTTCTGCTCCTTGTGCAAGGCCTTGAGTGCCTCTATCAGTCGCTCTGACAGCTTCTCCTGTTCCAGCATCTTGATCTTGTCTTCTGCCGTAAAAGGCAGGGAGGTGCAGATGAAGTTGCATTTCACGAAGCGATTGGTAATTTCATTGATCGCATAGACAGCCTCGTTGGGAATGTTCTCATTGTACTGAATGAATTTGATAGATTCCTCGAAGAATGTTTGGGTCAATGCCTTGAACATAGGATCTTTGGCTTCCTTTTCGGTAGGCCAGGTCTCTGGCAGACTTTCTACATCGGCAAGGTAGAATGGTTCCTTATCTACAATCTGCTTCATCTTGCATCTGCCTAAACCCTGTACGATGATGGTCTTCTGATGCTCATCGTTTGGCATATTGATGACTCTCATCAATTTGGCAAATGTTCCGGTTTCGTACAAGTCTTCCTGATTAGGTGAGTCTATGTCCGCATGCTTCTGGCAAAAGATGCAGAATACTGTTTCTGGATTTTGCTCCAGCATGTTTGCCAACTCCTTGCTTTCCGCCCTGCCTATCAAGATAGGAGTAAGCACGGATGGAAAAACCACCAGGTCGCGAGTGCAGAGGGTAGGATAGATTCCTGCCTCCCTTTCTTGTATCAATACGGATGCATCGCCCTCAAAGTCGGCTATCATCTGGATTTGTGTATTCGAATTTCTGTTCATATTCTATTTGATAAACACTTTTTGGGGTGTATATGAATTTCTGTTCTATTTTGATAAACACTTTTTGGAGTGCATATTCTCTTGAATATATATTTATAGGGTGCAAAGTTAGTGATTTTTGCCGAGAATCCCATCGTTTTTTCCGAAAATCACCTCTTTATTAGATATTATTATTAATATAAGCAAGAAGACTGTAATAAAATGCTGATTTTTGCGTTACTATCTTAAAAGTAAAACTATGACAGGATTTAAATTCAAACAATTTGAGATTCATCAGGAGCGTTGCGCCATGAAGGTGGGAACGGATGGTGTGTTGCTGGGAGCATGGGCACCTGGCGGTAAACGCATTTTGGATATCGGGTCGGGTACCGGACTCATTTCGCTGATGATGGCGCAGCGCTTCCCTGAGGCGCAGGTGCTGGGTATTGATATGGACGGAGAGGCTTGTGAGGAGGCTGCTGAGAATGTGGCGGCAAGTCCTTTTGCCGATCGTGTCGAAATAGAGTGCTGCCGATTGCAGGATTATCATTCTGCGGAGTCTTTTGATGCAATCGTAAGCAATCCTCCGTTTTTCTTGAATAGCCTAAAAAATCCAGACAGTAAACGTACGATGGCCCGCCATACGGATAGCTTGCCTTTCAGAGATCTTTTCAGAGGAGCAAAAATGCTGCTGAGTGATGATGGAGTTTTTTCAGTGATAGTTCCTTCTGAGGTTCTTGAGGTGGTTGTGTCGGAAGCTTGTATGCTAGGATTTTATCTTGTCAAGCAGTGTGGCGTTAAGACAGTGGAGCGCAAACAGCCTAAACGCTATCTTCTGTCGTTTGCAAAGCATCGGTATAATGGTATGGAAAATACTATAAAAACAATGACCGATTCCGAGGGGAACCGGTCAGAATGGTATGCGAAAATTACAGAAGAATTTTATATCAGGTAGGGGCTAGAGATTCAGCTTTCTCTGTACGAGCTTGCTGATGGCTCCTACTCGCTTGCTTTGGCGCTGGATGTCTTTGTGAATGTCATCGCGCACTATATTTATGTCATTGAAGAAATCGGCAAAGGCCGATTGAATGATGTTCGGCTTGCGTACACTCTTGTCTGCAAACGGATTTACAATCATCTTGATGCCTTTTTCTTCCATGTGCACATCTATGTCGGCGCCAGTCATCACTGGGTCGCCGTCATAATGGATGACACCCGGCTTGCTGCGGGTGATGTGGAGCTTCTTGCACCGGAAAGACTTGATCTTCGAGTTCTTGTCGAGGGTCTTATTGAACATGTCGAAACTAACCTGTGAAGCTTCGATGACATCAAACGGTTCCATGATGACCACATCCATCAATCCATCGCTCATGGATGCCTGTGGGGCAATATAGGCGTTGTTGCCGTATTGGGAAGCGTTGGCACATGAGATGAGAAACGCTTTATATTGTTTTGTTCCAGTCTCATCTTCCAGAGTATATGTTTCCGGCTCATATTTCAAGCCTTCTCTCAGAATGTTTTCTGCATAGCTGATCGGCCCACGCTTTCCGCTTTCTGCAAACTTCATGCTGACAAAGGCGTCGAAGCCCATTCCGCAAGTGCAGAAGAATGGGTATTCGTTGATGACTCCGTAGTCAAGGTCGTGTATTTTGCATGCGTTGATGATCTCAATGCTTTTCTTTAGGTTCATTGGCAACAGCAGGTGGCGCGCCAGGCCGTTTCCTGAGCCGCAAGGCAGAATACCTAATGCTGAGTCGGAATGGACGAGGGAACGGGCCACCTCGTTCACAGTGCCATCGCCACCTACAGCAACCACAATGTCTGCATGGTTGTCTCTGGCTTCGGCTGCCAGTTCTGAGGCGTGTCCTGGTCTTTCAGTCATTTTTATCTCGTACTCGAACTGCTCCTTGTCCAAAGTAGAATCTATCAAACTGGGAACCGCTGCTTTGCTGCTGGTTCCAGAAATCGGGTTCATGATGAAAACTATCTTTTTTTTCATATCTTAGTCAAGAAATTGTTTTTTAAATTGCAAAAGTAATAAAAATCCCTAAAATGGCAAGAAATATCTACTAAAAAAAGCATAAAAGTAAACTTTCTTAGGAAAAAAGCGGTTTTATTAATCTTTTTTTGTATCTTTGCAGCCTGAAACTAGAAAATAAATTAAAATAGAAATAAAGTACACCTATTATAATGGGACAATTACAAGAAAGATACAAGAATTATCGTGTACCTCAGAAGTATATGGAAGCCGGTGTGTATCCATACTTCCGTGAGATCACAAGTAAGCAGATGACAGAGGTAACTGACATCGATGGTCACAAGATCCTGATGTTCGGTTCTAATGCTTACCAGGGTTTGACTAATGATCAGCGAGTTATCGATGCAGCTAAGGCTGCTCTTGACAAGTACGGCTCAGGCTGTGCTGGTAGCCGCTTCCTCAATGGTACACTCGATTTGCATGTGCAGCTCGAAAAAGAGCTTGCTGAGTTTATGGGCAAGGATGAGACATTGTGCTTCTCTACTGGTTTCTCTGTAAACCAGGGCGTGTTGGCATGTGTTGTAGGCCGCGGTGATTATATCATCTGTGACGACCGTGATCATGCCAGTATCGTAGATGGCCGTCGTCTTTCATTCGCTACCCAGCTTCACTACAAGCACAACGATATGGAAGATTTGGAGCGCGTGCTCTCTAAGCTTCCTGAGGATGCAGTCAAGCTCATCGTTGTGGATGGCGTGTTCTCTATGGAGGGCGATTTGGCTAACTTGCCAGAAATCGTGAAGTTGAAGCATAAGTACAACTGCTCTATCATGGTAGATGAGGCTCATGGCCTTGGCGTGTTTGGTAAGCAGGGACGTGGTGTCTGCGATCATTTCGGCTTGACAGATGAGGTGGACCTTATCATGGGTACCTTCTCTAAGAGTCTGGCATCTATCGGTGGTTTCATCGCATCAGATAAGGATACTATCAATTTCCTCCGTCACAACTGCCGTACTTACATCTTCAGTGCATCCAACACTCCAGCAGCTACAGCAGCAGCGCTTGAGGCACTCCACATCATTCAGAATGAGCCAGAGCGTTTTGAGAATCTGTGGGATGTTACCAACTATGCTTTGAAGCGTTTCCGTGAGGAGGGTTTCGAGATTGGTGAGACTGAGAGTCCTATCATTCCTCTCTACGTTCGTGATGCAGAGAAGACATTCGTTGTTACCAAGCTGGCTTATGATGCAGGTGTGTTCATCAATCCTGTTATCCCACCAGCATGTGCTCCTCAGGACACATTGGTGCGTTTTGCTCTTATGGCTACTCATACAAGAGAGCAGGTAGAGAAGGCTGTTGAGATCTTGAAGAAGATTTTCGTAGAGGAAGGCATCATCAAGGCGTAATAGCAAAACAATGCGGTTGCTGAAAAATCATCAATCGCCATATATAATTAAGGTATAAAGGGGTAATTTCTTCGGAAGTTGCCCCTTTTTTAGGAAAAAACGGAATAAATGCATATTTTTACAAAAAAAAGTTGCTGAAAAATTTGGTGGTATAAGAAAAATGTTGTACCTTTGCACCCGCAATTCAGAAATGATGCTTACTGCAAAGAAGTAATTTCATTGTGAGAAGAAAGCGGGGTGTAGCGCAGCCCGGTAGCGCTCCTGTTTTGGGAACAGGTGGTCGCA
>OFMH01001246.1_pt1 | contig 14526 bp, 14 predicted proteins | sample 1541761 | NCBI WGS metagenome assembly OFMH01 (sample SAMN04209249, study PRJEB22552) | human gut metagenome | biome: gut; material: feces | host: Homo sapiens | place: USA: Oklahoma
CTTTTCGCCCTTGCCAAAGCCTCTCCCTTTCGGGAGAGGTGGCACGGCGAAGCCGGGCCGGAGAGGGTCTTTTCCCGTTTCGATGCCGCTTTCAGTAAGCGCCTTTCAAAATCGGAGCCGGGGCAAAATCGGAAAAAGCGTCTGTGCCGCAGGCACACCGCCCGATTTTGTTCCGGCGACCTCCACTTTTGGGTCCAGGGTGGAACCCTGGTCGTGCCTCCCGCGCATCGAAAGTAGCGGGCGCTTTTCTGGTTCTCTTTTGGCGTGCAAAAGAGAACATTTCCTCAGCGACTTTATGTTTTGTCAAAGTTGTAATAGTAGAAAGATGTGCTTCCGGGAAGAACCCCTTCCGTCATTTCGCTTTGCGAAATGCCACCTCCCCCGAAGGTGGAGGCCTTGGCAAAGAGGGTAAGTTTCGTCCTCATTCGTCAACGGCAGGAAGAAGTCAGCCGATAAGCGGTAAGCTTTTCGCCTCTGCCAAAGCCTCTCCCTTTCGGGAGAGGTGGCACGGCGAAGCCGTGCCGGAGAGGGTCACTTCCGGGGCGAAGCCGTGACGGAGAGGGTGATCCCCCCAACGGCAAAAAAGCCAGCTTGTCCCCTCCCCTTTTACGGGGCAGACAAGCTGGCTTTCGTATTTTTATTCAGGGGCAGAGCTTACAGCTCGATCTTGCCAAAGCCCAGACCCTCAAAGTCGTCCACACGCTCGGTGCGCTTGGGTGCTACCGGCTCGGCGCTGGCGGCGTCCCGGGGGGCGTAGGTACGCTCCGGCACGCCGGAGGGACGAGGACCACGGCTGGGGCGGGAGCCGCGGTAACCGCCGCCGGAGCGGCGCTGGCCGTCGTTCTCGTACCGGCGGGAGTTTCCATTGCCACGGCGCTGGCCGCCGCCAGAACGGCGGGGACGGCGCTCTGCGCTGTCGTTCTGGGCAGCAGGGTCGGTGGAGTAGATCACCACACGGCGATCCCGGCCCTCGCCCTTGCTCTCACTGCGCACACCCTCCATGCTGCTGATGGCAGAATGGATGATCCGGCGCTCGTAGGGGTTCATGGGTTCCATTGCAAAGCTGCGGCCGGTGCGGCGCACCTTGGCGCCGATGCGCTGTGCCAGGGCGGTCAGGTCGCTTTCCCGCTTGCCGCGGTAGCCAGCCACATCCAGGCCCAGCTTGATATAATCGCCCTCCAGGCGGTTTGCCACCAGGCTGGCCAGGTAGGACAGGCTCTCCATGGTCTCGCCGCGGCGGCCGATCAGGGCGCCCAGCTTCTCACCATCCAGACAAATGATGGTGGCCTCCCCCTTCTGCACGGCGCTGAACTGCACGTCCTGCACGCCCATCTTCTCAATGACCTCTTTCAGATAGGCCACTGCAGCGGCCACCTTGGGGTTCGAGTCGATCTCGATGGGCTGTTCCTCCAGCTCCGCTTCCGGCTGGACTGCGGCCAGCTGCTCCGGCTCTTCCGGCTGTGCCTGGACTTCCGGCTCGGGCTGCTCCGGCTGCGGCTCCACAGCGGCGACCGGCTCCTGGGGCAGCTGCTCTGCCTCCGGCTGGACGGGGGCGGCAGCAGGCTGCACCTCCACCTCCGGCACGGGTGCCAGGTCCGGCTCTTCCACCGACACCCGAACCTTTGCGGGGATCAGCTTCAAGCCCAGAAAACCAGTTTTCTGGGGCATTTCCAGCACTTCAAAGCTCACATTCAGCGCATCGGCCTCCACACCCAGCTGGGCGCAGGCTTTTGCACGAGCTTCCTCCACCGTTTTGCCGGTGGCTTCCAGGGTACGGATCATAGGGCTTAGTCCTCCTTTTTCTGTTCCAGCTCGGACAGCGGAACGGTGCGCTCGTCCTTGTACCGCTCAGCATCCAGCTGGCGGGCATACTCCAGACGGCGCTTGTTCATCTCGCTGGCAGAGATCTGTTTTTCCTCAACTTTGCCGGTCTTTTCGTCCTTGACCTGGATCGTGGTGCTCTTGACGCCGCGGCGCTCTTCCTTGCGGCGGGCAGCGATCTCGGCAGCCACCTGGGCCTTCATCTTATCAGGGTCATAGATCTTGCGCATCACCAGGCTCTGCACGGTCATGATGATGTTGGAGATCACGTAGTACAGGGAGAATGCGCAGGGCACGGTAAAGCAGAAGAACAGGTAGGTCAGGGGCATGATGTACATCATGATCTTCATGCTGCCCTGCATCTCCTGGCCGGAGGCCTTCATGCTGATGTGGGTGGAGATGAACATGGTAACGATCGCCAGGATGGGGAAGATCAGCAGGGGCAGGTTCTCTGCCTGGAAGCTCCACTGGGGCACCTGGGTCAGGTCGATGCCAAAGAAGTCCATGTGCTGGCCGAACTCAGCGATCTTGGCCAGCTGCTCTGCGGAGAATGCAGCAGAAACCGTGGACTCGCCTGCCAGCACCTGGGCGATGATGTTGGTGTCCCGGGTGACCATGGTAAAGCTGATGCCCAGGTTCGTCAGAGCGGCGCCGGCAGTCTCCAGCGCCTCGGCGCTGATCTGGAAGATGCGCTGCAGCGGGTGGTACACCACCTCGATAACGCCGAACATCACCAGGAAGTTGACCAGCATGGGCATACAGCCGGAAGTGGGGCTGTAGCCGTAATCCCGCTGGAGCTTGAGCAGCTCTTCCTGCTGTTTTTCCGGCTTATCCTTGTACTTTTTCTGGATGTCCATGATCATGGGCTGGAAAGCGGACATCTTGGCCATGCTCTTCTGCTGGTTCAGCTGCAGGGGGATCTTGATGAGGTTGATCAGCAGCGTGAACAGGATGATGTCCCAGCCGTAGTTCGGGATCAGGTTGTAGATCCACTCCATGACGTAGCCCAAAGGCCAACCGAGGATGTATAAAGGGTTCATAGCTTCGTCCATTCTGCCCCGCCTGTGGCGCAGGGCTTTTGTATTTTTTATCGTAGGACGCGCGGCCCACAGTGCCGCGCGTCATGAGAGGCTGTGTTGGTCCCCGGTCTGCCGGGGCGTTATTTTCCACCTTTTGCCCTGTGCCTTGTGGAAAACAGCCGGGACGGAGAGAGGCTTCTCTCCGGGCTGCGCCAGGCGCCAGGCGGGGGCACGGGGTCGTAGCCCCAGCGCCCCAGGGGGTTGCACCGGCCGACCCGCCAGATGGTCAGCAAAAGGCCCTTGATGCAGCCATGGGTCTGGATGGCCTGGATGCCGTAGCTGCTGCAGGTGGGCGAGAAACGGCATTTGCGGCTGCCCAGCGCCGGGCTGATATACCGCTGATACAATCGGATCAGCTGGCACAGCCCCTGCTGTGCGGCCTGCCGCAGGCGGGTGCGCTTCATTTCCGGTGCTTGGCCGGGGGGACCGTAGCCGGGGGCTTTGCGCCCGGGGCAAGGGCCTTGTCCGGCAGGCCCGCCTGAGCAAACAGCCGGGCCACTACCCCGCTGAGCTGCCAGCTCTTCATCCGCGGGGTGGAGCTGCGGGCTACAAATACCAGATCGTACCCGCCGATGTTGTAATCCAGATGTTCATCAATGGCCGCTTTCATCACGCGGCGGGCGCGGTTGCGCTGTACGGCATGGCCCACCTTTTTGGTGGCGGTCAGCCCCACCCGGGTGCGGCGGCCCTTGGTCTTGAACACGTACAGGACCAGCGCAGGGTGTACATAGGATCGGCCGCGGGCATACACCCGGCCAAACTCACTGTTGCGTCGGAGCGGACGGTATCGCATCCCTTCGGCGCCTCCTTTCCCATAGCCTTTGGCGGGGCTTTGCCCCAAAAGGGCAGAACTGTCCCCTTTTCACCAATGCTCTTTCCAGTATATCAAAAATCAGCGTACTTTGAAAGTGCGTTCCGGCGTTTTTTTCGCCAATTCTTTTAAAGAAATTTCGGTCAATCTGCTCAAATGACAGCCGCGCACAGAATACATCTTTCCCACTTTTGCGGCAGACCTCTGCAAAAAGCGGCAGCATCTCCCCTGCCCGCCCCGCAGCCGCCCTGCGCCGTGCAATAAAATAAGACCGCCAAGCTCAATGTCGGCGGTCTTTTTGCGCATCATTTCCTGCGCTGCGCCCTGCGCCCAAAGCTGGTGCAGGATCAGACAGTCAGGCTCTTGCGGCCCTTTGCACGGCGGGCAGCGATGACCTTGCGGCCGTTCTTGGTGCTCATGCGGGTCAGGAAGCCGTGGACCTGCTTGCGCTGACGCTTCTTGGGCTGAAAGGTTCTCTTCATAGTGGTATCCTCCGTAAAAACTCGTCCCCTGTATGGGGTCTGCTTCTTTGAGTCCCAGATGGGGACAGGCTTGCAATTCAACAGTATATCGCATCAAATCCCATTCTGTCAAGCTCTTTTTTGCCTTTTGGTCAACTTTTGCCCAAACTTTTATGTGAAAAGGTTTTCCACTTTTTCACCCATTCCCGGTGGAAAACTGTTTTAACCCCACATCTTGTGCCCATACTTTGCCCAGAACACAAGAGCGATGCAGCGGCTAAATTTATGTATATTAAATTACTTTATAGTAATATAGACGCACAGCGGTTTTTGTGGTATACTTACGGAGTATCAGCATGATTGTTGAAAACTTCGACCGATCTAATGGAGTGGATGTTTTATGGATTCTTTCAAGGACGTTTTAGAGGCTGCCCAGAGCTACTGCAAAGCGCAGATGGCCGAGCCGACGTATAACCTGTACATCGACGGGCTCGAGCCGATCAGCTTTGAGGATTCGAGCCACATCACCCTGTCGGTGCGCAACGACTTTATCTGCAAGATCGTTACCGACCGCTACCTGGGCCTGCTGAAGGAGGCATTCAAGGCCGTATTGGGCTTTGACGTGGATATTACCCTGGTGGTGCCCAGCACCCCGCCCCACGAGGTGCTGCTGTCCCAGCAGTACGAGGCCAACCCCTCCTCCCCCCAGGGCAATTACGAGTTCACTTTCGAGAACTTCATCAAAGGCCCGTCCAACCAGTTTGCCTTTGCGGCAGCCCAGGCTGTGGCGGCCAACCCTTCCGGAGCCTATAACCCCCTGTTTATCTACGGCGGGTCCGGCCTGGGCAAGACCCACTTGCTGACCGCAATCCAGACCGAGATCAAGCGCACCCATCCGGACTTTGTCATCATGTACGTCACCTGCGAGCAGTTCACCAACGAGCTGATCGCCGCCATCCGGGCGGGCAGCACCGAGGACTTCCGCATGAAATACCGGGCCGCCGACCTGCTGCTGGTGGACGATATCCAGTTCATCGCCGGCAAGGAGTCCACCCAGGAGGAGTTCTTCCACACCTTCAACTCCCTGCACGACGTACACAAGCAGATCGTCATCGCCTCCGACCGCCCGGCCAAGGAGATCAAGAGCCTGGAAGAGCGGCTGCGCACCCGTTTTGAGTGGGGCCTGACCGCCGACGTGCAGCCCCCGGACTTTGAGACCCGGGTGGCCATCGTCAAGCGCAAGGCAGAGCTTCTGCATCTGGACCTGCCGGAGGATGTGGCAGAGTTCATTGCCAACCACCTGAAAAACAACATCCGCCAGCTGGAGGGCGCCGTCAAAAAGCTGAACGCCTATTATATGCTGGAGGGCATCCAGCCGGTGATCAGCGTGGCCCAGAACGCCATCAAGGACATCCTGAACGAGACCCAGCCGGTGCCTGTGACCATCGAGAAGATCGTGGGCGAAGTCTCCCGCACCTTCAACGTCTCCCCGGCCGATATCCGGGGCACCAAGCGCAACGCCGGCGTAGCCGCTGCCCGTCGGGTGGCCATCTACATCCTGCGGGAGGTCACCGGCATGAGCATGGAGGAGATCGGACGGGAATTTTCCGGACGGGACCACTCCACCATCGTTTACTCCCTCAAGACCATTGAGCGGGACATGAAAAACGACCAGCACCTGCGGGAGACGGTCAGCGACATCATCAAGAATGTCCGGGCCTGATGCGCCTTTTCACGCCCTGATTTTCCACCCCAGGCCCAAAATATGGGGAGAAAAAGGCCGCAAACCCCGATTTTTGTCCAAGATATTGTGGTGAAAAGCAGAAGCTTTCCACTCTTTCCACCAAGTTTTCAACATTCAACTTCTGTTTTGCACATGCCGCGTGGAAAAAAAGCGCACACACCCCCTTTCCACAACTCTTCCACAGCGCCATCCCCAAAACAGAGACCCCAAAAAATCCGCATGGCGGCTAAGCGAAGGCGAGTTTTCAACACCCTCCCCAGCCCCTACTACTGTTACTACAACAAGTACAATAAGAAACAGGGCAAAAAGCCCTGCATCCAGCAGCAAACGATGCGAATTCTTTGGGGAAAAAGAATTAAGCAGCCTTCCGGCAGCGGACTGCGGACCGAAAGCGGCCAAAGATCCGGCAGAAAAGAGCGAAAAGTTGACCCGCCTCCGTGTGTGCGGTTTTGCCAGTCGCACCAGGGAAACAGCGGGCGCAGCCCGGCCAGAAGCCCCCTTCCCCCGGCCGCGCGGAACCCGGAGCGGCCCTTCCCCGCTGCGGTCCGGCAGCAAAGCCTCCCGCCGAGCGCTGTCAGGGAATGCTGCGTGGCCCATCCCGAACCGCCCAGGAACGCAGAAACCGTTCTGGATGATCCATAAAAATTGGAAATCGTCCGGCACTGACTGGAAAATGCGGCCGGAAAAATGGAAATTCGTCCGGGGCTTTCTGCCAATTTCCAGCCCGGCAGCAGACACCGGAAACACCCCCGGAGCTGCCCGCAGGACGGGAAAAAGGCCCTTCTGCTGTGTGTATAAATATTCAAAAAATTGTGAATACAGGTGCGGGGCGCCGCAGGCCGTCCGGCGGAAGCCCCCGCGAAAAAAGGAACAAACTCTCGATAAAAAGGAGATAGACCACTTTGAATATCATTTGTGATAAGACTCTGCTGTCTGCCGCCATCGACGGTGTGTCCAAGGCGGTGACCCTGCGCTCTACCATTCCGGTGCTGGAGGGCATCCTGCTGAAGGCCGAGGGCTTCCAGCTGACCTTGACCGGCTATGACCTGGAAATGGGCATCGTTACCACCATCGAAGCCAATGTAAAGGAACCGGGCGAGATCGTGCTGAACGCCAAGCTGCTGAGCAGCATGGTGAGCCGGATGCCGGCGGGCCAGATCTCCATCGTGTCCACCGACAGCGGCAAGACCAAGATCGAGAGCGGCGTGGCGCAGTTCGAGATCCAGTCCCTGCCGGCGGCGGATTTCCCGGATCTGCCCAACACCGGCGCAGACGAGACCCTGACCTTGCCGACCGGGGTGTTCCGGGATATGATCGACCGCACCCTGTATGCAGTGAGCCAGGACGAGAAAAAGCCCGCTCACACCGGTGAGCTGTTTGAGATCGAGCCGGACAAACTGACCCTCGTGGCCCTGGACGGCTACCGGCTGGCCATCGTGGAGCGGCCGGTGCAGGCGGTGAAGGATATCCGCATCATCGTGCCCAGCAAGACCATGACCGAGGTGAGCCACCTGCTGCCCAACGACGACCAGGAGCTGGTGCACATCTGCGCCAACCGCCGGTATGTGGTGTTCATGACCGGCGGATACACCATCATGAGCCGCTTGATCGAGGGCGAGTTTTTGAACTACCGCAACGTGATCCCGGAGGGCAGCCGCACCCGAGTGACCCTGGATGTCAAGGAGTTTGTGGAGACCATCGAGCGCGCCTCCCTCATCATCACCGAGCGGCTGAAAAACCCGCTGCGGATCAGCTTTTCCGGCGGCCGGGTGGTGGTGCGCTGCCAGACCAACCTTGGCCGGGTGGTGGACGAGTTCGGCGCCCAGTGCGAGGGCGAGGAAGTGGAGATCGGCTTTAATAACCGGTATCTGCTGGATGCGCTGCGCAACGCCCGCACCGACCAGGTACGCATGGAGCTGAGCGGTCCTTTGAGCCCGGTCAAGGTGCTGCCCGCAGAGGGACAGGACTTTTTGTACCTGGTGCTGCCGGTACGATTCAAGAACGATTAAGGGGGAACTTTGATGCAGAAGATTTTGATCCATACGCCCTTTATCAAGCTGGATGCCCTGCTGAAATACGCCGGGCTGTGTGAGACCGGGGGCGAAGCCAAGGAGCGTGTGCAGGCCGGAGATGTGCTGGTAAACGGCCAGGTCTGCCAGATGCGGGGCAAAAAATGCCTGCCCGGGGATGTGATCACCCTGGACGGCCAGTCGGTCGAGATCGGCCAGGGCCGCTGATCCATGCGTCTGGAGTGGCTGGAGGTAGAAAACTACCGCAACATTGCCCACGCCCAGCTGGACCCTGGCGATGAGCTGACCGTCCTGTGCGGTGACAACGGCCAGGGCAAGACCAACCTTCTGGAAGCCATCTGGCTGCTGACCGGGGGCAAGAGCTTCCGGGGCGGCAAGGACGCAGAGCTGGTGCGCCGGGGGCAGCCCTTTGCGGTGCTCTCGGCCCGGACCCGGGCGGAGGATGCCCAGGAGGACAAACAGGTCCGGCTGACGGTGGGTCTGCCGGGCACCCAGCGGCCGGGGCGGTATGCCTCGCTGGGGGCATCTGCGCCCAGACGGGCGGCGGCGCTGGCCGGCAGCTTTCCGGCTGTGGTGTTCGACCCCGGACATCTGAGCCTGGTAAAAGGCGCACCGGAAGGGCGCAGACGCTTTTTGGATGGGGCGCTGTGCCAGATGTACCCCGGGTATCTGGCGGTATACCGGCGGTATGTCCGGACGCTGCAGCAGAAAAATGCGCTGCTGCGCCGCACTGCGGCCCCCCGGCCCTATGCCGAGACGGCGGCGCTTTTGGAGGTGCTGAACCGGGAGCTGGCGGCCCAGGGCGAGCTGGTGCAGCAGCGCAGGCGGGCCTACCTGGCACTGCTGGGGCCGCTGGCCTGCGGCTACTATGCTGAGCTGAGCCGCGGGGCCGAAAAACTGGAGATCCACTATGCCGCCCGGTTTGAACCCGGCGCATTGGGGGCGCTTTTGCAGGCCCGCCAGCAGGAAGAGCTGCGGGCCGGGCAGAGCCTGTACGGCCCCCACCGGGAGGATCTGGAGCTGCTTTTGGATGGACAGAGCGCCCGGGTCTACGCCAGCCAGGGCCAGCAGCGCAGCGTGGCTTTGAGCCTGAAATTGGCCGAGGCAGCCGCTGCCGCCCAGATCACGGGGGAACAGCCGGTGATGCTGCTGGACGATGTGCTCAGCGAGCTGGACGACCACCGGCAGCAGTATCTGCTGACCCGGATGCGGGAGAAACAGACCTTTGTGACCAGCTGCGACGGCTCCAGCTTCCAGAAAGCCAAGGGCCGGGTGTACCGGGTCCGGGGCGGTGTGCTGGAGGCGCTGTAAGGCAGCGTCTGCGCCAAGGAGGGAGAACGGTGTATCTGTATCTGGGCCGGGGCTATGTGCTCCATGAGCGGGACCTGATCGGCATCTTCAACCTGGAGACCACCACCATCTCTCCCCGGGGACGGGAGTTTTTGGACTATGCCCAAAAAAACGGCGCAGTGGTGAGCCTGTCGGACGAGCTGCCCCAAAGCTATGTGCTGGCGGACAGCCCGGTGGATACGGTGTACCTGTCCGAGCTGTCCCCTGCGGCGCTGCGCAAGCGGGCGCAGAAAAAAGCATGGGAGGAGTGAACACACCCTCCCTCTCCTGAAAAAAATATACACAGAAACGCCAAAACAGCGGAAAAAGGATGCACTGGTATCCGATATGCCGCTTTGCTATAATCAGAGACGAAAACCGAACAAGCAAAAGGGAGAATGGATATGGCAGAAGAGATCATTACTGCGACCAATGCCGATACCGCTACCGACCACGAGTACAACGCCAGCGAGATCCAGGTGCTGAAAGGCCTGGAGGCGGTGCGCAAGCGGCCGGGTATGTATATCGGCTCCACCGGCGAGCGGGGCCTGCACCATCTGGTGTACGAGATCGTGGACAACGCCATCGACGAGGCGCTGGCCGGTTACTGTGACCATATTGAGGTCAAGATCCTGGAAGGCGATCTGATCCAGGTGACCGACAACGGCCGTGGCATCCCGGTGGATATCCAGGCCGACACCGGCCTGCCGGCAGTGACGGTGGTGTACACCATCCTGCACGCAGGCGGCAAGTTTGGCGGCGAGAACTCCGGCTACAAGGTGGCCGGCGGCCTGCACGGCGTGGGTGCTTCGGTGGTGAACGCCTGCTCGGAGTGGCTCACCGTCCAGGTGCGCCGGGACGGCCACGAATACCAGCAGACCTTCCGCCGCGGCGAGCCGGACGGCCCGCTGCAGATCATCCGGGATGTGGCGGAAGGCGATACCGGCACCCAGGTCACCTTCAAGCCGGACCCGGAGATGTTCAAGGAGACCACCCATTTCGACTTTGACACCCTGGAAAAGCGCCTGCGGGAAGAGAGCTTCCTGAATGCGGGCCTGCGCATCACCCTGCGGGATGAGCGGGAGCTGTATGCCCCCATGCTGGAGGACGGCCAGCAGGCCGAGCCGGATTACCGCACCGAGACCATGTGCTACGAGGGCGGCATCCGCAGCTTTGTCTCCTACCTGGGCGAAAAGCGCAAGCTGGACGTGCTGCACCCCAATGTGATCTACCTGCAGGGCCAGACCGAGCGCGGCGTAGCAGAGGTGGCGCTGCAGTATACCTCCAGCTACAACGAGCTGCTGCTGAGCTTTGCCAACAACGTCAATACCCCGGACGGCGGCACCCACGAGGAGGGCTTCAAGACCAGCCTGACCCGTGTATTCAACGATTACGGCCGCAGCCACGGCCTGCTGAAGGAAAAGGACGAGAACCTCTCCGGCTCGGACGTGCGGGAGGGCCTGATCTGCGTCATCTCGGTCAAGCTGCAGGAGGCAGAGTTTGAGGGCCAGACCAAGGCAAAGCTGGGCAATACCGAGGTGCGCACCCTGGTCTCCGGCATGGTGTACGAGAAGCTGACCGAGTTCTTTGAGGAGAACCCGGCGGTGGCCAAGGCGATCTTTGAAAAGGCCACCCAGGCCGCCCGTGCCCGCGCCGCCGCCAAAAAAGCCCGGGAACTGGTGCGCCGCAAGAGCGTGCTGGAAAACAGCCGGATGCCGGGCAAGCTGGCAGACTGCCGGGAGAACGACCCCTCCCGCACCGAGATCTTCATCGTCGAGGGCGACTCTGCAGGCGGCTCGGCCAAGATGGGCCGGGACTCGGCTATCCAGGCCATCCTGCCTTTGTGGGGCAAGATGCTGAACGTGGAAAAAGCCCGGGCAGACCGCATCTACGGCAACGACAAGCTGATGCCGGTGGTGCTGGCTTTGGGCTGCGGCATCGGCGAGGAGTTTGATATCTCCAAGCTGCGGTACGACAAGGTGTTCATCATGGCGGATGCGGACGTGGACGGCTCCCACATCTGCACCCTGATGCTGACCTTCTTCTTCCGGTATATGCGGCCGCTGATCGAGCAGGGCCATGTGTATGTGGCCCAGCCGCCGCTGTTCAAGCTGCAGAAGGGCCAGACCGTGAAATATGCCTATAACGAGGCGGAGATGGCGGTGCTGTCCCAGGAGATGCCGGGGGCAAAGATCAGCCGCTATAAGGGCCTGGGCGAGATGAACCCCGATCAGCTGTGGGAGACCACCATGAACCCGGACAACCGGGTCATCGTGCAGATCACCATCGACGACGCAGAAAAGGCGGACGAAGCCTTTACCATCCTGATGGGCGACCAGGTGGAGCCCCGCCGCCGCTTTATTGAGGAGAACGCCCAGTACGCAAAGCTGGATGTGTGATGGGGAGCGCTGCTTCCCGCCCCAAACGACCAACCGTGACCCAGGCGTTAGCCTCAACAGATAAACGGAGGAACAAATGGAAGAAGATTATGTGATGATACCGGGCAGCGGTACCAAAAAGATCATCCGGGACGTCAAAAAGGAGATCGAGACCGCCTTTTTGGATTACTCCATGTCGGTGATCGTGGCCCGTGCGCTGCCGGATGTGCGGGACGGCCTGAAGCCGGTGCACCGCCGCATTTTGTACACCATGCATGAGCGCGGCAACGACCCCAGCCATGCATACCGCAAGTCCGCCGATACGGTGGGTGCGGTGCTGGGTTCCTACCACCCCCACGGCGACAGCTCGGTCTATGATGCCATGGTGCGTCTGGCCCAGGATTTCTCGCTGCGGTACCCGCTGGTGGACGGCCAGGGCAACTTTGGTTCGGTGGACGGCGACCCCCCTGCTGCCTACCGTTACACCGAGGCCCGCATGAGCAAGATGGCCGTGGAGATGCTGACCGACATCGACAAGGACACCATCAACTGGGACCCCAACTTTGACGAGACCAAAAAAGAGCCCAGCGTTTTGCCCAGCCGCTTCCCCAACCTGCTGGTGAACGGCAGCCAGGGCATTGCGGTGGGCATGGCCACCAACATCCCGCCCCACAACCTGGGCGAGGTGATCGACGGCTGTGTTGCTTACATCGAGGACCCGGACATCGACCTGCCGGGCCTGATGGAGCACATCAAGGGACCGGACTTCCCCACGGCGGGCATCATCATGGGCCGCAGCGGCATCCGCGCAGCCTACGCCACCGGCCGGGGCAAGATCACCCTGCGGGGCCGGGCCAGCATCGAGCAGACCAAGAACGGCCGCACCCAGATCATCATTACCGAGATCCCCTATATGGTCAACAAGGCCCGCCTGATCGAGAGCATGGCGGACCTGGTGAAGGATAAACGGGTGGAAGGCATCACCGGCCTGAACGATGAGAGCAACCGCAAGGGGATGCGCATCGTGGTGGACCTGCGCAAGGACGCCAACGCACAGGTGATCCTGAACCAGCTGTACCAGTACACCCAGCTGCAGGATACGGTGGGTGTCATCATGCTGGCGCTGGACCACAAGATCCCCAAGATCCTGACCCTGAAACAGATGATCCAGAAGTATGTGGAGTTTCAGGATGAGGTGGTGCGCCGCCGTACACAGTACGACCTGAAAAAGGCCGAGGAGCGGGCCCATATCCTGGAGGGCCTGAAAAAAGCCACCGATATCGTGGATGAGCTGATCGCGACCATCCGGGCCTGCAAGGGCGGTATGGCAGAGGCCAAGGCCGCCATCATCGAGCGGTTTGGCTTTGATGAGATCCAGGCAGACGCCATCGTCAAATTGCAGCTGGGCCGTCTGGCCGGACTGGAGATCCTGAAGATCGAGGAAGAGCTGGCCGGCCTGCAGGCCAAGATCCAGGAGTGGAAGGACATCCTGGCCGATGATGCCCGTGTGCTGGAGATCGTCAAGGCCGAGCTGCTGGAGATGAAGCAGCGCTTTGGCGACGAGCGCCGCACGCAGATCGAGTCGGTGGACGGCGAGGTGGATATCGAGGACCTGATCGCCGAGGAGCAGTGCGTGTATACCCTGACCGAGGCCGGCTACATCAAGCGTCAGCTGATGGATACCTACCAGGCCCAGCGCCGGGGCGGACGGGGCATCTCCGGCATGACCCGCAAGGAAGAGGATATCGTGCAGGAGATGTTCGTGGGCTCCACCCATGATTATGTGCTGTTCGTTACCAGCCTGGGCCGTGTGTTCCGGCTCAAGGGCTACACCATCGCAGAGTCCAGCCGCACCAGCAAGGGCACCAACATCGTGAACCTGCTGCAGCTGGCAGAGGGCGAAAAGGTGACCAACATGATCTGCCGTCCCCGGGATGCAGAGCAGGGCTTTGTGACCATGGTGACCAAGCAGGGTCTGATCAAGCGCACCCCGCTGGAGCAGTACGCCAATATGCGCAAGACCGGTCTGATCGGCATTGTGCTGAACGAGGGCGACGCCCTGGCCTGGACCCGCCTGACCACCGGCGATGACACCCTGATCGTGGCCACCCGCAACGGCCAGGCGATCCGCTTCCACGAGGCAGAGGCACGGCCCATGGGCCGCACCAGCCACGGTGTCCGGGCCATCCGCCTGGAGGAGGGCGACGAAGTGGTAGGCGTGTGCATCTGCCGCGAGGGTGCTACCGTGCTGACCGTGACCGAAAACGGCAAGGGCCGCCGGTCGGAGACCGACACCTACCGCATCACCGCCCGCGGCGGCAAGGGCATCCGCAACTATGACTCCGCCAAGGACAAGGTAGCTGCGGTGAAGATCGTGGACGAGACCGACGACATCCTGCTGGGCAGTCAGGAAGGCGTGATCATCCGGTTGCACGCTGCGGATATCACCTTGCAGAGCCGCTATGGCTCCGGTGTCCGGGTCATGCGCCTGGGCGAGGGCGATAAGGTGATGGTGCTGGCCCGCACCGAGCACGACGACGAGGCACAGGCCGAGACGGTGGAGCAGGATGCAGACGCCGCAGAGCCGACTGCGGAGGAGCTGGCTGCGATGGAGGCTGCGGACGAAGCCGCCGCTGCAGAACCCGCCGCCCCGGACGCAGAGGAATAAGAGCACAAACTCCAAGAGAAATAAAACGAGAAACCCCAGGGCCTTTGAAAGGTCCTGGGGTTTCTTGCAGGGACGAACCCTCTCAGTCGCCTGCGGGGAGAGGGATGCTTTCGGGACGAACCCTCTCAGTCTCGCTTCGCTCGACAGCTGGTTCCCCTTTTTGTCGCCTGGCGGCGACATCTTCCCCCGGCCGGGGGAAGTCTTT
>OFMH01001251.1_pt1 | contig 14461 bp, 10 predicted proteins | sample 1541761 | NCBI WGS metagenome assembly OFMH01 (sample SAMN04209249, study PRJEB22552) | human gut metagenome | biome: gut; material: feces | host: Homo sapiens | place: USA: Oklahoma
TGGATATCGTGCTGAACCCGCTGGGCGTACCTTCCCGTATGAACATCGGACAGGTACTGGAGAACCATCTGGGCTGGGCAGCACGTGCGCTGGGTATGGAAATTGATACTACCAACCTGGCAGCTAAGCTGAATGCCGTTGAAAAAACCGGCGCAGCAGAAGGTACTCCGGAATTTGAAGCAGCCTTCAAGGAAGAGCTGGCTAATTCCGAAACCGCTAAGAAATTAGAGCATTACGGCTACGATTATGAAAAATATGGTATGCCGGAAACTGTTGAAATTGATAAATTCGGTGGCAAGAGCGTAAAAGCAGTACAGATTTCCGTACCTGTATTCGACGGTGCGCATGAGCAGGATATTGCTGATGCACTGGAGCTTGCAGGCATTGATAAAACTGCTAAGACCACTCTGTATGACGGTCGTACCGGTGAACCCTTCGATAACCCTGTTACCGTTGGTCTGACCTATTACCTCAAGCTTCACCATTTGGTTGATGATAAGATCCATGCCCGCAGCACCGGCCCGTACTCCTTGGTTACCCAGCAGCCGTTGGGTGGTAAAGCACAGTTCGGCGGCCAGAGATTCGGTGAGATGGAAGTTTGGGCGCTGGAAGCATACGGCGCTGCTTACACCCTGCAGGAAATCCTGACTGTTAAGTCCGATGACGTTGTTGGCCGTGTTAAGACCTACGAAGCAATCGTTAAGGGCGAAAATGTACCTGATCCTGGTATTCCTGAATCCTTCAAGGTACTGGTTAAGGAATTGCAGTCCATCGGTCTGGATATCAAGGTTCTCAACGAGGACGAGGAAGAGGTTTCCTTGCGCGACGATGAGGATGACGATATTGCAACCACCGCTCGCGAGGTTGATTTAGACATCAATGGCCAGGTTGTTGAAAACGCACCTGAAAAGCCTGTTGATGATTATGCTGATAATGACGCTACCGAGGATGATAGTGATTCTGGGGACATCATTGCCGATATGGGTAATTTCACTATTACCGATAATCCCGATGGTGACTTAGATGATCCGACTAATATGTAAGAGAAGGGAGCGAATGATTCTTGATCGACGTAAATAATTTTGTGTCTATGCGTATCGGTTTGGCTTCTCCGGACCAGATTAGAGCCTGGTCCTACGGCGAGGTAAAAAAACCCGAAACCATCAATTACAGAACCCTGAAGCCGGAACGGGATGGCCTGTTCTGCGAAAGAATCTTTGGCCCTACTAAGGATTGGGAATGTCATTGCGGCAAATATAAACGCATCCGTTATAAGGGTATTATCTGCGACAAGTGCGGCGTTGAAGTTACCCGCAGTAAGGTTCGTCGTGACCGTATGGGTCACATCGAACTGGCTGCGCCGGTTTCCCATATCTGGTACTTCAAGGGTATCCCCAGCCGTATGGGCTTGATTCTGGATATTTCTCCGCGTAGCCTGGAAAAAGTTTTGTATTTTGCAAGCTTCATCGTACTTGATCCGGGTGAAGGCACCGACCTGGTTAAAGGGCAGCTGCTGACCGAGCCTGAGTACATGGAAAAACGTGATAAATATCCTGAAGCAGGCATCCGTGTAGGTATGGGCGCTCAGGCTATTAAAGAGCTGCTGGAAGCTATTGATCTGGAAGCTTTGACAGAGCAATTGCGCCATGAAATGAAGGAGCTGAGCGGTCAGCGCCGTGTACGTGCTATCCGCCGTCTGGAAGTAGCTGAAGCATTCCTGAAATCCGGCAACCGTCCTGAATGGATGATTATGGATGTAGTTCCGGTTATTCCGCCTGAACTGCGTCCTATGGTACAGCTGGATGGCGGTCGTTTCGCAACCTCCGACCTGAACGATCTGTATCGCCGTGTTATTAACCGTAACAACCGTCTGAAACGTCTGCTGGAGCTGCATGCGCCTGATATCATTGTCCGCAATGAAAAACGTATGCTGCAGGAAGCAGTAGACGCTTTGATTGATAACGGCCGTCGCGGCCGTCCGGTTACCGGCCCCGGCAACCGTCCTCTGAAATCCTTGTCCGACATGCTCAAGGGTAAACAAGGCCGTTTCCGTCAGAACCTGTTAGGTAAACGTGTTGACTATTCCGGCCGTTCCGTAATCGTTGTAGGTCCTGAGCTGAAAATGCATCAGTGCGGCCTGCCGAAGGAAATGGCTCTGGAGCTGTTCAAACCCTTCGTTATGAAGCGTTTGGTAAACAGCGGTGAAGCAACTAACATTAAGAGTGCTAAGCGCATGGTAGAGCGTGCTACCAACGCTGTATGGGACGTTCTGGAAGAGGTAATCAAAGAACATCCTGTACTGCTGAACCGTGCACCGACTCTGCACAGACTGGGCATTCAGGCTTTCGAGCCTATCCTGTCCGAAGGCCGTGCTATTAAGCTGCATCCTTTGGTATGTACCGCTTATAACGCTGACTTTGACGGTGACCAGATGGCTGTCCATCTGCCGCTTTCCGTTGAGGCTCAGGCTGAAGCACGTATGCTGATGATGTCCGTAAACAACATCCTGGCACCGAAAGACGGCAAGCCTGTTGCTGTTCCTACACAGGATATGGTTTTGGGTTCCTACTATCTGACTATTGAAAAGACCAGCAAGGATGACCCGAACGTTAAGGGTGAAGGAACACGCTACAGCAGCGTGGACGAAGCTCAGCTGGCTTACTTTCACCATGCGGTAGATCTGCAGGTACCTATCGAGGTTTATATTCCCAACAGCGAAATCTATGATGAAGAAAAGGGTGCAGCTGTCGGTGAAACCGGTATGTCCCTGGTAGTTACAACTGTAGGTAACACTATTTTCAATGGCGAGCTGCCTCTGGAAATGCGTTACTATCATAAAGAAAAAGATCAGGTTGTTGAGAAGCGCCTGGATGCTTCCGGTAATGTTGTGGAAACAACTGTTGAAGTTGAACGTTGGCATCTCGGCAAGCTGATTGACAAGAAAGAATTGGGCAGACTCGTTGCTAAGGCTCACAAGCTGTACGGCAACCTGCGTACTGCCGAGATTCTGGATATTGTTAAGAAAATGGGTTACGATAATGCTTGTAAATCCGGTATTTCTATCGCAACCTCCGATATTCAGATTCCTGCTGAAAAAGAAGTTATTCTGGAAGCAACAGAGCATGAGGTTGATAAGGTTGAGCGCCTCTTCCGCCGTGGTTTGATGAGCGATGACGAACGTTATCGTAAGGTAATTGACCTGTGGAACGAAGCAACCGATAAGGTTACCGATAAGCTGATGAAGTCCACCATGAACAAGTTCAATCCTGTTTCCATGATGGCTGACTCCGGTGCCCGCGGTAACAAACAGCAGATTCGTCAGCTGGCTGGTATGCGTGGTTTGATGGCCGATCCTTCCGGTCGTATCATTGACCGTCCTATCAAATCCAACTTCCGTGAAGGCCTGACCATTTTGGAATACTTCATTTCTTCTCATGGTGCTCGTAAAGGCTTGGCCGATACCGCACTGCGTACCGCTGACTCCGGTTACCTGACTCGTCGTCTGGTTGACGTTGCACAGGACGTAATTGTCCGTGAGGATGATTGCGATATCGTTGGTATGAACCTGGTTAAGGAACGCAGCCGTCTGAGCAAGGCTGTTCTTGGCGCAAGCCAGAACAAAATCCGCGAAAAGGTTATGGGCCGTACCCTGGCTTCCGGCGTACTTGATGAAGAAGGCAACCTGATTGCTGAAGCAGATACCAACATCACCGAAGAGCTTTTTGCTAAGCTCAATGATGCAGGTGTTGAAGAAATCAATCTCTATTCCGACGAAGATATGAACGGTGAGGATGTTGAAAATGTCCGCATCAATATCAGCGATACCTTCGCTCATAATGTGCTGAAGGAAGCAATGATGCATAACTTCAACGGCAAAGAGGTGGCAGCAGATATTGTTAACGGTGCAGGCGAGGTGCTGGCACATACCGGCGAAACTATGACCGAAGACATTATCAACGCTGTTCTGGCTGACGGTACCGTTAAGGAGCTGCGTATCCGCAATAACGAAATTGCCGGCATTGAGGTTGAGGCAATTACCGAAGGCAAAAAAGAGAAAACCATCATTGAAACCCTGCATGACCGTATCATCGGCCGTAACCTGGCTGAGGATATTCTGGATGAAAATGGTGAAATTCTTTATCATATCAATGAATATGTTACCGAGCCTATGGCAGAACGTATCTGCCAGCTGCGTGAAAAGGTTAAAATCCGCAGCGTACTTACCTGTAAGGCTAAATTCGGCGTTTGCCGCAAATGCTATGGCCGTAACCTGGCAACCGGCAAAAACGTTGATGTTGGTGAGGCAGTCGGCACTATCGCCGCACAGTCCATCGGCGAACCTGGTACTCAGCTGACCATGCGTACGTTCCATACCGGCGGCGTTGCAGGTGCAGACGATATTACCCAAGGTCTGCCTCGTGTCGAGGAGCTGTTCGAAGCACGTAAACCGAAACATCCTGGCATTCTGTCCGAGGTTGCAGGTCACGTACATATTACCCAGGAAGGCAACAGCCGCAAGGTAACCGTAATGGCACTGGATGGCGAAAACCAGGAATACCAGATTCCTTACGGCGCTAAGCTGTCTGTTGTTGAGGGCGAGGAAATCGCTAAGGGCGACCGTCTGACCGAAGGTTCTCTTAACCCGCATGACGTACTGCGTATCAGCGGCGTTAAGGCTACCCAGAACTATCTGGTATCTCAGGTAGTAGGCGTTTATAAGTCTCAGGGCGTAGATATCAACAGTAAGCACATCGAGGTTATGGTTCGTCAGATGATGCGTAAAATCCGCATCGAGGAATCCGGTGACACCACAATGCTGCCGGGTGAAGACGTTGATGTGGCAGAATTTGAAGAGCAGAATACCGAGATGCTGGAAGCAGGCAAGGCTCCTGCAGAAGGCCGTGCTATCCTGCTGGGTATCACCAAAGCTTCTTTGGCTACCGACTCCTTCCTGTCTGCTGCTTCCTTCCAGGAAACCACCCGCGTGCTCACCGATGCCGCTATCAAGGGCAAGGTTGACCCGCTGCTGGGCCTGAAAGAAAACGTTATCATCGGTAAGCTGATTCCGGCAGGTACCGGTATGAGCCGTTATCGTGATATCAAAGTTAAATATAATGTTCCGATGCCCGAAGTTGCAACTGCTGAAACCGCAGCAGAAGAAACTCCCGATAAGGAATAACGTATAAGCAAGCGCGCCTCAAAGCCTTAAGCTCTGAGGCGCTTTGCTCTCTAAGGAGAACGAATTTATGCTGATAAAAAAATTCCCTGTTCCCTGCCGCGTGGATTATGTTCCTTCTCCCTATGAGCCGGATGAGGACGGCGTGCAGGATGTCGGCTATTATAACGGCAAGCTGAGCGACGGTCGTGCCTATCGCCTGGAATGCTGGCGTATGGACGATATGCTGATGCTGACGGTGATGTTTTCCGACCGCTGCCTTGAAGGCTACAGACGTGAGGATATGGCACTTTTGCTGGAGCTGGAAGATATTGTATGCTTTACAGGTACCAACCGTAAGCTGCAGGCCACACGCACGGAGGATGACCGTGGACAGACTGTATGGGCCATTAATATTATGCTGGCTAATAAAAAAGGCACCTATGCGGAAATTGTGCCGTCATTGAACAGATATATCATGTAAGACAATCGCTGCTGAAGGCAAAGCTTTGGCAGCGATTTTTTCAGTTAAAATTAATTTTACATGCCTATACTGCATTGTGATACAATAGCAGTAATGGAGGCGGAAACAATGAAAATTTTATTAGCTGAGGATGATATAAATTTAGGCAAGCTTTTAAGCATGCTGTTGAAAAAGCAAAATATAACTGTGAACTGGGTGCAGGATGGCGAGGCTGCCTACAATGCTGTGTATGCCGACGGCTATGATGTGCTGGTGTTGGACTGGATGATGCCGCTTTTGAGCGGTCTTGATCTGTGCAAGCGTTTGCGTGAAGAGGATTATCAGGGAAAAATATTGCTGCTGACGGCCAAGGATACGTTGGCGGATAAGGTGCAAGGCTTAAACAGCGGTGCCGATGACTATCTGGTAAAGCCTTTCGAGCTGGAGGAGCTGGTGGCACGTCTGAACGCTCTTTGCCGCCGCCAGGGACAGTACAGCGCGGAAAAGCTGCGTTACGGTGCTTATACGTTGGAAAGCTCTACCTATTGCCTGGCATACGGCGAGCGGCGTGTAGAACTGCGTCCGCGTGAATTTAAGCTGCTGGAGCTGCTTTTGCGCAACCGGGGGCAGGTTATGCCGCGTGCGGTGCTGCAGGACCGTATCTGGGGCATTGACAGCGATGTGACGGAGAACAATCTTGATGTGCATATCCGTCTGCTGCGTAAAAAAATTATGGAGCTGAACGGAGAAGAACTGATTAAAACAATGCGGGGCGTGGGCTATTATGTGGAATAAGCCTTTTGAAAAGCTATGCCGGCGCATGACCTGCTTATATGCCGCCATCTTCGGTGCTTTGATTTTGGTTATTGTGGCTGCTGCCTACACCTTTATCTGGTGGGAAATAGCGGCGCACGAAAAGGAAAACCTTGTAGCGCAGATTTACCATGAGGGCGAAGAATGGGTAGAGTCGGAGGAAGCTCCCTGCTCTGAAGCAGCTATCCGCAGCGGGAAGATGCTTGCATACTTTGTGGATGCAGATGGCTCGAAAGTAATTTTAAACCAGCTTGGAACAGGCGAGGCGGGGCAGGAGCTGATGAGTCATAAGGATGATTGGCCGAAGGAGCTGAATACATCACGTCTTTTGCGGATGCATGGAGTGAATGGTGAGCGTTATCGCTATCTTGCCGCAGTTGCTCCTGTTATTGACGGTGATAAGCAGGTTGGCAGGCTGTATATGTTCAAGAATATGGAATTTTATTATCATGCAGCCTATAAAACACTGTTTTTGCTTTTGTGTATGGCGCTGGTGCTGTATTTTGCCGCCTGCTATTTCGGTTATTGGCTGGCAGGACGCAATATCCGTCCTATAAGCAACATGTATGCCAAGCAGCAGCAGTTCACAGCGGATGCTTCGCATGAGATGCGCACGCCGCTTGCCGTTATGAAGCTGGCTGTGCAGGGACTGCAGGAGGATGAAGACAGCAGGCTGAGCGATTTTGCCAAAGAGTCTGTAGATATGCTGCAAAGCGAGTCGGAAAGACTTAGCCGTCTTACGGAAAATCTTATGACCTTGGCGCGCAGCGATGAGGATTTTCTTCCCGTGTATACGGCGCAGGTGGATATTACGGCACTGTGTAAAAAGGTTGCATCGCAGATGTCGCTTTTGGCAGCAGAAAAAAAGCTGGAGCTGGAGCTGAAGCAGGAAATACAGGATAATCTGATAATGCAGGGTGATGAAATGGCTTTATCGCGTCTGTTGATTATTTTGCTGGATAACGCTATGAAGTATTCGCCGGAGCAGACGACAATTACTCTGCGTGCAGCCAAGGTGAAAACACATCTTGTACTGGAGGTACGTGATGAAGGCTGTGGCATCAGTGATGAAGATAAGCAGAAGATTTTTGACCGCTTCTTCCGCGTGGACAAGGCGCGCAGCCGCAGTCAGGGAGGCCTGGGCTTAGGCTTGTCGCTGGCGCTGGCTATTGTGCGGCAGCATGGCGGCAGTATCAAGGTTCTCGACAACAAGCCGCTGGGAACTATCATGTATGTGAAGCTGCCGACGGATGCAAAGTAATCCTTAAGCTTTCTTACAAGCTGAAATTAAGATGAATACCCCTTTCAGTAATCATTAAGTGAAGGCGTTTATACTGTGCTTAATGAAAGGCGGAGTCTAGAAGCTCTGCTGCTGAAGGGGGATTTTTTATGCCACGAAAATATTGGCTGCTGCTTTTTGCAGCTGCCGCAGTATTGCTGTTTGCGGGCAATGGCAGCCTGCTGGTTACAGACAGCGTAGAATCTAATTACGCTTTGACAGCGAAGGAGATGGTGCTGAGCGGCGATTGGCTGTCACCGCAGATTTACGGTCACTACTGGTATGATAAGCCGATCTTCTTTTATTGGCTGACGGCGTTGGCTTATAAAATGTTTGGCTTTACTGAATTTGCTTCACGCTTTTTCCCGGCGTTGTTCGGTTTAGGCAGCGTGGCATTATTGGCGTGGGGAGGCAGTAAGCTGGAAAATGCGCGCAGCGGCTTTTTCAGTGCGTTGGTGCTGCTGAGCAGTGTGGAATTTTTCCTGATCAGCAAATCGGTGATTACAGATGCTGTATTGTTCTTTTTCTTCAGTGCGACATTGCTGTTTTTCTATCTTGGCTATCGCGACGGCAGGGCGCACCATTGGTATATTATGTATGCTGCAGCAGGCTTTGCGGTTTTGACCAAGGGCCCGATTGGCGTGCTGCTGCCGGGATTGATTATTACGTTATTCCTGTTGTGGCAGCGTGATTGGCACGTACTGAAGCGCATGCATCTTGTAAGCGGCACTCTGCTGTGTGCGGCGGTTGCCGTGCCTTGGTATGCTGTTATGTACAGCCTGCACGGCAGTGATTTCATCAATACCTTCTTCGGCACGCACAACTTCCTGCGCGCAACGGTATCGGAGCATCCGCGTGACGATGTGTTTTATTATTATACGCTGGTAAATCTGCTGGCGCTGTTTCCGTGGAGCGGACTTGTTCCCTGGGCTGCCTATAAATGGTGGCGGCAGGGACACCATAAGCTGGGGGAGCAGCAAAAATTTTTACTGTTGTGGGCGTTAGTTGTTTTCGTTTTCTTCCAATGCATGGCAACGAAATATATTACTTATACCTATCCGCTGCTCTTCCCGGCCAGCCTTTTGCTGGGAAGCATGCTGGCAAAATATACGGACTGTGTGGATGGCGGTTATATGATATTTGTCGGCGGAGGCTTTGGCCTGCTGCTTGTGGGAGCATGGTTTGCGGTAAGTCATCAGCTGATAGCATCTGAGCTGCTGTTCTTGCTGCCGTTGGCGCTGATTGTTTGCGTGATGCTTGATTATATACTGCGCTTAGTGACGGGCGAGCGTGCCTGCAGTATTGCGGCAATGTCGGTAGTATTTTATATCGCGTTGATTTTCAGCATTGCAGTCCCGTTCAGTGAGCAACGCAGTGCAAAGGATTTGGGAGAGATGCTGACGGCGCAGGATGTGCAGGAGGTTGGCTTATATGGCAAATATCCTACTTCTGCGGTGTTTTACAGCAGCAGTAAAATTGTCATGCTGATGCATGAGCGTGAGGTTGCAGGCTATGTTCCCAAGGATTTTTCCTGGACCGGCAAGAACGTTATGCCATATGCAACGCTGGAGCAGAATCCCTATCGTATTGTTGTGGTTACGCCCAAAAGCTATGATAGATTTATTGCTCAGCAGAATAAAAAATGGCAGGTTATTGATGCTGACAACAGCTGGATTATGCTGAGGGTGCAAAAAGGCTGAGCCGGAATATAAGTATCTCGATACTAAGTGCCTGTGACATGGTGTTGCAGGCACTTTTAATAATTTGAGAGTTCTTTGGAAAATTAAAGTATAATTAAGTTCAAAATATTATGCTATAATAGTAAGATATTCATTAAACAGGAGGCGTAAGCATGCACAATAAAAATTCCGCTATGGCGTTCATCGTGTTGCTCGGCGTTGTCAGCTTGTTCAGCGATATGACGCATGAAGCGGCAACGAGTATCAAGGGAGCGTATTTATTAATTTTAGGAGCAAGTGCTTCTACCATCGGTTTTATCTCCGGCGTAGGCGAGCTTTTGGGCTATGGCCTGCGTTATCTTTTTGGCCGTCTGGTAGATAAAACGCACAACTATTGGGGCTTTATGATTTTAGGCTATGCTGTGGACGTTTTTGCCGTACCGGCGTTGGCGCTTGTCCATCGTGACGGCTGGATAGCAGCCTGTGTGCTGCTCGTTGTTGAGCGCATCGGTAAGGCTATTAAAAAGCCTGCCAAGAATACAATTCTTTCCTTTGCGGCCTCGCAGGAGGGTGTCGGCAAAAGCTTTGCCATTCAGGAAGCCTTGGATCAGCTTGGCGCTTTTATCGGCCCGTTGCTGCTTTATGTGATTATGCTGTATAAGCATGGTGACGAATACGAGGTATATAATACTGCCTTTGCTTTTCTGGCCTTACCTGCTGTCTGCACAATTGCTTTTTTGCTGTTTGCTAAAAGCCGTTTCCCAAATCCGGAAGCCTTTGAGCCGGAAGCTAAGGCAGAGAAGAAGGAAAGCTTCGTTGGCAAGAAAAGCTTTTATTTGTATCTTGCCGGCATCAGCTGCTTTGCCTTCGGCTTTGTGGATTTTCCGCTGGTGACTATGCATTTAGCAAAAAATAAGCTTTTTGACGACAGCACTTTGCCGTTGCTTTATTCCGGTGCGATGCTTGTGGATGCGGTTGCGGCGCTTTTCTTTGGCTGGCTGTTTGACAAAATGCGCACGAAGGCACTGGTTATTTCTACGGCTATTTCAGCTTTCTTTGCATTTTTTGCCTTTGGCATGACTTCACCGGGTATGATTATGCTGGGTATTGCTTTGTGGGGCGTAGGCATGGGTGCTCAGGAATCTATTATGAAAGCAGCGGTTGCCACCATGACGAGTAAGGAGCATCGTGCCAGCAGCTACGGTGCGTTCGAATTTTTCTTTGGCTTAGCGTGGTTTTTAGGCAGCTGGCTGTTGGGAGCAATTTATGATTACTCATTGAATACCTTCATCATTGTTTCTGTAGCGGCACAGCTTATCGCTTTACCATGTTATCTTTTAAGCGAGCGCAGCTTTGCAAGTGAAAAATGCTAACGAATTGCTTCAAAAGTTACACTACCTTATGTATTCGTGTATACATAAAAAATTGTTAAAAAAAGGCTTGCGTTCTTCAAAAAGTGTGTTATAATAGCGTACATAAGTAAATAACGAGTGGATGATGTATATGGGAGAAGGCACTGCCTACCGAAGGAGCAAAACTCTCAGGTGCTTAATTTTAAGCAGGAACCGTATGCTGACACAACTCTGGAGAGTCCCTTAAATGGGCGCCGAAGGTGCAAAGATGTCTTCTGAAATTCAGAAACGTCCTTATCTCTCAGGCCAGTGGACAGAGCAAAGCTTATGTGATGGCGCTATTGCCTATCATATGTCATTGACTTTTACCGGAGTATTTTTTGTATACTCCGGTTTTTTATTTGCTTATAAATAATTAATGGGAATTTAAAGGGAGATGTTTGAATCATGTTGGAAATTTTGAATGAAATTGATGCGTTTGTCTGGGGTCCGCCGCTTCTGGTACTTTTGGTTGGTACCGGTATTCTGCTGACCTTCCGTCTGAAGCTGCTGCAGGTTTTCAAGCTGCCGCAGGCTTTGGGACTGATCTTCAGTGCCAAGAACGATGGCAGTGGTGACGTAAACAGCTTTAAAGCACTGTGCACCGCACTGGCTGCAACTGTTGGTACCGGTAACATCGTTGGTGTTGCAACTGCAATTAAAGCAGGTGGCCCGGGTGCTTTGTTCTGGATGTGGATGGCAGCCTTCTTCGGTATGGCAACCAAATATTCCGAATGTCTGCTGGCTGTAAAATATCGTACTGTCGATGCTAACGGCAATATTTCCGGTGGTCCGATGTACTACATTGAAAATGGTCTTGGCAAAAAATACAAACCGCTGGCTGTTATGTTTGCTGTATTCGGTGTTCTGTGCGCATACTTTGGTATCGGTACTTTTGCTCAGGTAAACTCCATTGTTGAAATTACCCAGATTTCTGCAGGTATTCCTGTTGTTTACACCGGTATTGCTCTGACTGTTGTTGTTGCCGCTGTAACCATCGGCGGTCTGAAATCCATCGCAACTGTTGCTGCAAAGGTAGTTCCTGCTATGGCTCTGCTGTACTTCCTGACTACTGTCGGTATCATGATTGTTTTTGCAGACCAGGTTCCTGCTGCAATCGCAACTGTACTGAATTCTGCTTTCACTCCGACTGCTGCTCAAGGCGGTTTCCTTGGTGCAACCGTTATGCTGGCAATGCGCAGTGGTGTTGCCCGCGGCGTATTCTCCAACGAATCCGGCTTAGGTTCTGCTCCTATCGTAGCTGCTGCTGCTAAAACAAAATGGGCTGCAGAGCAAGGATTGATTTCTATGACCGGTACTTTTATTGATACTATCATCATTTGTACTCTGACCGGCTTGTCCCTGGTTGTCAGCGGTGTATGGTGCGGACCTCTGAACGGTGCTGCAATGACTGAATCTGCCTTCACCATGGCGTTTCCTGCATTTGGCAGCATTCTGCTGTTGGTTGGCCTTGTACTCTTTGCTTTCACCACTATCCTTGGCTGGAACTATTACGGTGAACGTTGTGTAGAATATCTGATGGGCGTAAAGGCAATTCTGCCGTACCGCATTATTTTCATCTGCCTGATTGCCTGCGGTCCTTTCCTGAAGCTGGAAGAGATTTGGGTATTGGCGGATATTGTTAATGGCTTGATGGCTATTCCTAACTTAATTGCGCTGATTGCTTTGTCCGGCGTAGTTGTTGCCGAAACCAAGGCTTATCAGAAGCATCTGGCTGAAGAAAAGAATAAATAAGTAAGCCTAGTATTTCATCTTTATATAGCAAAGCGGCGTTGTGCGACTCTCCCCAGAGTTCCCACAGCGCCGTTTTGTTATTAAAAAAATCAATAAATATACTTTAGTTTACAGTTTTGCATGTATGCGTGTATACATTGCTGTAAGCTCTTGAAATTTGTTTAATATGTGTTATAATCAGATACATAAGTAAATAATGAGTGGATGAAGTACATAGGAGAAGGCAATGCCTACCGAAGGAGCAAAACTCTCAGGTGCTTATAAAAAGCAAGAACCGTGTACAGACACAACTCTGGAGAGTCCCTTGAATGGGCGCCGAAGGTGCAAAGATGTGCGTATACACATCCTTATCTCTCAGGCCAGTGGACGGAGCAAAACAACAATTATAGCATAGCTATCAGGGCCGCTGACAAACCGGAGTATCAGATAATCATACTCCGGCTTTTTATTTACTTAGGGAACTTTGAAAATGAGAGGGGAAATCATCATGTTGGAAACATTGAATGCAATTGATTCGTTTGTCTGGGGTCCGCCGCTACTGGTGCTGCTGGTAGGTACCGGCATTATGCTGACTATTCGTTTAGGCTTGCTGCAGGTATTGAAGCTGCCGCAGGCATTGAAGCTGATCTTCTGTGCCAAGAATGATGGTCATGGTGATGTAAACAGCTTTAAAGCTCTGTGTACTGCTCTTGCTGCAACTGTTGGTACCGGTAACATTGTCGGTGTTGCTACCGCAATTAAGGCCGGTGGCCCCGGTGCATTGTTCTGGATGTGGCTGGCTGCCTTCTTCGGTATGGCAACCAAATATGCGGAATGCCTGCTGGCTGTAAAATATCGTACTGTCGACGCTAATGGCAATATCTCCGGCGGTCCGATGTATTACATCCAAAACGGCCTCGGCAAGCAATATAAACCATTGGCAATTATGTTCTGTGTCTTCGGTATCATGTGTGCATACTTCGGCGTAGGTACCTTTGCTCAGGTAAACTCCATCGTTGAGATTACCAAAATCTCTGTTGGTATCCCGGTTATCTACACCGGTATTGCTCTTACCGTATTGGTTGCTGCTGTAACCATCGGCGGTCTGAAATCTATCTCTAATGTTTCTTCTAAGGTTGTTCCCGGCATGGCAGTAATTTACTTCTTTACTACCTTGGGCATTTTAGTTAGCTTTGCGGACCAGGTTCCGGGCGCTATCGCACTGGTTATTGAAAGTGCCTTCACTACTACTGCTGCACAGGGCGGCTTCCTTGGTGCAACTGTTATGCTGGCGATGCGTAATGGTGTTGCCCGCGGCGTATTCTCCAACGAATCCGGCTTAGGCTCTGCTCCTATCGTAGCAGCTGCAGCAAAAACTCATTGGCCTGCTGAACAAGGTCTGGTTTCCATGACCGGTACCTTCATTGATACTATCATCATCTGCACCATGACCGGTTTGTCCTTGATTGTTACCGGCGTTTGGAACGGCGATCTCAACGGTGCTGCCATGACTAATGCAGCCTTCAGCTCTGCATTCCCTGCCTTTGGTACTTGGTTACTGTTGGTTGGCCTGGTGCTCTTCGCCTTCACTACTATCCTTGGCTGGAACTACTACGGCGAACGTTGTGTAGAATACCTGATGGGTGTTAAAGCAATTCTTCCGTACCGCATCGGCTTCATCATTCTCGTTGCCTGCGGCCCGTTCCTGAAACTGGAAGAAATCTGGGTTATGTCCGATATCGTTAACGGTCTGATGGCTCTGCCTAACCTGATTGCTCTGGTTGCTCTTTCTGGCGTAGTTGTTGCTGAAACAAAAGCATATCAACAACATCTCAAGGAAGAATCTGAGCTGGTTCCGGCAAAATTAGCCGAAGAAACCAATCATTAAGTTTTCCCAATTAATTTTATATAGGCAGCGGCACTGTGAGACTCTCCCCAGAGTTCCCA
>OFMH01001252.1_pt1 | contig 14452 bp, 12 predicted proteins | sample 1541761 | NCBI WGS metagenome assembly OFMH01 (sample SAMN04209249, study PRJEB22552) | human gut metagenome | biome: gut; material: feces | host: Homo sapiens | place: USA: Oklahoma
ATCATGCGTTAGAGCACCCGCCGGAGCCTCCTTTCCGGCGGGTGTATTTTTACGGAATCCTGCGTTTTGCGCTTGACAGAGATGGAGAAAAATGGTAACATAAGAGCCAAGTTAGGAAAAAGGCAAAGAAGAGGAATATTACATGGAGCTTCCGAATCCAGAAAGCTGTTGGGTGATGCGAAACAGCAGACGAATTCCGTGGAACTGACCTCAGAGCCGCTGCTCCCAAATTTAGAATAAAAAGAGTAGGTGCAGACGGAAACCCACCGTTAGAAGGGCAGGATATGCAGATGTTTCATCCGTATCCGCAGAGTGTACAGAGAAAATCTCTGTAAAACAGGAGTGGTACCGCGTAAGATAGCAAGTCTTTCGTCTCTTGTGTCAGAAGCCGACACAGAAGATGAGAGATTTTTTTATACTTTCATCCCGAATTTATGTCGGCAGAATAAATTATATTTCACTTTCTGGGAGGAAAAAATCATGATGAATGCAAAGAAGTATCAGAAACAGTATTATATGCCGCCGGTTCCGTGCATGGACTGGGCAGAAAAAGACAGCATTGACAATAGAAGAACGCTTGCAGCAGGCGCTGGTGCCTGCGGAGGAACAGCCTTATGAGGTGCCGGAGAATTGGGTGTGGGTGAGGCTTGGAGCAGTATGCTTTTTTGAAAATGGTTATGCATTTAAAAGCGATAAATTTAGTAGTGAAAAAGGTATACCGGTAATAAGAATTTCCAACATCAAAGAAAACAATGTAGATTTAGATGATTGTATCAAAACTTTAGAAGAAAATATTGATGAAAAATATATTGTTCATCAAGGTGATTTGTTAATAGCTATGTCTGGCGCTACTACTGGCAAGAATGGTGTGTATATGTCTGCAAACATAGCATATTTAAATCAACGTGTTGGAAATATTAAAGTGAAAAACAAAGAATTACTGATTGAAAAATTTCGTAACTTTTATATTGCTAATATGCAAAATGAAATTTTAAACACAGCATACGGTGGAGCTCAACCGAATATAAGTAGTCAAAAAATGTCCGTTATGACTTTCCCTCTTCCTCCGCTTTCCGAACAGCAACGTATCGTTGAGCGCATCGAGGAGCTTTTTACCAAGCTGGATGAAGCGAAGGAAAGGCTGCAGGAGGTTGCCGACAGCTTTGCTGTGCGCAAGGCAGCAATTTTGCACAAGGCGTTTATGGGCGAGCTGACCAAGCAGTGGCGTCGGGAAAACGGCGTGAGCGATGAAAGTTGGGAAGAAGTTTCATTAAAAGAGTTATCTAGTGTTATTGGTGATGGTTTGCATGGCACACCTGTATACTCTGAAAATGGGGATTATTATTTTATCAATGGAAATAATTTTGATGATAGTTTTATTGCGATAAAAGAGTCAACCAAAAGAGTTTCTATTGAAGAATATAAAAAATATGCGGTTAATTTAAATGACAATACCGTGTTTTTGTCAATAAATGGTACTTTAGGTAAAACAGCGTTCTATAATGGAGAGCCTGTAATTCTTGGCAAAAGTGCTTGTTATATAAATGTTGGGGAAAAATTAGATAAGAGATTTTTAAAAGAGATGTTTCATACAAATGCTTTCATCAATTATGCTAATCAAAAAGCGACTGGTAGCACTATAAAAAATTTAGGCTTAAAAGCAATTAGAGAATATCTGGTTCCTCTCCCCTCCCTCCCCGAACAGCACGAAATCGTGCGCCTCATCGACGACCTGCTGGCGCGCGAGCGCTCCGTACAGCAGGCAGCGGAGCAGGCCTTGGCAAGCATCGACCTAATGAAGAAATCCATCCTCGCGCGTGCCTTCCGCGGTGAGCTGGGCACGAACAAAGCGAGCGAAGCGAGCACGTTGGAGCTTTTAAAGCAGGTGCTGGCGGAAAATTGAAGCTAAATAAAAATCAAGACCTTGGCAGCGGCAAAAGCTGATGCTAAGGTCTTTTTTTGATATATCTTGATGAGCGTCTTACGGCGAAATACTTGGATACTCCGTAGCTGCTCATGCAAACCTTATGCATTCTGGCTTACAGCTAACCCCAACCTTAGTCACGCCAGTCTGGGCATAAGCTAACCACAGATTTGTAAACACTACCGTGTATACCGTTCGGCAGAACTACGAAAAAATAGCTATTTCCAGCAAAGCGATTTAGCTTATTTAAAGCTTTTTGGTAAAACTTTTTCCCGAAAAAGTTTTTGCTTTGCCGCGCTTTCCAGAAAGCGCGAACCTTTCTTGCAACTTCTTTCAGTTATGAAAGAAGTTGATGTTACGAATCACGCCGGTGATTTTGTTTGAAGATGGTCCGCAGCCTTGCAGCATAAACTTTAAATTTACTTCATGCTTTTACTCTGCTATACTATAAATGTACAAGCGTTGAGGAGGTGCAGTCATGCCATTGGAATATTATTTTATGCTGGCGGGCCTTGTCCTGCTGCTGATAGAATTTGTTGTGCCGGGCTTCGGAATTTTCGGTGTCAGCGGCATGGTGTGCCTGACAGTCGGCGGCTTTTACGTTTTGGGCGGCAATGCCTGGGCAGCGCTGGTGCTTTTGGCAGTGTATCTGTTTTTGGTGCTGGTAATTACGCTGCTGTGCGTGTATCTGCCCAGAGAAAGCAAGTATAATCCCTTTGTGCTGTGGACGCGCCAAAAAAACAGCGAAGGCTACACCGGCGGCAAAAACTGGAGCATGCTGGTTGGCAAAAGAGGCACGGCCTTGACTACGCTGCGTCCTGCAGGCACTATTCTGGTGGACGGCAAGCGTCTTGACGTGAGCAGTCAGGGAGATTATATCGAAAAGTCCGCGCCCGTGATTATCGTGCGGGTAGAGGGCAGCAAAATTTTTGTAGAACAGACAAAGGAGTGACGTTATGGATTTATTATTCAGTATGGTTTTCGGCAGTGGCTTTGCAGTAATCATTGCTATTGCCGGTATCGCGATTTTTCTTAACTTTGTGCCGTTGGGCCTGTGGATTTCGGCAATCGCCGCCGGTGTTAACGTGGGCATTTTCAACCTTATCGGTATGCGCCTGCGCCGTGTGCCCGCGTCGCAGATTGTGCTGCCTTTGATTAAGGCGAACAAGGCAGGCCTTGATGTTAATGTTAACCAGCTGGAGGCGCATTATCTGGCAGGCGGTAACGTTGACCGCGTTATTGATGCGTTGATTGCTGCCCACAGAGCGCAGATTGAGCTGAGCTTTGAGCGTGGCTGTGCCATTGACCTTGCGGGACGCAACGTGCTGGAGGCTGTGCAGATGAGCGTTAACCCCGAGGTTATCGAAACTCCGGTAGTAAGCGCTGTTGCTAAGGACGGCATTGAGCTGAAGGTAAAGGCACGCGTAACCGTGCGCGCCAACATTGACCGCTTAGTAGGCGGTGCCGGCGAAGCAACGATTATTGCGCGTGTCGGCGAAGGCATTGTAACAAACGTAGGCTCCAGCGCCGACCACAGCAAGGTGCTGGAAAACCCCGATTATATTTCCAAAACGGTTTTGGATAAAGGCCTTGATGCAGGCACTGCCTTTGAAATTCTTTCCATTGATATTGCGGACGTAGATGTTGGCCGTAACATCGGCGCTGCGCTGATGACCGACCAGGCAGAGGCAGATAAGCGCATTGCTCAGGCACGTGCTGAGGAACGCCGTGCGATGGCTGTTGCCAAGGAGCAGGAAATGAAGGCCTATACGCAGGAAATGCAGGCGAAGGTTGTGGAAGCACAGGCTAAGGTGCCGACAGCGATGGCAGAAGCACTGGCCAACGGCCGCTTGGGTGTAATGGATTATTACCGCCTGAACAATATTCAGGCAGATACGCAGATGCGCCGTACGATTGCCGAGGTAAGCCCGGAGGGCGAGGAAAAGCCTGAGGGCGGCAAATAAGCGAGGTGCAGCTTATGGGCGGTTTATTTGACAGTGATTTAATCCCCCTGCTTTTTGTCCTCGTAATGCTGGCCAACGTATTTTTGGACAGGCGCAACCGCCGCCGCAGACAGCGGGAGCTGCCGCAGGAGCAGCCGCAGGAAACGGCGGAGCCGACGCAGGCAGAGCAGCAAACGCGGGCTAAGCCTAAGGATATTGCCGCCGAGTTTGAACGCCGTCTGAAAAAGACGACGGAGGAGGCGCAGGCACGCAAGCGTCAAAGCAGCCAAGGCGTAGTGCATGACGGAACGCGTGTGCGCCGTGATGATGGCAGCAGAGTTCACCGTGAAGGCGAAGCACTGCATGACCATACCGGCAGAATTCACCGTGAAAACGAAGCCCTTGTGCATGACAAGGGCAAGGTTTATTACGATCCCCGCGGTGATTACAGCTATGATGAAGCGAAGATGAACGTTGCCGCAGCGGCGTTTAACGCGCACTACGCACAGCAGGCGCAGCCTGCGCCCAAAAAGCGCGTCAAGCTGAAGCATGCGGCGCTCGTCAACGGCATTATCATGGCAGAGGTATTAGGAAAACCGCGCGCTCTGAACCCCTACGAGGAGCGCTGATTTAAAGATTCTCGCACACAGTAAGGAGATGTTGGATAATGCTGGAAAAGCTGGATTTGAGTAAAAAAGTGTCCAAGGAAGAATACAACAGGCAGATGGAAGTGCTGGGTGAACGTCTGGGAAAGGCTCAGCGCATGGCGCGCGACGCCAAAAGACCGATTATCATCGTGTTTGAGGGCTGGCGCGGTGCACGCCGCAGTGCGCTGATTAACGAAATGATGCAGCAGATGGATGCCCGCGGCTTTAATGTTTATTCTAGCGTGCGTTTGCGCGGTGTAATGCAGGAGCAGCCGTTTTTCAGTGCCTTCTGGAAGCGTTTGCCGGCGTTGGGACATATTGCTGTTTATCACCGCAGCTGGTATTATCTGAAAAACGCCAACGAGCTGGCGGATAAAGAAGATAACACCAAGTATCCTGCTGTTTCCTTTGAGCATATCAACAACTTTGAAAAAATGCTTACGGATGATAATTATCTCGTGCTTAAATTTTTCCTGCATCTGTCACCGGAGCAGCAAAAGAAAAATATCGCCAAGAATGCCAAAACACTGGGCAAGGCGTGGCGTGACCTGAATCCTGCTCTTGATGAAAGCGAAGATTACGATAAATTTTTGCCGCATTACGAAAAAATGCTGGAGGCTACCGATACGGTAAACGCTCCTTGGCACCTGATTGCCGACGATGATCCGCGCAGCGCGCGTCTGGAGGTCTTCACCAAGATTGCCGATGCTATCGAAAAGGCCGTACAGATGCCTGCAGAGCCTGCCTCTGATAAGCGCACTGCGGCAACCTATGATGTGCTGAGCAAGATTGACGCCAATAAGGAGCTTACTAAAGAAGAATATAAGGAAAAGCTCGATAAGTACCAGAAAAAGCTGACACAGCTGCAGATTGAAATGTTCAAGGCACAGATTCCGGTAGTTATCGGCTTTGAGGGCTGGGACGCTGCCGGTAAGGGCGGCGCTATCCGCAGACTGACGGCGGCATTGGATCCGTTGGGCTTCCATGTGCATCCGATTGCGGCGCCGAACGTGGTTGAAAAGCAGTTCCATTATCAGTGGCGCTTCTGGACCAGATTGCCGCAGCCGGGCAACATAGCGATTTTTGACCGCACCTGGTACGGACGTGTCATGGTAGAGCGCATCGAAGGCTTTGCCAAACCGCAGGAATGGCAGCGTGCCTATGATGAAATCAAGGATATGGAGGCGCAGTGGAGCGAGCACGGTATCGCCATTGCCAAATTCTGGCTGCAGATTGACAAGGAGGAGCAGCTGCGACGCTTCAATGACCGTCAGAATGACCCCAATAAGCAATGGAAGATTACGGACGAGGACTGGCGTAACCGTGATAAATGGGATGCTTACGAAGCGGCAGTCAACGAAATGCTGGTGCGCACCGACACCTCGTATGCACCGTGGACCGTGGTTGAGGGCAACAATAAATATTATGCCCGCTTAAAGGTTTTGAAAACAGTTATTGATTTGTTTGAACGCAAATTAGCAGAAAAACAGCAGTAAAATACAAGAGGATATCAGCGTAATTTTGCGCTGATATTTTCTTAATACATTATAGATACTCGGAGAGGAAATGCTTTGTCCTGGATAATCAAAAACTACATTAAAGAAACAAGAGAAAATGAAACCGGCGCGCAGGTGTATCCGCCGGGCTTACGCCATCCGGTAGCCTTTATTTACCCCAACGTCTACCATCTGGGCATGTCGAACCTGGGAATGCACATTTTGTATCAGATGATTAACGAGCGCGGCGACAGTGCCTGTGAACGCTTCTTTTTGCCGGATAAACGTCTGCAGCAGGAGCATATCAAAAGCAAAACACCGCTGCTGAGCCTGGAAAACCAGCGTCCGCTGGCAGATTTTGACGTTATCTTCGTCATGCTGTCCTTTGAAATGGATTATGATAATCTGCTGACGGTGCTGGATTTGGGCAATATCCGCCTGCGGGCGGCGGAGCGCAATCAGCGTGAGCCGCTGGTGATTATCGGCGGTCCCTGTGCCACCTTTAATCCAGAGCCTTTGGCTGCTGTGGCTGACGCCTTTGTTATCGGCGAGGGCGAGGAAACAGTACAGCACGTGCTGGATACCATTTACCGCGAGGAAAGCAAGCAAGAGCGCTTGGCGGCGCTGGCGCAGGTGCCGGGCGTTTATGTTCCCAGCCTGTATACGGCGCAGTACGATGAGGAGGGCGAGTTTACTGCCCTGTTGCCGCAGGAAGGTGCGCCGGCGAAGGTAGCGCGCCAGTGGGCGCGTGATATCGACGCGTATCCGCACACCTCTGCTATCGTGACGAGCGGAACGGAATTTGAGGATATGTTTATCGTCGAGGTGGCGCGTGGCTGCGGCCGTCACTGCCGCTTCTGCATGGCAGGCTACTGCTTCCGCAAGCCGCGTCCGCGTAAGCTGGAAAATATTCTGGCGGATATCGCCAAGCGGCCCGAGCGCACGAAAAAGGTGGGCCTGATGGGCGCAGCCGTTTCCGACCATCCGCAGATGGCAGAGCTGACGGAATACTTGGTGGAGCATAAGATACCGTTTTCCGTGGCCAGCATGCGCGCTGATATGCTTACGGAGCAGATTGCGCATGCACTGGCGCAGAGCGGACAGCGCACGATGACCGTAGCGCCGGAGGCAGGCAGCGAGCGGATGCGCGCTGCGATTAACAAGGGCATTACGGAGGAGCACGTTTATAATTCTATCGAATTGGCGGCTGCTGCCGGTATGCGCAACATCAAGCTGTATTATATGATCGGCCTGCCGGGAGAAGAGGACGAGGATATCGTTGAAACGGTGGAGATGATTAAACGCGTGCGCGCCAAAATGGATGCTGTGGGCAACAAGGGTGAGCTGGTTATTTCGGTCAACGGCTTTGTGCCTAAGCCCTTTACGCCGTACCAATGGGCGCCGCTGTGCAATGTGCGCACGCTGAAGAAGCGCTTTAAAATTTTGGGCGATGGCCTGAAGAAGGAAAAGCGCATTAAGCTGATAACCGAATCGCTGAAGGAAACCGTGGTGCAGTCCGTGCTGGCGCGCGGCAGCAGACGTATCGGCGAAGCGCTGCTGAAGGCGCATGTGGAAGGCCGCAGCCTGAAGCAGGTGCTGAAGGAAGAAGGTCTTGATGCCGAGGAGCTGGCGGAGCGCGAGCTGCAGGTAGGCCAGCCGCTGCCCTGGCAGCATCTGGACATGGGTGTAACGCAGGAATATCTTGCGGCCGAGCTGCAGCGCAGCGAAAGCGGCAAGTTTACGCCGATGTGCTTTGACGGCTGCCGTCGTTGCGGTGTCTGCCGGGAGTAAGGCTTAGGCAGTGAAATGACTGCTGCTAACAAAAAAATTAAGCATCCCTACACTTTTTGCAGTAAAAGTGTGGGGATGCTTTTGCTTTTTTACGCTATAATGATGCTGAGGAATACAGCTTTGGCTGCTTCGGAAGCGGTAACAACCCTTCCGTCTGCTCGCCGGTGCTCGCAGCCACCTCCCCTTACAGGGGAGATATAAAGGAATTACAAAACTATAAGGTTGATAATTCTCTGTATATGTTCTGCGAGTAACCGAAAGACAGATGCTTGTTGTAAAAAATAAGCAGCCTGTGTCTGAAATTTATTGATTGAGGGATTTTGTACCGCAATCAAGGGAGGGATATACATATGAAAAAGAATTTGTTTTTGGGCATGACCTTGGGGATGGCGCTCTTGGCCAACACCGCTTTTGCTCATCTCAGCGGCGGTTATCTTTCGGATATTATTGATGAACATCCGCGCTGGCCGTTGGCAACTCAATGTATTGCGACGGATGTTAACTTAAGAACAGAGCCTAACACAAACTGTGAGGTAGTAACCATGCTGCAAAACGGCGATAAATTTTATGCAAGAAAGGTAGTGTTTATACCTAACATACCTAACAGTAAATATGTGTGGGTGTACGGAACTACCGAAAAAGGCTACAGAGGCTACATGTATAACCAATTTATAGGTGCGTTGCCTGATGGCCAATATGCTCATTCAGATGAAGGACGCTTTCAGGCTGCGGTAGAGGCAAACTGGATTAACGATCCCGCCGGCTATGCAGCAGGCTCCGGCTACAGCATGGGCAGAGTAGAACATGCCGACGATATGAATATTGCTTATGACCTTAATAAGGTGCAGGTAGGTCCGCGAGTGTTCTACACGAGAGCCTTTGACGGAAAAACCTATCAGGTAGTGATTAACAAGGCTCCCGGCGAGATGGCAGGCTATGCAGTCGGACAGCATTTTGATCAGAAAGAGCGGAATAATTTTTACGATATGATGCGGAGAATCGGCTGGCACGAGTCTGCTGTTGATGCTGAAGAGCCGATAAACAGTATCGTGTGGGAAAAATCTGTGCTTGATGCGGATGGCTTTGACAGACCTGCCAAGCAGCTGATTATCACGCTGAATGATAAAGACGTGATTGAGAGCTTTACTTACATCAATTATGATCTTGATTAGCCTGCCTGCAAAAATTTATCCCTGAAATGCAAAAAACCTGCTCTTTTCAGAGCAGGTCAGCTTGTAAGAATTAAGCCATAGCGTTGATTCTCTTTGCAAGTCTGGATTTTTTGCGAGCTGCAGCATTCTTATGGATAATGCCTTTGCGAGCTGCTTTATCGAGCAAACCGGAAGCAGTAGCCATAGTAGCTTGAGCGTCTTCTTTAGCGCCGGTTTTAGCCAGAGCCTCTACTTTGCGGGAAGCATTGCGGAGAGCTGCTTTAATCGGAGCGTTTTTAGCACGACGTTCTGCGTCGGTCTTTACACTGCGGATGGAAGATTTAATGTTCGGCAACGAATTTCACCTCCTGAATTTTCTTGTACTGCATTATTCTACCACGAATGCGAGCATTATGCAAGAGAAAATCACAAATATGCCTGCCTGTTCCTGTAAAAAATATTTTGCGGACGCTTGACCTGGAGCTGACTCCAAATGCTAAAATATAAGAAGAAAGCAGGAAAACAATCCTGGCAGGAGGTAAGCGGGATGAAAATAAACGAAGTAAGCAAAATGTATGACATTACAGCGGACACGCTGCGTTATTATGAGCGCATCGGGTTGATTCCGACAGTCAACCGCAACGAAAGCGGTATTCGCGACTATACCGAAACGGACTGTAACTGGGTAAACTTCGCCAAATGCATGCGCACAGCAGGCATTTCGGTAGAAAGCCTGATTGAATATGTGGCACTGTTTCAGCAGGGCGACAAAACGCGGGCCGCACGCAAGGAAATTTTAATCGAGGAGCGTGCCAAGCTGCTCGAGCGCATGGCGCAGATGCAGGAAACGCTTGATAAGCTAAATTATAAAATTGACAATTACTACAAGTGCGTTGAATTTGAGGACACTAAACTGAAATAAAACGCAGTACGAGGAGAGATGGCGCCGAGCTGTCTCTCTTTTTAGTTTACAGGCTTTGCCGGATAATGGTATAATAATTAGTACTAATAAAACAGGTTCAAGCCAATATTGGCCTGAAATAATACATTTTAATGAAGGAGCAGGAAGAGTAATTTATGATTGAACAAAATCACATTCGCAACTTTTCTATTATCGCCCATATAGATCATGGCAAGTCTACCCTGGCGGACAGATTGATTGAATATACAGGAACGCTGAGCAAGCGTGAAATGGAGGAGCAGATTCTCGATTCCATGGATTTGGAGCGTGAACGCGGCATCACCATCAAGGCGCAGGCTGTGCGCAGCATTTACAAGGCGCGCAACGGCGAGGAGTATATGCTGAACTTTATCGACACCCCGGGCCACGTAGACTTTACATACGAGGTTTCGCGTGCATTGGCAGCTTGCGAGGGCGCACTGCTGGTTATTGACGCTACACAGGGCATTGAAGCGCAGACTCTGGCCAACGTATATCTGGCGTTGGATAACGATCTGGAGATTATCCCGGTTATCAACAAAATTGATTTGCCGAGTGCGGATCCTGAGCATGTTAAAAGGGAAATTGAGGACGTTATCGGTATTGATGCTTCCGACGCAGTTCTGTGCAGTGCCAAGACAGGCATTGGCATCGAGGACGTGCTGGAAGCAATCGTAGCGCGCGTGCCGGCGCCGCAGGGCGATGCGGAAGCACCGCTGAAGGCATTGGTGTTCGACTCCAAATTTGACGCTTACAAGGGCGTAGTTTTATATGTTCGTCTTATGCAGGGCCGTCTGCGCAAGGGCATGAAGATTCGCATGATGGCGACAGGTGCGGAATTTGATGTTACCGAGGTTGGTTACTTTAAACCCGGCCTTGTCAATGTTGACGAGCTGGAGGAGGGCCAGGTAGGCTTCTTTGCTGCCAGCATCAAAAACGTTAAGGATGCACGCGTAGGCGATACCGTAACCGATGCCGATAATCCTGCCGAAAAAGCGTTGCCCGGTTACCGCAAGGCTACACCTATGGTATACTGCGGTCTGTATCCGGTAGAGAATTCCGATTACGATAACCTGCGTGATGCTTTGGAAAAGCTGCAGCTGAACGATGCTTCTCTGGTATTTGAGCCGGAGACATCTACCGCGCTGGGCTTTGGCTTCCGCTGCGGCTTTTTGGGCCTGCTGCATATGGACGTTATCAAGGAGCGTCTGGAGCGCGAATATAATCTGAGCCTGATTACTACCGCACCGAACGTTATTTATGAGGTGTTTCGTACAAACGGCGACGTTGAAATGGTAGATAACCCGTCCCTCTTCCCGGACCCGACTGTTATCGACCATGTTGAGGAGCCTTTCGTTAATGCAACCATCATTGTGCCGAAGGATTACGTTGGCGCTGTTATGGAGCTGAGCCAGGAAAAACGCGGTGAATACGATAACATGACCTATCTTGATGATACCCGTGTTATGATTCACTATGCTTTACCGCTGAGCGAGATTATCTTTGACTATTTTGACCGTCTGAAATCCGCTACCCGCGGTTATGCTTCCCTGGACTACGAGCTGTCCGGCTACCGTTATTCCGATTTGGTGAAGGTAGATATCCTGCTGAACGGCGAGCCTGTCGATGCGCTTTCCGCAATTGTGCATAAGGAATTTGCTACTGTTCGCGGCCGTCAGCTGGTTGAAAAGCTGCGTAGCCTGATTCCGCGTCAGATGTTTGAAATTCCGGTACAGGCAGCAATCGGCAACAAGGTTATTGCCCGCGAAAACGTCCGCGCTATGCGTAAGGACGTACTGGCGAAATGCTACGGCGGTGATATCAGCCGTAAGCGTAAGCTGCTGGAAAAACAGAAGGAAGGTAAAAAGCGCATGAAGCAGGTTGGCAGTGTAGAGCTGCCGCAGGAGGCATTCATGGCGATTCTGAAAATGGACTAAGGCTTAGCGCTTAGTCGATAGTGTCTGATAGATAGGAGCAATGCAATTATGATGATACAACTGCAAGGCTTGCTTTCGACAATCACATTTTTGGATGTTATAGATATTGTCGTCGTTGCCTATTTTCTTTACCGTTTGTTCCTGATGCTGAAAAATACCCGTGCAGCAACCTTAGGCAAGGGCCTCATGGTGCTGATAGGCTTCACGCTTATCTGCCGTTGGCTGAACCTGCATGTTATCAGCTGGCTGCTGGAAAAGAGCATGACGGTGATTATGGTCGCCCTGCCTGTTGTCTTTCAGCCGGAGCTGCGCCGTGCTCTGGAGCAAATCGGCCGCGGCAAGCTGTTTCATAAGGGCAGCGAGCTGGACGAGCAGGAGCTGGAGGAAATGCTGGATTCCGTTGCTCATGCCACTAAGGTGATGAGCAAAAACAAGGTAGGTGCGCTGATGGTCTTTGAGCGTGCTACCGGTCTGGCAGAGCGTATCGAAACCGGTGTGCCGATTGACGGTCTGGTGAGCTCTGGACTGCTGCAGAACATTTTTGTTAAGGATACACCGCTGCATGACGGCGCTGTCGTTATCCGCGGCAACCGCGTTGTTGCTGCCTGCTGCCTGCTGCCGCTTACGGAAAACCGTAATCTGAGCCAGGAGCTTGGTACTCGCCATCGTGCCGCTATCGGTATGTCCGAGCAGTCCGATGCGATGATTCTTGTTGTCAGTGAGGAAACCGGTACGATTTCCATTGCCCGCAACGGCGAGCTGATGCGTTATCTGACGGTGGATGATGTGAAGGAAATTTTGCGCACGGCAATTTTCCGTCCGCATGCAGCAGTTAAGAATTCTTTGGTTGATAAAATCAAGAGCTTGTGGGGCGGTGAGAAAAAATGAGATTTTTGCAAAGGCTGGCGCGTAAGGAAAACCTGCTGGCACGAATTATCTGTCTGCTCATGGCCTGTGGCCTGTGGGTATATGTAATGACCGACCAAAATCCGATTATCGAGCGTAATATCGAGGTGCGCCTGCAGCAGAGAAATCTGCCGCAAAATATGATGGTCTTTAATGCTCCCGATAAAATTCTGGTTAAGGTGCGCGGCTCGCGTGCCAAACTCAGTTCCGATAATCTGAGTGCCGAAATCAATGCTTCTATCAATTTAAAAAATATAACCGAAGGTCAGCAGAGCCTGCCGATTACGGTAACCTACTCCGGCGGCGAGATTGTATCCGTAACGCCTAAGGAGGTTTCCGTATATGTGGATACGGTAAGCGAGAAAAAGGTTCCCGTTACTACGCGTATCGTGGGCGCGGTGAACGGTGATATGACCATCGGCAGCAGTATAATTACTCCGGCGGAGGTTACTTTGCGCGGTGCAACACATCGTATTGACAAGGTAAACCGTGTGGTTGCTCCGATAGATATCAGTAACCATAGCGGCAGCTTCCAGACGGAAAGCGAGCTGGTTGCCGTGAGTGACGACGGTTACGATATTCCTAATATGAGAATTATCCCTGAGCGTGTAATGGTGCAGGCCAATATGGTAAGCCAGATGCATTCGCTTGATATTCCGGTTAAGCTGGTTATGAGCGGTGATTTGCCTGCCGGTATTATTGTTACCAAAACAGAGATTGTGCCGACAAGCGTTCGCGTTACCGCACCGCCTTCCGTGCTGAAGGAGCTGAAGGATGTCAAGACCAAGCCCGTGGATGTAAGCAAGCTCGATGGCAGTACTGCTGTGGCGGCTGAGCTTGATCTGCCGGAAAAGGTTATTCCCGAAAGACGTACGGTGCAGATTAAAATATCGGTAGAAAGGCAGAACTGATTTATAGATGAAGCTGAAAATTAACAATGTGCGTATCAGCCTGCGACAGGAGCAGACGCTGGAGCAGGCAGTGTGCCGTAAATGCGGCATTCCGCGCGATGCTTTGGGCAGTGTGCGGATAGTACGCAAGGCAGTGGATGCGCGCAAGAAAAATGATATCTGCCTCAACTACCATGTGCTGGCAGAGGTTGAAACAGGCGGCAGACAGGCGAAGCGCCTGCTGGCGGACCGTGATATTACGCAATATCAGGAACAGCAGCAGCCGACGCTTGAGCTTGGTACACTGCCGCTGAGCGCACCGCCGGTGGTTATCGGTGCCGGTCCTGCGGGACTTTTGGCGGCACTGCAGCTGGCAGAGCATGGCTATAAGCCGCTGCTTTTGGAGCGTGGTAAGCCGGTGGCGCAGCGTGTGCAGGATGTGCAGCGCTTTTGGCAGACGGGAGAATTTAACCCCGCGTCCAACGTTCAGTTCGGCGAGGGCGGTGCAGGCACCTTCTCGGACGGCAAGCTGACTACGCGCGTCAATGATCCTATGATGGCCGAAATCCTGCAGCTCTTTGTGGATGCAGGCGCGCCGGAAAATATTTTGTACGAGCACAAGCCGCATGTAGGCACGGATAAGCTGCGTGCGATGGTGCAGGGGCTCAGCCGCCGCATTGCGGAGTTGGGCGGCAGCGTGCGCTATGACGCGCATGTGGTTGATCTGGATATCAAAAATAATGCTGTGCAGGGTGTAATCCTTGACGGCGGCGAAAGGCTGGCGGCAGGTGCCGTGGTACTGGCCTGCGGTCACAGCGCGCGCGATA
>OFMH01001253.1_pt1 | contig 14442 bp, 7 predicted proteins | sample 1541761 | NCBI WGS metagenome assembly OFMH01 (sample SAMN04209249, study PRJEB22552) | human gut metagenome | biome: gut; material: feces | host: Homo sapiens | place: USA: Oklahoma
CTTTCATCAGAGTCCTGTTCGTATCACTGATAGCACTCTGCATCGCAGTAACCTGCCTGGGTGTAGGGTCATTCAGGGGCGTGATCGATAATGCTCCTGATGTTGATGATATTGATATTATGCCACTGGGCTATGCAACTTTTCTTTACGATGATGCCGGAAATCAGATCCGCAAACTGGCCGCACCGAATTCTAACCGACTGCCGGTTACTCTCGATCAGATTCCTGCTGATCTGCAGCATGCAGTTGTCGCAATCGAGGATGAACGTTTCTACGAACATAATGGTATTGACGTAAAAGGTATTCTCCGTGCAGGAATGAAGGCACTCACTACCGGAGATTTCTCAGAAGGTGCCAGTACGATCACACAGCAGCTTCTGAAAAACAATGTATTCACCAACTGGACCAGCGAATCTACCCAGTTGGAAAGATTTACACGTAAATTTCAGGAACAGTATCTTGCTGTCCAGGTTGAGAAAAAGACAGATAAAGATACCATCCTTGAGAATTACCTGAATACCATCAACCTGGGTGCCGGTTCCTACGGTGTACAGGCTGCAGCACGCCAGTATTTTGACAAGGATGTATGGGATCTTAACCTTTCCGAGTGCGCAACTCTGGCAGGTATTACACAGAACCCGACCAAGTTCAATCCTATCACCAATCCTGACAGCAACCGCAAGAGACGTAAAGAAGTCCTCCAGCATATGCTGGATCAGAACTATATCTCTCAGGAACAGTATGATGAAGCTCTCGCAGATGATGTTTATTCCCGTATTCAGGCTGCTCAGATAAAGAATTCAAGTACCGAAAATACTGTTTATACTTATTTTGAGGATGAACTGACAGATCAGATCATTAACGACCTGATGAATATCAAGGGATACACTAAAACACAGGCTACAAATCTTCTCTACAGTGGCGGACTTAAAGTATATACAACTCAGGATTCTACAATACAGAACATTCTGGATGAAGAATATGCAGATCCTTCCAATTATCCGGATACTGTCCAATATGAACTTGATTACGCTCTGACAGTTACCGATCCGGATGGAAAACAGGTGAATTACAGCAAGGAAATGCTGCAGCTATATTTCCAGAATGAGAATCCGGATTTCGATCTTCTGTTTGATTCTCCGGAAGAGGGGCAGACCTATGTAGACAGATATAAGGCAAACATACTTGCTGACGGAAGCAAAGTTCTCGCCGAGCGTGTTAACTTCGCACCACAGCCACAGTCTTCCATGAGTGTGATCGATCAGCATACAGGTTATGTAAAAGCTCTGATCGGCGGTCGTGGTGAGAAAACAGCCAGTCTTACGCTGAACCGCGCAACGGACACAACCAGACAGCCAGGTTCTACATTTAAGATTGTGTCCACCTATGCACCTGCTTTAAATGAAAAGGGAATGTCTCTTGCAACAACATTTGAAGATGAACCTTATGAATATCCGGATGGTTCCCCTGTAAACAACGCAACCCGTTCTTACAACGGAACAACCACGATCCGTACGGCAATCCAAAATTCCATCAACGTTGTAGCCGTCAAGTGTCTGGAAAAAGTAACTCCTGAACTTGGATTAAAATATCTGGATAATTTCGGTTTTACAACCCTTGCTCATGGAACAGAAGCTGATAGAGACGCAAATGGAAATGTATGGAGCGATGCAAACCTCGCTACTGCACTTGGCGGTATCACCCGCGGTGTCACAAATGTTGAACTGTGTGCATCCTATGCAGCCATTGCAAACGGCGGAAATTACATCAAACCAATTTATTATACAAAAATCCTGGACCACAACGGAAATGTACTGATCGAGAATACATCTGCAGAACGTTCCGTAATCAAAGAAAGTACTGCTTATCTTCTCACAAGTGCGATGGAAGATGTTGTTAAAAAGGGTACAGGTACTGCATGCCAGCTTGATAATATGCCTGTTGCCGGAAAAACAGGTACAACCGAAGCATATAACGACTTATGGTTTGTCGGCTATACTCCATATTACACATGTGCTGTATGGTCCGGTTATGACAATAATGAGAAGTTACCGGATTATGCACGTAACTTCCATAAGGCTTTATGGAAAAAGGTTATGACCAGAATCCATGAGGGACTGCCTTCTAAGGAATTTGAGAAACCTGCAAGTGTAGAAAAGTTAAGTGTATGTGAAGAAACAGGACTTCTTCCAAGAGCCGGCTGCCCGGTGATCACCGAATACTTTGACGTAGGTACCATGCCAACAGAATACTGTGATCAGCATTTCTATGACAGTGATGATTACGACTATAATTATGATGAAGATTCCTCTGATCAGACTGACAGTACTGCAGACACTGACAATACTGAAACCCCTGACAGCGAAACTACCGACAGCAATGATAACAGTGACACTACTGATGACAACAACAATAACGAAGATAATAGTAACTCTGATAATACCGATGGCAGTGATGACAACAGCAGCGGCAGCGAAGATGATTCTTCTTATCAGATTGATTACTATTAATAGCTAAAACTTCCGATACAAAAGCACTTCAAAATGATATTTGTGCAACACAAAAAATCCACAGTTCTGAACCGACAGAACTGTGGATTTTTTATAATTTCAGAATCTCTCCTGTAAATATGGGGCTTATCAAACAGATATTTATGCTTCTTTAATAACCATACGTGCAGATCCGTAAATACCTGCATCATTTCCGAGAGTTGCAAGAATGATCGGTGTTTTCTTGCATGCTGTAAAAGCATATTTCTCATAGTATTTCTGAATACAGTCGATCAATGGCTGTCCGGCTTTGGAAACACCACCGCCGATAACGATGGCTTCCGGATCTGTCACACATGCAAACATGGCAAGTGTTCCGCCAAGCATTTCTCCCACCTGTGCCATAACATCACAGGCTACTTTGTCACCCTCTTTAAATGCATCCAGAACATTCTTTGCTGAAAGTTTTGTAAATTTGCGGAGAACAGTCTGCTCATCTGTAGCAGCCAGAGTTCTCTGTGCCACACGAACGATACCTGTTGCAGATGCATACTGCTCCAGACATCCACAGTTACCACAGTTGCAGGCTTCTTTTTCTTCATGGTTAACTGCTGCATGACCGATCTCTCCGCCTGCACCATGAGCACCGCCAACGATCTTTCCATCAACGATGATTCCACCTCCAACGCCTGTTCCAAGAGTTACAAGAATGACATTCTTAGCTCCTGCTGCTGCACCCTTCCATGCTTCTCCAAGTGCAGCTACATTGGCATCATTTCCTGCTTTGGACGGAAGTCCTGTCAGCTCTGTCAGTTCCTTTGTAACTTCTTTAAATCCCCAGAAAAGATTTACCGCACATGGCACTTCCCCTCTCTCATTAACAGGTCCCGGTACACCGATTCCCACACCGTCGACTTCTTCTTTATCCAGTTTACGCTCTGCGATCTTGTCAAGAATCGTCTTTGCAATATCCGGCAGGATTGTTTCTCCGCTGTTCTCCTTACGTGTAGGGATTTCCCATTTCTCAACTAAAACTCCGTCTGTCTGAAAGAGTCCACATTTCACAGATGTACCGCCAACATCAATTCCAAAACAATACTTTCCCATAATATCTGATATCCTCCAAATTACTTTAAATTATTTTTCTTCACGTTTCTTTGCAAGGTTTGCCTGAACACGTTTGTACAGCTCTTCCGCTGCATTGTATCCCATCTTCTTCTGTCTATGGTTAACTGCCGCAGATTCAACGATAATAGCCAGATTACGTCCCGGACGGATAGGCAGAGAATGGCATACAATCTTATTTCCAAGATACTCTGTATATTCCTCATGCAGGCCGAGACGGTCATATTCTTTGTCTCTGTCCCACTCTTCCAGTTTGATAACCAGATCCACAGACTGTGTATCCTTAACACTCTCAACACCAAACAGAGTTTTGACATCGATAATACCAATACCACGAAGTTCAATGAAATGTCTTGTGATATCCGGTGCCGAACCCACCAGCGTCACATCACTGACTTTACGAAGTTCTACAACATCATCACTGACAAGACGATGTCCTCGTTTAATCAGTTCCAGCGCAGCCTCACTCTTGCCAATTCCGCTCTCACCTGTGATCAGGACACCTTCACCATATACATCCACAAGCACACCATGGATGGAAATACATGGTGCCAGCTGTACACCCAGCCAGCGGATAATCTCAGCCATAAAACTGGAAGTTGTACGCTCTGTCACGAAAGTCGGAACATTATATTTAACTGCCAGATCGATCATATCCTGTGATGGTCTTGTCATTGTACTGAAAATTACACAGGGAATCTTGCTGGAAATAAATCTTTCATATTTAAATTTCCGTTCCTCATCACTGAGCTGCATCAGATAAGTATACTCTACATATCCGATGATCTGTACCCGTTCATTTGCAAAATGCTCCAGATATCCTGTCAGCTGCAATGCCGGTCTGTTGATCTCCGCTGTCTTGATCACAATCTCAGACAGATCAATTTCAGGAGTCAGGTTGTGAAGTCCCAGTTCCTGAACTAATTTTGTCAACTGTACACCCTTCATTTATTTCTCCTTTTCAGTTCAAAATCTGAAAGCCCGGTCTGTCCGCTATCTCAAAACCTGCTCATACAGACATAACTCATTTATAGCTGTCGTCCGAAACTTTCATAGTAAATTTCACGTCTTTTTTATTATATCACATCACTATATGCAACTTCAATTACAAAAAGCGAGAGTCTTTGGGTAATATGTAGAAGAACCCCCGAATATTTTTACATATTTTATATTTTTTTCTCACCAGTGTGCCGACAAGTTGATTCTTGAAACAATCAACTTGTTGGCACACCAGCTCCATGAAAAAATTCATAAACTTTCTGTGCACTTCCTGCATTCATGCTTTCTGTCTCTGTAAGTTCTTCCAGTGATGCATCTCTGATATTCTCAACAGACTTAAATTTCCGCATCAATGCTTTCCGCCTGATTTCACCGATACCAGGGATATCATCCAACAGGGAATGCACCTGTTCTTTACTTCTCAGAGATCGGTGAAATTCAATGGCAAAACGGTGCGCCTCATCCTGGATTCTGGTGATCAGGCGGAAGCCTTCACTGTCTGTATCAATGGGAATTTCAAGATTATTGTAATACAGTCCTCTGGTTCTGTGATGGTCATCCTTGACCATACCACAGACCGGAATATCTATTCCCAGATTATCCAGAACTTTTAGCGCAATATTCACTTGTCCTCTTCCTCCATCCATCAGGATCAGATCCGGCATAATGGAAAAGCTGTCAAACTCATCTTTTCCCTCATGAGTAAATCGTCTGGTAAGTACTTCTTCCATACTTGCATAGTCGTTCGGTCCCTGCACCCACTTTATCTTAAATTTGCGGTAATCACTGCGCTTTGGCTTTCCTTTCTCATAGACAACCATGGAACCTACAGATTCAAAACCACTGATATTGGAAATATCATAAGCCTCCATACGCCTGATTCCCGACAGTCCAAGCCACTCTTCCACTTCATGAACCGCTCCGATGGTTCTTCCTTCTTCACGTTTGATACGCTCTCTGTCTTTATCCAGAACCATCTTTGCATTCTCTTCTGCCAGCTCTACCAACTTCTCTTTCGTACCTTTCTTCGGTACCCTGATATAGACTCGCTGCTTTCTTCGATCTGTAAGCCATTCCTCTATGATCTTGGCATCTTCGATTTCTTTTTGCAGCATGATCTCACGTGGGATAAACGGAGTTCCTGCATAAAATTGCTTCATAAAGCTGGATAATACCTGAGCCTTTGTATCGCCACGTGCCACACGTAGATAGAAATGCTCCCGCCCGATCAGTTTGCCTCCCCGGACAAAGAATACCTGTACAACAGCATCCTGCTCTCGCAGATCAAGGCTTTCATCCATGGCAACTGCGATGATATCCTTATCTTCCTCTCCGTAACCTGTAATTTTCTGACGTTCTCCGATCTTCTGGATACTGCGGATCAGATCCCGGTATTCCATGGCATCCTCGAAACGCATTTCTTCGGAAGCTGCCATCATTTTGTCGGTAAGCATATCAATCGTATCCTTAAAGTCTCCATTGAGAAATTTCAGCAGTTCTGCGATATTTTTCTTATATTCTTCTGAACTCACATAGCCCTGGCATGGCGCGCTGCACTGTTTCATGTGATAGTACAGACATGGACGGTCCTTTCCACAATCTCTTGGCAGTACACGATTACAGGAGCGCACCTTATAAAGTTTTCGCACAAGCTCGATCACATCTTTTACAGCCCCGGCACTTGTATATGGTCCGAAATATTTTGCCTTGTCTTTCTTCATTCTTCTGGCAAAAAGAACTCTGGGATATTCCTCATTTACTGTGACTTTGATAAACGGATAACTCTTATCATCTTTGAGCATGGTATTATATTTCGGTCTGTGCTCCTTGATCAGATTGCACTCCAGCACAAGGGCTTCCAGTTCCGAATCTGTGATAATATACTCAAATCTGGTGATATGGGTAACCATCTGTTCAATCTTTGCACCCTTATTTCTGCTGCTCTGGAAATATTGACGCACCCTGTTTTTCAGACTGACGGCTTTTCCAACATAGATGATCTCGTCCTTCTCCCCATGCATAATATAAACCCCAGGCTTACCCGGAAGTTTTTTCAGTTCTTCTTCTATCTGAAACATAAACTCTCCTCTATACAAAAAATCCTGCCCTGAATGCTTTTCGTATCCATGAGATATTACAGCGTAATTTCCCGTGGTATGAAAACAGAGCCGGAAATTATTTCATTTCCGACTCTGTTATTGTATCACTGAATCTCTGGCTTATCCAGCGTTACTGTATTCTGTTTTCCTCCGGAATTACCAGATCATCCAGATTTTCCGGAATCTCGATTCCACGCTCTACCGCATGGAAAATCTTCATAAATTCCTTACCTGTAATGGTTTCCCTGCGGATCAGATAAGCAGCAATCTTATCAAGTGCTTCTCTGTGACTGCCGATCAGTCTCTTTGCTTCTTCATAGGAATTATGCAGAAGTATCATCACCTCATGGTCAACCTCTGTGGCAGTGTCATCGCCGCAGTTTAACACTGCTCTTCCGCTGAGATACTGACTCTCCTGTGTAGCCAGACCCATAAGTCCGAATTTATCAGACATACCGTATTGTGTGATCATGGCTCTTGCCACTTTGGTAGCCTGCTCAATATCATTGGCCGCCCCGGTTGTGACAGTGTCAAATACCAGTTCCTCTGCTGCGCGTCCGCCAAGATATCCCACAAGCATTGCTTCCAGTTCCTTCTTTGTATTGAGATATTTCTCCTCCTCAGGCACCTGCATTACATAACCAAGTGCCCCCATAGTTCTCGGCACAATAGTAATCTTCTGTACAGGCTCTGCATCTTTCTGCAGGGCGCTTACCAGTGCATGTCCTACCTCATGATAGGATACGATTCTGCGCTCCTGTGCACTGAGGATCCTGTCTTTCTTCTCTTTACCTACCAGAACTACTTCAACAGCTTCGAGAAGATCCTTCTGGGATACTGCGCTGCGTCCACTCTTAACAGCAAGGATAGCAGCCTCGTTGATCATATTAGCCAGATCCGAACCCACTGCCCCGGAAGTTGCAAGTGCAATGTTCTCAAAATCAACAGTCTCATCCAGATGTACATTTCTTGCATGAACCTTCAGAATCTCGATTCTTCCCTTCAGATCCGGTCTGTCCACAATGACACGTCTGTCAAAACGTCCCGGACGAAGAAGTGCCGGATCAAGAACCTCCGGACGGTTGGTGGCAGCCAGGATCAGAAGTCCCTTTGAAGTGTCAAATCCGTCCATTTCCGCAAGAAGCTGGTTCAGGGTCTGCTCACGCTCATCATTGCCGCCGCCATAATGAGAATCACGGCTCTTTCCGATTGCATCAATCTCATCAATAAAAATGATACATGGTGCATTCTTCTTTGCTTCCTCAAAGAGATCGCGGACACGTGATGCACCCACACCTACAAACATCTCCACAAACTCAGAACCTGACAGGGAGAAAAACGGCACATGTGCCTCTCCTGCTACTGCCTTTGCCAGAAGTGTTTTACCGGTTCCCGGAGGTCCTACAAGCAAAGCTCCTTTCGGCAGCTTCGCTCCGATGGTGGTATATTTGCCGGGATTATGCAGGAAATCCACCACCTCCTGCAATGATTCCTTAGCCTCATCCTGCCCTGCCACATCCTTAAAGGTAATCCCCGTATCCTTCTGAATGTAGGCTTTCGCGCGGCTCTTACCGACTCCCATCATTCCGCCGCCCTTATTCATGCGGCGCATAAATACCATCAACAGTACAAAAAGCACAATCGTCGGCAGGAGCACACTTACAAGCATGGAGATAATCTCTCCCGCTGCATCCGGCTTCTTATACTCAAACTTGATTCCTGTTCCTTCAAGTCTCTCTGTCAGCTTATCTACTGACTCCATCTGATTGGCATAATAAACTTCTTCTGAAAATCCTGATGACTGATGTTTCGGCGTGATCGTCAGTGTATTTGACTGAAGCGTAACCTCTTTCACCTCTCCATCATCTACCATCTCAATAAATTTATCATAAGTGATCTCACTCGAATTGTCCTTGAGCATATTGGTAAACATGGCGAAACATACCAGAGTTACCAGGAGGCATACCAGAAAGGCCAGTATCGACTGATGATTCTTGTTCGGGTCCTGTCTGCCCGGACCTTTATTATTATCAGGACGATTGCCATTCGGATTGTTATCCATATGATTATCCATTTCATTCCTCCTAAACGTTATCGTTCTTATTATAAAGAGAATTCGGGTATAAATCAACTGCGAGATTGTGAAAATTGTGTCCGGTTGTGCATATCTTTCTATAAACCCTATAAAATTTATACGAAGTTTTACAAATTCACCTGTTACAAATGGCTTTATTTGTAGTATACTATTGACAAACTGATTACTGCTCACTTCGTTCCCGGTAATGCGCTCCGCAATACACAGAATTTATGCTGACCGCATAAATTTGCGCTGTATGTCCCGGGATATTCTAAATGAGCAGTACTAAAAATGTGATGAGGAAAGGAAATGAACAAATGAAGATAGGATTTGACAACGACAAGTATCTGAAAATGCAGTCCGAACATATTCGGGAACGTATTAACCAGTTTGGAAACAAACTTTATCTGGAATTTGGCGGCAAGCTTTTTGATGACTACCATGCTTCCAGAGTTCTTCCGGGATTTGAGCCGGACAGCAAACTGCGTATGCTGATGCAGCTTTCTGATCAGGCAGAGATCGTTATTGTAATCAGCGCCGCTGATATTGATAAAAATAAAGTCAGAGGTGACCTTGGTATCACTTATGATGAAGATGTACTCCGCCTTATGGAAGTATTTACCGAGCGCGGACTCTATGTCGGAAGTGTCTGCATCACCCAGTATTCCGGACAGGAAAGCGCAGATGCGTTTAAGAAACGTCTGGAGAAGCTTGGAATCAAAGTATACGTGCTTTATCTGATCCCGGGTTATCCGAATAATACTTCCTTTATTGTAAGTGATGAGGGATATGGCAAGAACGATTATATCGAAACAACAAGACCACTGGTTGTCATCACTGCTCCAGGACCCGGAAGCGGAAAAATGGCCACCTGCCTTTCTCAGCTTTACCATGAATACAAGCGCGGTGTCAAGGCAGGATATGCCAAATTTGAAACTTTCCCAATCTGGAATATCCCGCTGAAGCATCCGGTAAATCTGGCATATGAAGCAGCTACTGCTGACTTAAATGATGTGAACATGATCGACCCGTTCCATCTGGAAGCATATGGTGAGACTACTATTAACTACAACCGTGACGTTGAAGTTTTCCCTGTTCTTCAGGCTATGTTTGAAAAAATCATGGGCGAGTGCCCTTACAAATCTCCCACAGATATGGGCGTTAATATGGCCGGTAACTGCATCGTTGATGATGAAGTCTGCAAGGAAGCTGCACGTCAGGAGATCATCCGCAGATATTATAAGAGCATGGAAGCTCTGATTCGCGGAACAGGCCGCGAAGAAGAAGTTTATAAGATTGAGCTTCTGCTGAAACAGGCTCATGTGACCATCGAAGAACGCAAGGTGGTTCCTGCTGCGCTGAAACGTGAAGAAGAAACAGGTGCACCTGCTGCTGCCATGGAACTTCCTGACGGACGTATTGTTACAGGTAAGACCTCTGAACTTCTTGGTGCATCTTCAGCACTGCTTCTGAATGCACTGAAAGAACTGGCAGGAATTGAGCATGACAAACATGTTATCTCTCCGGAAGCATTAAAACCAATTCAGGCGCTCAAGACAGAATACCTTGGAAGCAAAAATCCAAGACTTCACTCTGATGAAACTCTGATCGCGCTTTCCATCAGTGCCGCAGATAATGAAGATGCGAAGCTAGCCCTGCAGCAGATTCCGAAATTAAAAGGCTGCCAGGTTCATACTTCCGTACTTCTGTCTCAGGTGGATATCCTGGAGTTCCGTAAGCTGGGTGTTGAACTTACCTGTGAGCCGAAATCTGAGCATTCTAAGAAACTGCAGAAATAATTTCTGAAATGGTTTTCAAATAGCAGCAGAAAACTCTGAAAATCCACAATATCTATATAATGATACAAGAAAGAATCCTGCCTGAACATATGACAGTTTCATATGAACAGGCAGGAATTTTTTATTTCTCTATAATCTCAATCGCTCTGTCCGGATAATTGGTAATGACTGCTTCTGCACCTGCGTCTTTTACCAGCTGGATGTGTTCTGGTTTGTTGGCAGTCCATACGTGCATTTTCAGTCCGGCACGTTTGACTTCTTCTATGAACTGTGGGTATTTCAGGTGATAAACTGCAGGGTGTACGGCGTTGATTCCGAGATTTTTGGCGTACATGGCTGGATTTACCCATCCGTCACTGAAAAGGATTCCGGTCTGTACATGGTCATTCAGCTGTTTTAACTGTAACAGGCTGTAATGGTTAAAGGAGGAATAGATCAGCTGGTCTTCCATGTTCATTTCTTTTACCAGTTTCAGGATTTTCCCTTCCATTCCCGGATAGAAGCAGATGCTGTTCTTTAGTTCGATGTTTACCATCATATCTGTGGTGCGCATGAGCTCCAGTACTTCTGCCAGAGTTGGAATGTGATAAATTCCCGATGGTTCTGCGGGTGTACTGACTTTTAATTCTTTCAATTGAGCCAGTGTCATATCTTTGATCAGTCCGGTTCCGTCTGTGACACGGTCTACGTTTTCGTCGTGCATAACGATGAGTTCGCCGTCTGCGGAAGTATGTACATCCAGTTCGATTCCATCTGCGCCCTGTCTGATGGCAAGTTCAAATGCTTCCAGAGTGTTCTCCGGTCTGTATCCGCTGGCACCCCTGTGTGCCCATACTTTTGTTGTTCTCTTTGTTGTTTCTGTCATTTCCATATGCCTCTCTTATATAAAATTCATTTACAGTGCTTTCCAATAACATATTTTTCGTCTTGATTTTTTACAAAACGTCTGAATATGTCAAGTGGATAAAATTATCCGCTTTGCTACTTGCTCAGAACCAAATATCTGTTTCGCAATTTAGTTAAACTATAGCATTAAGAAAATTACCGTAAATCTTCATAAACAGGGAACCGCATACGCAGCCCCCTGTCCTCATTTAAGTATAAATATTTTTCCTGTGAATGATTATAACACTTCTCAATGTACTGTTATCAATATTTTTATTCATTCAACAAGTTATAATCTTCGATAGATTTGTTCATATCAGAAGCCATTTTGCTCACCGCATCCTCTGCAGATTCTTTTCCGTTAAGCATATTCTCAATCTCTGTTTCTACAATCGCACGTGCTTCCGGGAATACACTGAGAAGTGCACCTGCATATTCCGGTGCAGAATCATGAAGCTGGTCAATGGCTGTCTGGAACTGTGGGTATTTTGCAATGTTGTCTTTGAATACCTGCTCGTCATGTGCTGCTGTTGTTACAGGGAAGTATCCTGTCTGTGCATTCCAGTATGCCTGTGATTCCGCAGATACCAGATATTTTACAAATTCCCATGTAGCTGCTTTCTTTGCATCATCCTGGTTGTCAAGCATCCAGAGAGAAGCACCACCAATGGATACACCACCTTTATCATCATCTGTAATGGATGGGAAGTATGCGGTACCTACTTCAAAGGAACCGTTTACATCCTGCAGAATCTGTTTCAGGGACGCTGTGGAACCTAATGTCATAGCTGCTTTTCCGGAAGAGAAATCTGCAAGTCCAGAATCTCCGCCTCTTCCTACGTTTGGTGCATAGCCTGCGTCATAAAGTTTCTTCCACTCATTAAGAATATTCAGTGCACCTCCGTTTTCATCGAATGCAACCTTTGTAGCTGCTGCCTCACGTCCGTTTCCGTTATCTACATATGGCAGACCCTGTTTGCACATAAACTCTTCGAAAAACCATCCATAGATTCCCATGGATAATGTTTCTCCCGCACCGCCTTTGTTTACAAGGTCATCTGCAACCTCTGCGATTCCCTCAAGGCTCGTAGGTATATCTGTCACACCTGCTTTATCAAATATATCCTTGTTGTAATAAAGAATCGGTGTAGAGGAGTTAAATGGCATAGAATATAATTTATCATCTACTGTATAATAAGCTGTTATATTTGGTTCCAGATCAGATACATCATATCCTTCGCTGTCAATCATATCCTGCATTGGGATCACCCATCCGGAATCAATCATGAAACGGGTTCCGATATCATAAATCTGCACCAGATCAGCTCCCATATTTCCAAGCTGGGCACTTTTTAACTTATTGATCTCATCGTCATATTCTCCCTGATACTGAGAATCCACTTTAATTCCATATTCATTTTCTTCATTAAATTTATTTACCAGATAGTCCAGTGCTTCCCCGTTGACACCGCCCATTGCGTGCCAGAATGAAATCGTTGTTCCCTCCGGAATGTCTGCCTTTTTCTCTGCTGCCATGCAGGTAGTTGGAAGAATTGCGCTGAATACTGTTGCTACTGTTAATAATACTGCGAGTTTACGCTTCATAACTTACCTCTTTCTTTTCATGTTGTTTGTTTTTGTTTTCTCTATTTCTCAGCCTTTTACGGCACCTGAGAACATACCTCGGATCAGCTGCTTCTGTCCTGCAATGAATATGGAAATGGACGGAAGGATAATCAGTACTACGCCTGCGATCATCAATGTAATAGACTGGGAGTCTACGCTGTCCAGCATACCGATACCGATCTGTACAGTACGCATCTTGTCTGATCCTGTCACAAGTAATGGCCACATGTACATATTCCATGCATTAATAAATGTGTACACTGCCATAGCTCCCATTGCTGATTTTGTCAGCGGCATCAGAATCTGCCAGATAAATCGCAGATTGGAGCAGCCGTCAATCTTCGCTGATTCATACAGCGAAATCGGAAATGTAAGATAAAACTGTCTGAACAGAAAGATTCCCATTGCAGATGTGAGATAGGGCACGATCAGTACCTGATAGGAATCCAGCCAGTTCCATCCGCTGACTGTCAGGTAATTGGAAATAATCGTTGCCTCTCCCGGAATCATCATAGTTGCCATCACCAGCATAAACAGCACATTTTTTCCTTTGAAGTCCAGGAAGGAAAAGGAAAATGCTGCCAGTGAACAGGAAATGATCTGTCCGAAAGTGATGAGACCTGCTACCAGGAAAGAGTTTACTACAAAACGAACCAGTGGAACCTTCTGCAGTGCCTGTCGGAAATTCTCCAATGTCGGATGTTTGGGCAGGATATTCATATCCAGAGTAAAAAGTTCACCGGATGGCATAAATGCAATACTTACTGCATATAAAAGAGGCAGAAGAACAATTAATGCCACGACAATATTTAATACAATGTGTCCGGCAGTTCTGGCCGCTCTTTTATATTTCTGCTGCGCCAGCATTTTTGCTTTTGCTTCCTGAAACCTCTGGCGTTCCAGATCCATCTGTTTTTCTTTTTCAGCAGTGATGCTGCCTAACTGTGACATTAATATTTCACTCCTTTTTTCTCAATTTTAAACATTACCAGAGTAAGTACCAGCACGATCAGGAAAAGTACCACTGACTGGGCTGCTGCACTTCCGAAACGATAGTTAAAGAAGGCATCTCTGTAAATGGAATACACGATCAGGTTTGTGGATTCTCCGGGACCACCCTGTGTCAGAATCTTGACCTGTCCGAATGACTGGAATGCCTGAATGATGTTTACCACTAATGTGTAGAACATCATTGGTGCCAGTCCCGGAAGTGTCAGGCGGTAGAATTTCTGGAATGAACTTGCGCCGTCTACGGAAGCTCGTTCGTAAATAGTTTCATCGATGTTACTTAAGCCTGCGGAAAAATACAGGAAGTTAATTCCGCTGTTAAGCCATGCAGTAAG
>OFMH01001259.1_pt1 | contig 14395 bp, 23 predicted proteins | sample 1541761 | NCBI WGS metagenome assembly OFMH01 (sample SAMN04209249, study PRJEB22552) | human gut metagenome | biome: gut; material: feces | host: Homo sapiens | place: USA: Oklahoma
CCCTGTTTCTCCGTTCTCTGTTCCGTCCTCTGTCGCGATATGTTTTGGGCACACGAAAGCGCCACCCTCTCGGTTGGCGCTGGTTCTCTGCTCCTTGTTTCTGTTCTCCTTTTTATTTTGGTGTGATTGGGTATGCCCTGTCTATCAGGCCTTGCTCGTCTGTTTCGATGTAGGCGTTATAACTGGTCTCTGCTTGTTCCATCGTTAGCCCCTCTCTCATTAAAATCGCTATGGTGAACGCTTGAAAACCTATCTTTTCTTCTAGCTTATTCAGTTCACCAAGAGCGTCAAGATAATCTGATGTTGTGTGTCTCATTATCTCACCCCCAGACCGTCTTTGATGAAAAGTGTGTACTTGCCACCGTTATTTATTACGGAAGCAATAACCTTGTAATTCGTCACACCAAAGGGGTCGCTAAGAGGTAAAACAGTCCCCAACTCATACGACTTTTTAGGGTCGTATATTAGGCGATATGTGTCATCTTTCTCGCCTGCCATGAAGCGAGTAACCCCCTTTAATTCAACCTCATCATCGAGCAAGGCAATGTCACCATGTTCTGGTAGCATTAAGTTAATCAACTTAATAAATTTTGTTAGTTCGTTATCGATTATTAGCATTTTTGTTTACCTCTTTTTTGTTTTATCTTTATATCTATATTATATCACTTTGCTATATTTTTACAAGTGTTTTTAGACTTATTTTTTTATTTATTTATATATTTATAAATAAAAACCAGCCTTTTGGCTGGTTCTCAATCCTCAAAGAAGCATTTAAGTTCTTCCATTATATTTTTAGGCTCTACAATGACATTCTTGTCTATCAAGAAGCCCTTCATTTCCTCTAGGGTCAAGGTTTGATGTTGTACGCTTTGGGGTAAATATTCTATTATCGCATTGAAATTAAACTGTTCCTTATCCCTATATTTAAGAAGGGCGTAATCTTTAATATCTTGCCTAATTACAGTGAAATTGTATTGTATATTTCCTGCATTGTTCTTCTTATCTAAATAAACGTTAACATAGGGATATGCTTCTACTTTCTTACCCATTTTCTGACCTCTTTTCGCCATATTTTTATATTTATTTTTTTATTTATTTTTTTATTTATTTTTGTAAAACAACAATAGGGCTTGAGAGCCCTATTTCTCACGCCCACGAGCTGGTAAAGTGACGCTCATTTTCTGAGGTCATCGTTGCGACTGAAAAGCTCGTCATTTCGAGATAGATATGTTTTCCACCCCCCTTGATTTTCTTTCTACAAGTTTCATCGCTGATGAATTTTCCCTTATCAGCGACAACATAGCTACTCATGGCAGTTTCCTCTTTTACGGTCTTTTGGCCAATCTCTCGGATTGTGACCATTTTTTCCGTGCGAGATACAACCTCATAAAAGTTGACGTTAGTCTGTTCCCAGCCCCAACTTTCAGAAAAGATAGTTCCGACAGTTACGTTTGGGAAATTGCTAAATTTTTGCTCTTGTTTTGACATTGTATGTTCTCCTTTTTCTCTTTCTTTATTGCTTTATCTTTATGATTATATTATATCACTTTGCTATATTTTTTCAAGTGTTTTTTTATATATTTTTATATTTATTTTTATATTTACTGATAAACAAAAAGCGCGTTATCACGCGCCAAAATACTATATTTCTAGTAATCAATATAAATCTAGGTCTTCCCTTTCCTCACGGAAAGAATAATATCTATCTTTGCTCACAATTAAATGGTCTAGCAACACGATACCTAAATCATCGCATGACCGTTTCATTTTGTGTGTAAAATCAATATCGTTACGACTTGGATAAATTTCCCCAGAGGGGTGATTGTGGGAAACAATAATCGAGGTAGCCATATATTTAACCCCATAGTGTAATATTTCTCTCGGTTCGGCTATTGACCTACTGACACCCCCTATAAAAACCGTTTCTTCTTGAATGATACGGTTGTGAACATCTAAATAGTAAACTCTCAAATGTTCTTGCGTGTTCCCCCCTATCTCGTTCATTAAACGCCTTGCCACTTGCTGGCTTGACATGATTTGCTCTCTATAGGCCTTTTCATCGGCTTGTGACCGTTGGAAAAGTTCTAAAAGGGCTGACAACTTAAAAGCGTCTTTCTTGCTCATTCCTTTGCTCTCTAACTCTTCCAGCGTCAAGTTTCTAAAAGACTTTAGATTGTCTTTAAATTCTTTATAAAGGGCGCTGGCCTGCTCGTTATCAAGCCACCCTTTTAACCCTCTTTGAAAGAGTTCCCTGTTTGACAACTCTTCTGGTCTTCTGATTTTCTTCTCTTTCACTTGGTACATTATGAACCTCTCTTTTGTTTTATCTTTATATCTATATTATATACCTAATTACTCTTTTTGTCAATTAGAAACAATAAAAGCAACCCTTTTCGAGTTGCTTTTTTCTGCTAATCAGTCACTTCCAGAAAGTAGCTGATAGCTTCTTCATTTTCCTTGAAATGCTTAAAAACATAATCATTATGTTTCTCCCACAAATCAAAGTAGAATTTTGCAAGTTGTGGGTGAATTTTGTGTAACACCCAGCCTTTATGATTAAGCACTAAGGCCATTTCAGTCATGTACTTATAATCATTTCCCCATGACTTAACAGCATTGTCATAGGTCTCTTGGACTGCCTTTTGACCAAACCCCTCAGCGATAGAGAAATCAAGCCAGAAAGTCGTGAGAGCTTTATATCCAAACTCTTGGTTATAAGGGTCTTGTGAGAACATATAATGTTCCTCCTTTTCCTTTTTTTGTTTTATCTTTATGTATTGTATTATATACCTTATTTCTTTTTTTGTCAACCCAAAACCAGCTAAAAACCCTTATTTTATAGGGTTTTTCAAGCGTTTTATGCCGTGAAAGTTCCTTGACAATAAGCAAGGGCAGATTAGACTTGCTGGGCGGTTGGTCAAGGCGTGCTTTGACCACCGACAAGACAAGAATAAGCGTCCCTTGGTTTCTTGTTGTCAAGGGGAACATGGAATAAATAGCGACTAGGGTTTTACCTACACTTTTGTAGGATAACATCACGCGCGTGATATAGGTTTTCTCTTTAGGTGTTTCGTTGTGCCTTATAATAGCTTATAACTGGAGCTTGCCTTGTTGGGTGGTGTTTGTTGGACTTGGAAAGTCTTTCAGACGCAAAAAAGGCCCTTTCTGGGCCTCTGGTGAGCTTTTAAAGGTGGTCTTCTTTCCTCGTTATCGTTTCCTAAGTTCAAACGCTAGGCTATCCCCTAGAACCTTTTGTATAGCCTCTCTAGTTACCTCCTCTTCACTGTCTAAAATCGCTTCAATGCGTTCTAACTGGTCTGAGCCTATCGGACTATCTTGCAATAGTTCAAACGTATCTACACCGTTAGAAAAGTCCTCTACAAACAATTCTCTTGGGTATTCTTCCCTTACTACTATCGTGTAATTGTTGTAGGTGTATGCTGTCGCCCATGTCTCAAAAGTGGTATTATAGCTCATGCAAATTTCCCACTGTTCACTGTCGCCCTTTGTTGTCGTAAGAATACCATAGACGTTTTTTAGCATACTTTTATAAACTGCCCTATCAAAATCATCTGTTAACCACTCTTGTTTTTCCAGATATTTGACGAAAGCAGTAGCAAGCTGTTCCATAGAGGGCCTTTTTACTGCCATTTTTTCGCTGTACTCTTCAATTAGATCTAAACTTAACCATTCTGGCTTTTCGTCTGTACCGAAAGAGTTCCAAAGTGCTTTCATATAGGCTATTTGTAATTTTTCATCTAACGCCCATAGTCGGCTTTTGTCGTGATTGCCATAGCCTAAATAATACTCACAATCACTTTTCATTCTCCCTAACAGTTCGTAACGGTGCCACTTTTCTAGGGTGCAATACTCTTGTTCAAACTGCTCTACCTTTTCATCAAACGTCTTCATCTCGTCTCCTTTATCAGTACAGTAATTTCTCTAAACGGTCAGTAATAGGCTTCATGATGGGGTTTTCTCCCCCTAGTTGTTTTTTAAGCTGTCTTAACGCTTGATAAACGTGTTTAACATTATCATCAGCATTATTGTATCTACCAGCTTCAAATTTCAGCTTTATCTCTGTGTCTGCGTTGTTGCTCTCTATCTCTCCGTACCATTTCCGTTCACCGTGATATGATTGTTCTGATAAGACCTCGACACATTTTGAATAAGTATAACCGTGAAATCTCAGCCGATACTCTCCGACTGATACAACCCAGAAACCTCTTTTAGATAACACTGCAATCGTTCGCAAGCCTAACCCAAATTGTTTAGGGTCTGTTATATAGCCCTTTATTTCCTCTTTCATCTGCTCTATTGTGGTCATGTTTTTTGCTCCCTCTTTTGTTTTATCTTTATGATTATATTATATATCTTATCTCTTATTTTGTCAACAAAAAAAAGGGTCTAACCCCTATATTTTATAGGGTTTTCAAGCGTTTTATGCCGTGAAAGTCCCTTGACAATAAGCAAGGGCAGATTAGACTTGCTGGGCGGTTGGTCAAGGTGTTTGACCACCGACAAGACAAGAATAAGCGCCCCTTGGTTTCTTGTTGTCAAGGGGAACATGGAATAAATAGCGCCTATAGGTTTCATCTCGCTTTTATAGGGCAGTATCACGCGCGTGATTTAGGTTTTCTCTTTGCTTGTTCTCTTGTGCCTTATAAGAGCTTATAACTGGGGCTTGCCTTGTTGGGTGGTCTTATCGGACTTGGAAAGTCTTTCAGACGCAAAAAAAGGCCCTTTCTGGGCCTCTGGTGAGCTTTTAAAGGTATCTTCTCACCTCTATAAAAAGCCAGCCGATAGGCTAGCTCTCAATCAAAGAATTTTTTTAGTTCTCCTAATATGTTTCTAGGTTCTACGATAACATCTTCACCTATCAAGAAATCTTTCACCTCTTCCAATGTCAGGGTGTGATATTGTATTCTTGATGGTATATGCGTCAAAATCGCGTCAAAGATAAACTCGTCTTCATCTTTGTACTGATAGGGCTTATAGTCAGCGATTTCTTTTTTTAGCACTATCATATTATATCCCACTGTTCCCCTATTGTTTTTCTTGTCTAAAGTGACGGTAACCCACGGATATGCTTCTACTCTTTCAACCATCTTCTGCTCTCTCCTTTTTTGTTTTATCTTTATGAATATATTATAGCATATTACCAGAATTTTTCAAGTGTTTTTCTATTTATTTTTATATTTATATAAATAAAAAAGGATAGACTATTAAGCCTATCCAAGCATTCTTTTTAGTATCTTTTTATCTATTTCTGTTTGTGGGGGGTATTTCTTGCTAATTTCAAACGTCCCATCTTCTTTCAGCTCTAGGGCTGTCTTTCTCATATCTTTCACAAAGTAGATATTAGGGTGTTTTTTCCACTGTGTAAGTTCCCCACTATCGATCAATTCTTGGGCTTTTTCTGAAATCTGTTGCTTATCCATCAAAGCTATTTCTTCTTTGAGTTTAGCCAGCTTCTTCTTCCATGTTCTTATCGTGGCTTTTGTTCGCAGGATTTCCCCTCTTTCAGCCTTTTCGATATATTTTTCAATATTATCTATATTGTCCACTGTAAAGCGTAAATGACCGCGTCTATTAAGTCCAAGGGATAAATTATGTTCCTGCCACTCTAAGCGTTCCACACGTTCTGTCTGAGCTTCTATCTCATCTGCCAAACGCCCCACCTTATATTCTATTCGGTCAGCTTTATTTAAAAAGCTACGTTCTGAGGGTTTGTTCATGTGGAACGGTTGCCCCATCGGCCTTGCTCCCCATAGAGCAAAATGCTCGCCTAGAGCTTGGGAATATTCCCCTTGTAATCTCGCTAGTTTCCTTTTTGCTATTTCTAGTCTAGTTGCCATGTTATTCCTCTTTCTTTTTTTGTTTTATCTTTATAACTATATTATATACCTTATCTCTTATTTTGTCAACAAAAAAAGGGGCTAACCCCTATATTTTATAGGTTTTTCAAGCGTTTTATGCCGTGAAAGCCCCCTTGACAATAAGCAAGGGCAGATTAGACTTGCTGGGCGGTTGGTCAAGGCGTGCTTTGACCACCGACAAGACAAGAATAAGCGTCCCTTGGTTTCTTGTTGTCAAGGGGAACATGGAATAAATAGCGACTAGGGTTTTACCTACACTTTTGTAGGATAACATCACGCGCGTGATATAGGTTTTCTCTTTAGGTGTTTCGTTGTGCCTTATAATAGCTTATAACTGGAGCTTGCCTTGTTGGGTGGTGTTTGTTGGACTTGGAAAGTCTTTCAGACGCAAAAAAGGCCCTTTCTGGGCCTCTGGTGAGCTTTTAAGAGCTTATATGTTCCTTTACCTCTCTATCTACCCCTTTATTGACGATTTCAGCCTTATAAGGTGATAGATAACTTTCTAGTTCTTGCTGAGTCATGGTCATTAGATACCCTATGCCATTTTTAGCTTGTCTGTCGTTGATTAGGCAAAGATAGCCCTGCGCTGGTGCTTGGTCTAACGATAGCTTGCCAGCCTTGTAACTGTCCTCTAGGATAGCTAGAAACTCGCTAGGGTCGTTTAATAGTTTTTCTTCGATAAGGTAGGTTAATAGTTGATCGAAATATTTAGGCTGGTCATCAGCGCCATAGGGGTATATTTCTGTTATTCCATAGCGTTCTATCTCCTCGTAGCGTATCAGCTCCCTTATCTCTGTCTGGTAGGCGACAACGCCCTCTATTAGCTCTCTGGTGATTGCTTGCCCTCTAGGGTAGCTATAAGGCTCTATAGGGGCGTTCTCGTAGGGTGTGTAACTGTAACTGTGATATAGCGTTGTCATTGTGCTACTCCTTTATCTTGATGATAAGGGTAGCTTAACCTATTTCATGGCTCTTTGTAAGGTAGTGACATGGGTTGACTTGCTGGAGTGCGTTAGGCTACTTTGGGATATTTGGCTAGTATGGTATAATAGCTACTGTCGTTTAGGGTTTGTCCTAGTCTCCTCATGACAGGATTGGTTGAAGTTTCTCTAAACGACTGAGAGGAGTAGTTAACCTCTCTTTTTTTTATGCTCTTTTCCGTAGCATAGTATCAGAATTTGAGTGTTTGGCTAGGGGGCTTTGGGGTCTTTCGCCTTATGATAGTATCAATCCTTGCTTGATTAAAGTAAAATCACGCGCGTGAGAACATTTAAAGCAAAATAAAAAGCCTATTCCCTTTATATTTCTTGGGTTTTGGCTATATTTTTTTATAAAAAAAGTGTAAAAAGTATTGACATTATATCCCAACTGGGTTATAATGTATATGTAAGGTTGATAAAGACCTTGCCAAAATATAGAAAGGAAAAAAGGTATGCGTGCTAAGCACAAAAAACCACTCAAAGTGAAGTACAAGTTACTCGTCAAAATACACTTGGTGTTCTTCACGTTAGAGTGGCAGATTGAAGTTGGGGAATAACCCCCAACACCTCCACCCCCTCAAATAGAGGGGGTATTAGTAGAGCATATCAAAAAAGGGTATGAAAGTAAAATCAAAATTTAAAGTGACGCGCCACTCTTTCGACTGGAGAGGACTTCTAACTTACCTCTTCATTGGGGTTGTCATTTACTTTATCATCAAGTTGTTTTAATTTAGCTGGGTCGTAAGGAGGTTGACATGAGAGCAGAAATTGAAAAACTATTGACCAGCGGACGGACTGCCTACTCCATCGCCAAAGCGTCTGGAGTTCCTATATCTGTCGTTCAACGTCTTATCAGTGGAGAACGCAAACTAGGAAATGTCACCCTAGACACTGCTGAAAAACTCTACAAACTTGCTACTGAGGAGTAGTCACCGAAAAGCACGCGCAGACGTGCTTTTTTCTTTGGGCTGTATCTGGAGCTTATAAAGGCGATTATCACGCGCGTGAGTGTGGTTCTAAGGCGTTTAAATGCGATAATATAGGCTAGTCAAAGATTGCACGTGCGTAGTGGTCTGATAGCTCTTGATAGCGACCAGCAATGATTACAGTCGCTTCTTCCTCTGTCAGTATTCTATCCGTCTGTATCAGTTGAAAGAGCTTATAGAACTTACCTCGATACTCAATATAGACACGACACCAGACCTCTGGGCCATAGGTGCTACGTCCGTAGTGGTCTATTTTGACTTTTTTTATTGCGATCATATTCGTTTCTTTCCTCCTGCTTTATCTATTCGTAATGGTTTAGAAAAAGCTGGAGGTTTTTAGAAAAAAGAAAACACCCCCTAAAGGGTGCTAGTGTCTATAGTCTATCAGTAAGCATATTATGTTTACCGAGAATTTCCAGTAACTCGTCTTCCGTGACTTTGCCAAAGTAGTTATAAGGGCGTGCCAGCAAGTCCAGTGAGCGCTCTTGGAAAGGTTCAGCATATCCAGTGACACGTGGATTGTCTGGCGTAGTGGTTAAAGCTACTGTCAAATCATCATCGAAGTTTTCTGATTGGACAGGCACGACCTTGACAAAACCAGTAATGCAAATTGCTGGGTTATTGCTGATGACCACGGCTGGGTGATAAGCTCGTTTTTCTCTGTTCCCTCGCTGGTTAGACGTGGTAACATCGACCTTGATTATATCACCTTGTTCTAGGTTTCTATAATCAGACTTTTCAAGCATGGTCTGGCGTGAAACAACGTGAGACTGTTCCTTGTCGTTAGAGTTGGTTTTGATGAACAAATTGCTCATAGGTTAAAAAACCTCTTTCCCCATTGGTTCAATATCAATGGGCTTTCTATTTTTATTTATCAACTGAAAATTGTGTTTTTCAGCGATATGACGAATGTTAAAGACTGGCACTGGTCGTTTTGTTTCTTTCTTTTCCAGTACCAAGGTGTTCTGGTCAGTCAGGTGCATTAAGAGGTCATCACCTGCTGTCAGGTCTAGGGTGTTTGCTACTTTTGCTGGTATCAGTACACCTAGACCATTACCCCACTTACGAACAGATTTCGTCTCTGTTAGGACGGTGTTAGTCATAGTGTTCATTTTTGTTTCTCCTTATGTCTTCTTATAGTTTATACTATGTTTAAACATAAGTCGAGAGATAAAGTGACTTTTTCAAAAATTGGTGACATCTTTAACCGACTAAACACCTTATAAACGCTGTTTACAGATGATATTGACGATTTATAATGACTATGGTTTGTTATTTGACTTTATCTGACCTTTCAAGGCAAAAAAATAACGCTAGTAACCACTCCAGCGCTAAAACTTGTTCATCAAAACTATATTCAGTATAGCATTTAAACAGCAAGGAAACAAGACCATTCTTTGATTTTTATTTGTCTTTTAGACAATTTTAAGATAAAAAAACACCCTCTTACAAAAGGGTGCAGGAATAGTTAACTATCCCAGAACTTTGATAGCCATTTAGTGAACCATGCTCCAGCGTTGCTTACTGGTGATACAAAAGCCATAGGAATGCTGATTAGACACAACACTCCCCAAAATAGAGCTTCATACTTACAGTTACTAATGAATAGCGCTTTAACGCTTTTCCATAATAGCGTAGCAGTCACATTTACTAGCCACTGCATGGCCTCTTTTTCACGTTTCTTATAAAAGAAACTTGTTAATTCTTTTGCAACTTTGCTCATTGACAATTTAGATAAATTCATGCTTTACCTCTTTATTCTAGGCCATATCCATAATGAGGCCATAGACCATTTGGTTGCATGAGTGACCCATTTAGGCCTCTAAAGTTAAAAGTTAACAACAAAACAACAAAACATGACCCCTGCTAAATTCTTAATCGCAAACTGTATGAAAGAACCTCAAAATATAGAGGTACTTTGTGAAAGAACATTTTTGTTATTCTCCTATTTCAGATTTTTATTGCCGTCTTTGGCAGTATCGAGGTAAAACACGAAAATCTAAAAGTCTAAAACAAAGTTGCGTCTCCATTATATCCCCTTATCTTTCCCACCGTCAACAATCTATTGAAGTTTAAATATCCCACCCTCTTTGTAATTGCCCTTAAAACTGCTATAATACCTTTGTAGGCTTAATCCACCTACGTTCTTTAACTTTTTCCAGTCTCTTTGTTATCTTAGAGACTCCTCGACTCTCACTCACACTCCTAATCTCCTAAAGGAAATTTTTTTGAGAGTACCATAAAAAGCTAGGTTTCTTTTTCTCCCTAGCTTTTTTTGTGTCCGATCTCATGGCTTATTGATTGATACCTTATTAGGTGCTGGCTCTTGCTGGTGCTTCTTTCAGCAAATGAAGTTTAATCTGGGATAGCCTTTAGTTGAGGGATATATAAACTTCAATAGCTCCAGAGTAGCACGAAAAGCCTTGGTGATTGTGACACATCAAGGCTTTTATTTCGTTCTCTAATCGTTCCTAGCACGCGCAGTCCTATTCCCCTCCCCTTTCTTTTTAGAGAGTTCTATGGGTCTGTCTGTGCGTCTGAGAACGTTTAAAATGGGTTAGCACAACCATCTAACAAATCTTATAATCAAATCAATCAAGTCAAAGATAAGTTTGTAATCAATCTTAACCTGTTTCTTGCTGACACGTTTTCCGTGGTATTGCTTTGCTTGATAAAAGCATACTACTTTGAAAATTATCCTTGCGACCAAAGATAGAATTGACAAGATTGTTTTCCAGTCCTCACGACTTAAATGTTTTACTGTGTTGATAACGTTTTCTAACATACAATATTTACCTCTCATTTTGTATTTCTGATTGTCCTTATTTTAAGAGATAGTCATATTTCAATCAGTAAAGTGACATCTCATATTCCCATAACGATTATGTTCGATTTCCTAAAATATCCATCAAACCTTTTTGAGCAAGTGACACTCCTTTCTTTGAAGTTGTTTATAGATGTCCCCCTTTACTTTTATTATTCTTTTCTTTGTGTCTAAACTGACCTTTTGAGAAAAAATATTTAAAAAATATTTTTATCTGATTAGTTTTGAAAGCTATTTGCCTTATAACTTTTTAGTTTGTCAGTGCTGGTGTCAACTTGGCTCACTATAATAAGGAAATATGGCCAACTTGAACAATAAGATTGCGAAGTTCATTTTTTATGTTGGGGGTAGTTGTTTTTCATGTTCCCTTGCTTTGGGTCATATCATAATGAATTGCTATGGTTTCCCTTTGGTTTGTCTCATATCACAATGACTTATTGTGGTTTCCCTTGTTTTTAATTATTCTTTCTTTGTTTATCTAGGTAAGTGCTGGTATAATAGCTCTTGTAGGCATAAGCAACCTACAGGACTTATACTTTTTTCATAACATTGCCCCTATTGGCATAAAACAACAGCAATCTCAATCTACGAGATCTGATTGACTTTCCCCTAAACGTGCAAGATGTTTAGACCACATAACTTAAAAAAGACAAGTGAACCGTGAACACTTGTCTTTTTGATTATGCTTTTTTTGTGAAAATAAAAAATCACGCGCGTGATGACTCTTATAAGCCATTCTAAGCGTGTGATTCTGTCTGAGGTCTTATCGGTCTTGGGTGATAAGTCATAGGTGTTTTTGGGGCTGTCTGAGACGCTGAGAACATTTTTTAGGGGTTTTCTTATTAATTAATCGTTGCTGGTAGCAAAAAAGCCCCTCTGGGGGCTGGGTTAGTCTGCTAGAAAATCTTCAATGTCTTCTAAATCGTATAACACACAGTAAGACTTATCAGCTCCTTTTTCATGTTCAATCGTCCTGTCCCAGTTTTCGTCTGGGTGCATTGGACGGATAAAGACCTCTTGGCCTTTTTCGTCTTTTTTTCCTTTGACCAGTTCTATCAATTTTGCCTCTACAATGGCAAAGCGACCAGCGTAGCAATTTTCAACATAGTAAGTTTCAGTGTTCATGGGCTGTCTCCTTTTTGTTCTATTAACTTATACACAATCTTTCAGGAAATTTTTGAATTAAAACAGATTTGTGTGTCACTGTATAAATCTTAGGATCGGACAAAGAAGTCTCTTTCAACTCCTCTTTACCAACAACAACACAAGGCGCAAGCGTAAGCTCTTTTTCTTGGTTTGCTATTTCGTTCTTAACTTTTTCTAAGTTGAAGCTCCGACAAGTATAGAATTCATCTAAATAAGTGTCTATTCCATTCTCTAGTTTTATAGCATTAAAATACCCTATAGCTTCTGCATACGATTTTTTTAAACTTGTGTAAATAGCTAAGTTAATTGTTTGATTTTTAGGTAATATTGCATTTTGGGCAGATGTTGTATATTCCGTTTTTTCAACTACTAAATAAAAATTCATCTGGCTGTCTCCCCCCCTCGAATGTCTAAAATACTGACACCCCTTGTTCTGCCCAACTTTCAATAAAGTCTTGTTGGGCAGACGGTGGGGCTTATTTCAAGACTTGAGGCTTAAACGTGCCACTGTCTCGGTCAAAGTGCATGAAGCGGACTGTGTGACCGTTTAAGTCTAGGTCTTTGAAATGGTTGACAACTGCGATAGTTACAGCTGTAAGCCCTGTGACGAAAATATCAACGTCACATTGGAGACAGTTGACTTCTACACGAACGTCTCCGTCTAGTGATCCGATGACAGAAATCATCGGTTTGGTTGGGACTTTTTCAAGACCCTCTTTAACCAGTTTGTCAATCAGGTCAAAGTCGAGAACATCTGCGATGTCCCCTGAGATGATGAAGTCATCTACTGGCAATGGGTGGCGACCTGCGATAAGTCCCAAGCTGAGTTTGTTGTTTGTGTTTGTGTTTGTGTTTGTCATGTTTTCTTTCTCCTTTGTTTTATCTTTATATCTATATTATATACCTAACTTCACTTCCTGTCAAGGGGGTCACGCAACTTTTTTTGATTATGCTCTTTTTGTGAAAATAAAAAATCACGCGCGTGATGACTCTTATAAGCCATTCTAAGCGTGTGATTTTGTCTAGGGAACGGTCTTGGGTGATAAGTCATAGGCGTTTTTGGGGCTGTCTGAGACGCTGGGAGCATTTTATAAGGGTTTGCTTTGTGGGTGTTTTTCTGGTAGCAAAAAAGCCCCCTCTTGGGGCTGGGGGTTAGTCTAGGAAGTCTTTAATGTCAGACTTGTTGTTGATTTTAAAATAAGTCTTGTTCTCTCTTTCCTCATGACTAATCGTGTTGCTCCAGTCCTCTCTTCCGTGCATTGGACGAATAAAGAGGTTAGCATTTTTAAAATTTGCGTGCCTTGTTAGTTGCTCAAATGTTTCTGCTTTTACGAACGAAAAACGACCACTGCTTTCATTCTCCACATAGTAGTGACTTGGGCCTCCCAGAGTAGAAATAATTGGGGCTTTTTGATATGACGTTGGAGCTTTGCTTTTGCGCTTTATCATCTCATTAAGAGTCACCAACATAAAGAGCGTGGCAGATACAATAACAACAGCATAGATTATCACTCTAACTATCATCTTTTCCCTCTCTTTGGGTGTCTAAAATACTGACACCCCTTTTTCTGCCCAACTTGAAATGAACTCTTGTTGGGCTTTTCCATCATAACCACAGGCGTAAAATGCAAGCCCATAGTTATTTTCTTTATCTGCTAGTTGGTCTTCGATTAGATCGCCACAGGCTTCCACAAAAGCCTTAACGCCTTTGAGGTCGCCACAAGGGTAAAATAAGACATCGCCCTCGTTTGTGACTGGGTGCCACTTGAACCCAGTCCCAGCGAGGTTGTCGTAAGTGTACTTAGTGATTGTCATTGTTTCTCTCCTTTTGGGTCTATTATAGCTTATTCTGGTCACAGGAGTCGAACCTGCCTATCTCGTAAGTCAACTATGGAAGTTGTCAAACGAAGCCTATCCATCTTGGCTACACCAGTGATGGCTCTAGTATTGCGCACTACTAGGACTCTATACAAGTCTGTTTTATACTGCTTGCCATTGAGCAGTCCTACCAGCTTATCAGGTGAGATTTTGTGTGTTTGTCCTCACTCTCATAAGCCCTCGGCTCTCTTGTTTAACGTCTAGGGCAGACGGTGAAGCCCCTACTTTTTATGGCTTATGGACACGCTAGCCATGTTGGAAGTTCCGTGTCCATGCTCACCATTGAGTCAGTGAGGATTGGGTCATCAATCCATGTTTCACTGTCTCGGTCAAAGTGCTTCAAGGTAAGCAGATGACCGTTAGTGAGGCAAGCCTTAATCACTGCTGTGGTTGCTGGAGTCAACCCAGTGACAAAGACTTCAAAAGCTCCAGTTTGGGGTTTAACCCCTAGATTGTTGAATTTTTCAGCAACAATCTTCCCTAGTTTTTTGGGATCGATAGGGAATGTGATGTCTCCATTTTGGAAGATGAAGTCATCTACTGGGAGGGGGTGGCGACCTGCCACCAAGCCTAATTTGATTGTTTCTCTCATGTTTTTCTTTCTCCTTTGTTTATCTTTATGATTATATTATATACCTAGTTTCATTACTTGTCAATAGGTTCAGCCAACTTTTTTTGGACTTTTTGGAAATCTTTTTCAAA
>OFMH01001273.1_pt1 | contig 14298 bp, 10 predicted proteins | sample 1541761 | NCBI WGS metagenome assembly OFMH01 (sample SAMN04209249, study PRJEB22552) | human gut metagenome | biome: gut; material: feces | host: Homo sapiens | place: USA: Oklahoma
CACCTCCACCGACCCCGCCAAGGAGGAGTTCTCCCACGAGAAGCTCTCCCCGGTCCTGGCCATGTACCACGCCAAGGACTTCCAGGAGGCCGTCGACAAGGCCGAGCACCTGGTGCTCGCCGGTGGCCCGGGCCACACCGCCTCTCTGTATGTGCACCCCGCTCAGGCCGAGAAGATCAGCCTGTTCGAGCACGTCATGAAGGCCTGCCGTATCGTCATCAACACCCCGTCCTCGCACGGCGGCATCGGTGACCTGTACAACTTTGGCATGAAGCCGTCTCTGACCCTGGGCTGCGGCTCCTGGGGCGGCAACTCCGTCTCCGAGAACGTTGGGGTGAAGCACTTGATCAACGTTAAGACTGTGGCCGAGCGCCGTGAGAACATGCTGTGGTTCCGCGCTCCCGAGAAGGTCTACTTCAAGAAGGGTTCCACGCCCGTCGCCCTCGACGAGCTGGGCAACGTCATGGGCAAGAAGCGCGCCTTCATCGTCACCGACCAGTTCCTCTTCAAGAATGGCAACACCCGCGCCATCGAGGCCAAGCTCGACGAGATGGGCATCGCCCACGACTGCTTCTATGACGTCGAGCCCGATCCGTCGCTGCAGTGCGCACGTCGCGGCGCCAAGCAGATGGCTCTCTTTGAGCCGGACGTCATCATCGCCGTCGGCGGTGGCTCCGCTATGGACGCCGGCAAGATCATGTGGATGATGTACGAGCACCCCGAGTGCAAGTTTGAGGACATGGCCATGGACTTCATGGACATCCGCAAGCGTATCTTCACCTTCCCCGAGATGGGCAAGAAGGCCTACTTCGTCGCCGTCCCGACCTCTTCGGGTACCGGCTCCGAGTGCACGCCGTTCGCCATCATCACCGACAAGGAGACCGGCATCAAGTGGCCGCTCGCCGACTACGCGCTGCTCCCCAACATGGCTATCGTCGACGCCGACAACTGCATGACCGCTCCGCGCGGCCTGACCGCTGCCTCCGGCATCGACGTCATGACCCACGCCATCGAGTCCTACGTCTCCATCATGGCTTCCGACTACACCAAGGGCCTCTCCGAGCGCGCTGCTAAGCTCGTCTTCGTGAACCTGCCCTCCAGCTTCACGAACGGCGCCAAGGACCCGCATGCCCGCGAGGAGATGCACAACGCCTCTTGCATGGCCGGTATGGCCTTCGCCAACGCCTTCCTGGGCCTCAACCACTCCATGGCCCACAAGCTCGGCGCCTTCCATCACCTGCCCCACGGCCTCGCCAACGCCGTCATCCTGACTCGCGTCATGCGCTACAACGCCGCCGAGGCTCCCGTCAAGATGGGTACCTTCTCCCAGTATCCTTACCCCAACGCGCTGCACAACTACGCCGAGATGGCCAAGTACTGCGGCATCGAGGGCAAGGACGACAAGGAGGTCTTCGAGAACTTCATCACGAAGCTCGAGGAGCTCAAGGACTTCATCGGCGTCAAGAAGACCATCGCCGACTACGGTGTTGACGAGCAGTACTTCCTCGACACCCTCGACGAGATGACCGAGCAGGCATTCAACGACCAGTGCACCGGCGCTAACCCGCGCTACCCGCTCATGAGCGAGATCAAGGAGCTCTACCTGGACGCCTACTACGGCCGCGAGCCCCAGGACTACGCCGTCTGCTAGTTTTAGCACGGTTATTTGCGGCGGGGGTGCACGGGTGTACGCACGCCCCCGCCGTTGCTTCTATCGCATCGTTGAAAGGATGCAATCATGCTGCTCCCCGATTCCAAGACCGAGCTCGTCCGTCGCGGCAACAAGGTCGTTTACGACCTGGGCGACAAGATCGTCAAGGTCTTTAACGAGACCAAGCCCGTCTCCGACGTGTTCAACGAGGCTTTGAATCTTGCCCGCATCAACGAGTGCGGCATCCGCAGCCCCAAGGCTCTCGAGGTTTCTCAGCTCGAGAACGCCAACGGCTGGGCGCTCGTGACCGAGAAGGTTCCGGGCACCACGCTTGCCGAGAAGATGACTGCCGAGCCCCAGCGCTTTGGTGAGTACCTCGAGATGTTCATCGACCTCCAGATCGAGATCCACGGCTACACCTCCCCGCTGCTCAACCGTCAGCGCGATAAGTTCGCCCGCATGATCGACAGCCTCGATCAGCTCAATGCCACTACGCGCTACAACCTTCAGGAGCGTCTGGACGGCATGACCAAGGAGTTCAAGGTCTGCCACGGCGACTTCAACCCCTCCAACGTCATCGTCGGCGAGGACGGCCAGCTGTACGTCTGCGACTGGGCACATGCCACCCAGGGCTCCCCTGCTGCCGACGTTGCCACCACCTACCTGCTCTTTGCCCTCAACAGCAAGGATCAGGCCGAGGCCTACCTGGAGCTCTACTGCGACCGCGCCGACATGCCCATGCAGGTCGTGCGTCAGTGGACGAGCATCGTCGCCGCTTCCGAGCTCGCTCGTAAGCGCAACGTGAACGATGAGTTCCTGAAGAACTGGATCGACGTCGTCGATTATCAGTAATATCTGAGCGATTCGCTTCGCATCGGAGGCACAAAGAAAACCCCGCAGCTCATTTGGGCTGTGGGGTTTTCTGTTACCCGTCGAGCTGATTCACGCAACAAAAAGGACTGCCCCGCTTCTCATCCTAAGAGAGATACGGGGCAGTCCTGTAATTGCATCTAATAGCAGAAACGTCGATTAGCGACGGGCAGCCTTCACCAGCTCGGCAACCTTGGCGACGACCTCGTCAATCGCCACGTCCTCACGCTCGCCGGTAGCACGGTCCTTGAGCTCCACCGTGCCATTCTTGAGGCCGCGCTTGCCCAGAACGACCTGATACGGGAAGCCCATAAGGTCGTTGTCCGCAAACTTAAAGCCGGGGCGCTCGTCGCGGTCATCCACGACAACCTCGATACCCTCGGCGCACAGGCCATCAACAATCTGCTCGCAAACGGTCGCGCACTCCTCCTTCTTGGGATCGAGCGGAATCACCGCGACCTCGTACGGAGCGACAGAGACCGGCCAGACGATACCGTGCTCATCATTGTGCTGCTCCACGACGGCAGCGAGCGAGCGGGACACACCAACGCCGTAGCAGCCCATGATAAGCGGCTTCTCCTTGCCGTCCTCGTCCATAAAGGTGGCACCCATGGCCTCGGAATACTTGGTGCCCAGCTGGAACACCTGGGAGACCTCGATGCCGCGGGCAGCAGAGAGCGGCTTGCCGCAGTGCGGGCAGGGATCGCCGGCAACGACGGTGACCAGGTCGGCCCACTCGTCGACGGTAAAGTCGCGCTCAGGGCAGGCGCCGGTAAAGTGATAGTCGACCTCGTTGGCACCGCAGGCCCACTGCTTGGACTGGCGCAGGCTCTCGTCACAGACCAGACGAATACCCTCGGGCAGGTTAACCGGTCCGATAAAGCCCTTATGCAGGCCGTAGGTCTGGAGCTCCTCGTCGGTCATCATGCGATAGCCCTTGCCAAAGACGTGCTCGGCCTTGCAGTCGTTGAGCTCATGATCGCCCGGGACGATGGCCACGACGGGCTTACCCTCGGCATCGATCAACGCCAGGGACTTGCGCGTACCGTTCTCGGGGAAGCCGAAGAACTTGGCAACGGCCTCGATGGTGCCCATGCCCGGAGTCTCGACCTTGGTGAGCGTACCGTCGCCGGGGCCCTCGGTCACGACAACCTTAGTGCTTGCCGCTTCGTCATCGGCAGCAAAGCCGCAGTCGTCGCAGTAGACCAGCGAAGCCTCGCCGGCCTCTGCCAGCGCCATGTACTCGACGGAGGTGTCGCCGCCGATCTCGCCGGAATCGGCGACGACGGGCAGAGCCTTGATGTAGCAGCGCTCGCAGATGTTGGCGTACGCCTGCTTCATCTTGTCGTACTCCTCCTGCAGGCTCTCCTGCGTGGCGGAGAAGCTGTAGGCGTCCTTCATGATGAACTCGCGGCCGCGCATCAGGCCAAAGCGAGGACGGAACTCATCGCGGAACTTATCCTGGATGTGATAGAGATTCACCGGCAGCTGTTTGTAGGAACGCAGCTCATTGCGCACCAGGGCAGTCACGGTCTCCTCGTGCGTGGGACCGAGCACGAACTCGCGTCCGTGGCGGTCATCAAAGCGCACGAGCTCCTTGCCATAAGCATCGATACGGCCGGACTCACGCCACAGCTCGGCATCGACCATGATGGGCATCATGAGCTCCTGGGCGCCGGCAGCATCCATCTCGTCGCGCACGATGTTCTCGATCTTACGAATCGAGCGCCACGCGAGCGGCAGATAGGAATAGAGACCGGCGGCCTCCTTGCGGATCATGCCGGCACGAAGCAGCAATCGATGGCTCGCAAGCTCGGCGTCGGCCGGATCCTCTTTGAGCGTCGGAGCATAAAGCTTAGACATATACATTGCTCGAGTCATTTATTTCTCCTCAATAAGCTTGTCGACCTCGGCCATAAGCGCGTCGACAATTTGGTCCTCAGCTACTTTACCAATGATCTGGCCGTGCGAAAAGAGCAGGCCCTGACCTCGTCCGCAGGCAACGCCCAAGTCGGCGTCAGAGGCCTCGCCGGGGCCATTGACCGCACATCCCATCACGGCAATCGAAAGCGGCGCAGAGTAGTTCTTAAGCCGCTCGGTGACCTCCTCGGCGATAGGAATGAGGTTGACCTGGCAGCGAGCGCATGTGGGGCACGAGACGATCTCGGGACCGCGGCGGCGAAGGCCGAGCGACTGCAAGATGCCCCAGGCGACCGGCGGCTCCTCGATCGGATCGGCCGTGAGCGAGACGCGCATGGTGTCACCGATACCCTCAGACAGCAGGATACCAAGGCCCACAGAGCTCTTGATGGTGCCCTGCAGCTTGGTACCCGCCTCGGTTACGCCCAGGTGAAGCGGAACGTGGGGAATCTCGCGCGAAAGGGCACGATAGGTGTCGAGCGTCGTTGACACGCTATGCGCCTTGGCGGAAAGCACGATATTGGTAAAGCTGCGATCCTCAAAATGTTTGACGAAACGCTCGCTCGACATCACGAGCTTTTCGGGTTGCGTAAGGTCGTCGCGCTCGGCGATATCCTGCTCAAGCGAACCGGCATTGACGCCGATACGAATCGCACAGCCCGCGGCACCCGCAGCATCGATCACCGCGTCAACCTTAGCCCAATCGCCGATATTGCCGGGATTGATGCGAAGCTTGGCGGCACCGGCCTCCACAGCGCCAATGGCCAGCTTGTAATTAAAGTGGATATCCGCAACAATCGGCACCGGAGACTCGGCACAAATCGTGCGGAAACCCTCAAGCGCGGCCTCGGTGGGCACGCTCACGCGCACGATATCGCAGCCAGCCTGCGCCAACGCGCGCACTTGCGCAAGCGTTGCCTGGGCGTCGGCGGTATCGGTGCAGGTCATGGATTGGACCACCACCGGCGCGCCGCCACCGATCTGCACACCGCCCACATGCACGGGGCGCGTCAACTCGCGGGGCAAAGGATGGGATAAAGACAATCCAAACACTCCCCTACAGAATAAATCGAAGGATGTCGGAACGAAGCATATAGACAAACAGCAGCGCAAAGAGTGCGATGCCCACATAGCTCACAATCGTCTGGACCTTGAGCGGAAGCTCGCGGCCCGCGATTTTTTGAATGATCTCGATAACCAGCTTTCCCCCGTCGAGCGGCGGAATAGGCAGCAGGTTCATAAAGCCCAGCGAAAACGAGATGAGCGCGGCAAACGTCAAGAACGTCGCGGGACCAGCTGCCGCCGCCTGAGAAGACATGACGCTGATGCCCACAATCGAGGAGGACTGATCGAGTATCTCCATCGTATGCTGCGGCTGCAGCAGGCGCATCACGCCCTCAGCAGTCTGCTGAACATAGGAGAACGACAGGCGCGCCGACGTAATGGGGTCCAAATGGACCACTTGCGTGGAGGCATAAACGCCCAAACGCTCGTCCTCCTTGAGCGCAACCGAGGTCGAAAGTTTCTTGCCGTCGCGCCGATACTCAATGGCGATATCGTCCTTGCCGGCGGCCGCTCCGATCGCATCGTACACGTCCATCCAGGAAGAGCACGACACGCCATCGACACTAAAAATTGCGTCGCCGGCCTCGATGCCCGCCTTGGCGGCTATAGAGCCTTCTTCAACCTGACCGATCACATTGCTATCGACCGGCACCGATACGCCGGCGATAGAGTAGATACTCATAAGCAGCAAAAAGCCCGTCAGAATATTGACGAGAATGCCCGCGAGCAGCATAAAGGCACGCTTGAGAAAACCCTGACCCAGATAGGTATGCGAACGCTCCTGCTCGAGAAACTCCGACGCGGCGACCGGCAGCTCCCACACATCGCCCTCGGCAGTCGCATGCTCTCGATCGAACTTGCGACCGTCAAAGGTGGTATATCCTGCAGCATCGCGCGGCAGCGTCTGGTACCTAACCGGATAGTAACTGGGTGAAGGCTTCTCCCCTTCCTCGTACCAAGGCGCAACGGAGCCCCAGCCCAAAAGCAAGGCACAAGCCTCGAGAATATCCTCCTCGGGCAGCTCCAGCTCGACGGAAAGGTCTGCAACCGAAACGCGACCATGACGATAGATCGCCGCAAGCACACGGTCGGCGCACGAGACATCGGTCGGGTCCATACCGCAGATAGCGGCATAACCACCCAGCAGCAGCGGCGTCACGCCAAACTTGGTACCGATGCGACGCGACGTATGATGAATGTCAAAGCGGCACGGCAGGCCCAAGAAAAACTCAGTGACGCGCACGCCGCACGCACGGGCCGCCAAAAAGTGGCCGCCCTCATGCAGAAACACGAGGACGGATAGCATCAAAAGGCCCCAAAAGACCGAGGAGAGAACGCTCAGAACAGTATCCATAAAACGAAAAGCAATCCTTACGATTAAGAGCGGGTTGCAGCGAGCACCTCGGCGGCCTTGGCGCGAGCCCACGTATCGATATCGCGAAGCTGCTCAAACGATGCAACCGCCTGCGTATCGTGTGCATCCATGCAGGACTCAACGATGCGATCGATATCGGTAAAGGTACAGGCATCGTGCAGGAAGGCATCGACGGCAACTTCGTTGGCGGCATTCAGCACGCACGGCATGGTGCCACCCGTCTTGCCGGCACGCTCGGCCAGCGCCAGGCAGCGGAACGTGTCCATATCGGCCGCGTCGAAGGTAAGCTGCCCCAACACACGAAAATCGATTCGCGGCGCCGGAGTATCCCAGCGCTCGGGATACGAAAAGGCAAACTGGATGGGAATGCGCATGTCGGACGCACCGAGATGCGCCATCACGGAGCCGTCGGCAAACTCGACCATCGAATGAATCTTTGACTGACGCTGAACGACCACGTTGATAAAGTCGAGGTCACAACCGAACAGATGCATCGCCTCGATACGCTCCAGGCCCTTGTTCATAAGAGTCGCGGAGTCGATGGTGATCTTAGCGCCCATGGCCCACGTGGGATGTGCCAGCGCATCGGCGCGTGTCACGCGATTGAGCTCGTCGCGCGTACGACCAAAGAACGGACCACCCGAGCAAGTGAGCCAAATACAGTGAGCCTCGCGCGGATTCTCCCCCAGATAGCACTGGTAGATGGCGGAGTGCTCGGAGTCGACCGGGATAAGCTGGCCCGGCTGCGCCAACGGCATCAGCAAGTCACCGCCAACGACGAGCGACTCCTTATTGGCGAGGGCAAGGCGCTTGTTCGAGGTCAGCGCCGCGTGGCTCGCTTCAAGCCCGGCAGCGCCCACAATGGCAACAAGCACACAGTCGACGTCATCGCGACGCGCGAGCTCACAAACCGCCTGCGCACCAACACCGAGCTCGGTGCCCTCGGGCAGCCCCTGCAGTACAGCGTCCGCACCGTGGGTGGTGTCGGCCACGGCAACGGCCGGAACCGAGAATTCGCGGGCAAACGCAACGAGCTCCGAAGTGCTGGAGTTAACGGACAGCGCCGTAACCTGCAATCGATCGGCATGCTGACGGCATACATCGAGTGCCTGCGTTCCAATAGAGCCCGTACAGCCCAGGATGGCAACGCGAAGGCGTCCATCGGGGCCATACGTCGTCTGAAAGGCCATTACAGTACGCCTCCAATCATCAAAAGTAGCTGCGCGGTAATGCAACCAAAAATAAGCGAGTCGCTACGGTCGAGCATGCCGCCATGACCCGGAATAAGGTTGCCGGAATCCTTGACGCCCACGCCACGCTTGATGCGCGACTCGATGAGGTCGCCGATAACGCCCAAGATGGACACGACCACGCCGCACAGCAGCGCATAGGGCAAGCTCAGCTTATAGAAATGGGTCGCCCACAAAATAAGCCAGATGAGAACCGAGCCCAAGATGCCGCCGAAAAAGCCCTCCCAGCTCTTTTTGGGAGAAATCTTGGGGACCATCTTGTGCTTGCCGATACGGCTACCCACGATATAGGCGAACGAATCGGAGACCCAGAGAGACGCGCAAACACCCACCGAAAGCAGGGCGCCGGCAAAACCGGGCACGGCATCGCGCAGCAGAACGATGGCCGACAGCATAAAACCGGTGTAGATGGGGCCCATGAGCGTCACGGCTACATCGGATATACGGGTACGCGACGACCAGACGTACCAAATACCCACCGCAAGCATCAGTGCAAAAAGCAGGGCATTCAACAGCAGCGAGTCGCCCAGCGCCGAGAGCGGAAAGAGCACGGCGGCAGCGATACCCAGGCGCTCGTTAGCCATCTTGCCATCGAGCCTCGTCATACGGAAAAACTCATAGCAGCACAGGCCGCTCATGACGGAGACAAAAATGGCAGTGGGAACGATACCCAAAACCAAGCAGAGAATAAATACGACGGCGTAGACGATACCTGCGGCGGCGCGGGTAATAAAGCCGGCCAACCACGAAGTCGCAGCCGCGCCGCTCTTGGCGGAAGGCGCCTTGGGGGTTGACGCCTTGGGAGCAGATGCCTTGGGACGATCGGACACGATTAAGCCTCCTCGGTCTTGCTCAGTCCACCAAACCTACGGTCGCGGCCCTGGTAGGCCAAAATGGCGTCGACAAGACCCCAACGATCAAAGTCGGGCCAATAGGTATCGGTGACATAAAACTCGGAATAGGCAACCTGCCACAGCAGATAGTTCGAAAGGCGAAGCTCGCCGGAGGTTCGAATCACAAGCTCCGGATCGGGTAGCCCGGCGGTGTACAGGTGCGAAGCAACCATATCATCGTCGATAGCGGCCGGATCGATCTTTCCGGCAGCGGCATCGAGCGCGATCTGACGGACAGCGCGGGTAATCTCGGCACGCGCGCCGTAGTTGACGGCAAGCGCCAGCGTCATACCGGTGTGATCGGCGCACTCGGCAAGACCGCGTTCAAAAACGTCGCGGGTCTTCTTGGGCAGCGCGGAAATGTCGCCCAAAAAGACAACGCGCACGTTTTCGCGCTTAAGCAGCGGCAGCTCATCGATAAACGTCTTAGCAAACAGATGCATTAAAACGTTGACCTCATGCTGCGGACGATTCCAGTTTTCGGTGGAAAACGCATAGGCCGAAAGGACGTCGACGCCCAAACGCACGCATGCGGTAATGATCTCGCGCAGGGAGACGATACCGGCCTTGTGGCCCTCGGTGCGGGCAAGACCGCGCGCCGTGGCCCAGCGACCGTTACCGTCCATGATGCACGAAATATGATGCGGAATCTTATTGAGGTCAAGGTCGGAAAAACCGACGCCCGCAGGGGCGTCGGCAAAGTACTCGACCAGTTTGTTCTCGTCGTATTGCACCTTAGATCTCCATGACCTCGGCTTCTTTTTCCTTCAGAAGCTCCTCAACCTTGGCAACATACTCATCGGTATACTTCTGGACCTTGGCCTGCTCGCGACGGACATCGTCCTCGGTGAGCTCTTCGTCGCGCTCGAGCTTGTTGTTAAAGTCGCGACGGATGTTGCGAATGGAGACCTTGGCCTGCTCGGCATACTCGCGGCACTCCTTGACGAGCTCGCGACGACGCTCCTCAGTGGGAGCCGGGAACGGCAGGCGCACGACGGTACCGTCAGAGTTGGGAGTAATGCCCAGATCGGAAGCGCCGATGGCCTTGACGATAGCGTTGATGAGCGCCTTGTCCCACGGCTCGATGAGCAGCATGTGAGCCTCGGGGGTCTTGACGGCGGCAACCTGCGTGACCGGCGTGGGAACACCGTAATAATCAACGGTGATGTCGGACAGAATGTTGGCGTTGGCGCGACCGGTACGGACCTTGGAGAAGTTATGCTTGAGGGACTCGAGCGACTTGTCCATATGGGCGGTGATGTTCTCTGCCATGCTTAATCCTCCTGATAGACGAGCGTGCCGACGGGCTCACCCGAAAGCGCGCGTTTGACGGTGTCCTCGCCATCGATGTTGAGGACCAAAATCGGCATACGGTTATCCTGGCACAGCGCCGTGGCCGTGGAATCCATAACCTGCAGACCGCGGACGAGAACCTCGTGATAGGTAATCTTGTCAAAACGGACGGCATCGGAACACTTGACAGGATCCTTGTCGTAGATGCCGTCAACCTTGGTGGCCTTAATCAGAATCTCGGCACCGATCTCGCAGGCACGAAGAGCCGCGGCGGTGTCAGTCGTAAAGTACGGATTGCCCGAACCGGCGGCAAAAATAACGACGTTGCCCTTGGAAAGGTGGTTGATGGCGCGACGGCGAATATAGGGCTCGCAGATCTCGTTCATCTGGATAGCGCTCATCACGCGGCAGGGAACATCGTTGTGCTCGAAGGCATCCTGCAGGGCAATCGCGTTCATAACGGTTGCCAGCATGCCCATGTAGTCGGCCTGGGCACGCTCCATGCCACCGGCAGCGCCGGCCATGCCGCGGAAAATGTTGCCGCCGCCGACAACAACGCCGACCTCGTGACCAACGGTGAGCAGCTCCTTGACCTGCTTGGCAAGATGATCGGTAATCTTGGGGTCGATGCCATATTGGCCGTCGCCCATCAGTGCTTCGCCGGAAAGCTTCAGAAGCACGCGTTTATATCGGATGTCGGGCAAAGCGATCCTCCTTTAATTAGACTCTCAATATGATAGCAAAGGCTCTGATAAGAGCCATGAAAAAGCAGGCTGTGAGTAAAACCCACAGCCTGCTCATTACCAGCTACAAGAGCTTATTTACTCGCCACGGACCAGACGGTCGAAGGCAACGACGGTAATGGTATCGCCGAGCTCCTTGGAGACCTGCTCAGCGTACTTCTTGATGGTGAGGGAGCTGTCCTTGATGAACTCCTGCTCGGTGAGCACGGACTGCTTGTAGAACTTCTCCAGACGGCCAACGGCCATCTTCTCCTGGATAGCCTCGGGCTTGCCGGACTCGGCAGCCTGAGCCATGTAGATCTGCTTCTCGTGCTCGACGGTCTCAGCCGGAACCTGATCGCGGGTAGCGCAAATCGGGGCGACGGCGGCAACCTGAAGGGCAACGTCGTGGGCGAAGGTCTTGAAGGAGTCGGCCTGAGCGGTCTCGGCCTTCTCGAAGGCGAACTCGACGAGGACGCCGATCTTACCACCCATGTGGATGTAAGAAGCGAGAGCGCCGTTCTCGGCCTTGCGGGCGGCGAAACGAGAGATCTTCATGTTCTCGCCCATGATGTGAATCATCTCGGTGAGCTCGGAGGAAACGGTCTCCTCGCCCATCGGCTTCTCGAGCAGAGCGTCGACGTCAGCCGGCTCGGTGGTGGCGACAACCTCGGCGACCTTGGAAGCAAAGCCGGTGAACTTGGCGTTGGAGCCAACGAAGTCGGTCTCGCAGGAGAGCTCGAGCAGAGCGCCGGTCTTGCCATCCTCGGAGACGAACGCGGCGACAGCGCCCTCGTTGGTCTCACGGCCAGCCTTCTTGGCAGCCTTGGCGAGGCCGTTCTTGCGCAGAACGTCGACGGCGGCGTCCATGTCGCCGTCAGCCTCGACGAGAGCCTTCTTGCACTCCATCATCGGGGAGTCGGTCATCTCGCGGAGCTGCTTGACCATAGCGGCAGTAATCTGGGCCATTGTGGTTCCTTTCAAAGAGATGAAAAAGACTTAAATAGGACTGATTTACTCGGCCTTGGGCTCGGCGGCCATCTCGGCCTCGGAGACCTGCTCCTTGCCGGAGCCAGCGAGGCAGGCGTCGGCCATGAGCTCGCACATAAGGGTGACAGCGGAGATGGCGTCATCGTTGCAGGGGATGCCGTACTCGACCTCGTCGGGATCGGAGTTGGTGTCGATCAGAGCGACGACGGGGATGTTCAGGCGCTGGGCCTCCTTGATGGCGTTCTCCTCGCGCTTGGTGTCGATGACGAAGAGAGCCTGGGGCAGACCCTTCATGTCGCGGGCGCCACCGAGGTTGGTCTGAAGCTTAGCGAGCTCCTTGCCGAGCACTGCCTGCTCCTTCTTGGGCAGCACTGCCATGCGGCCGTCCTCGACCATGGCCTCGAGCTCCTCCATGCGGTTGATGCGGGAGCGGATGGTGACGAAGTTGGTCAGCATACCGCCGAGCCAACGCTGGTTGATGTAGGGCATGTTGGCGCGCTCAGCGGCGTTCTTGACGGCCTCCTGAGCCTGCTTCTTGGTGCCGACGAACAGCACGTTGCCGCCCTTGGCGACGTTCTTGACGAAGGTGTAGGCCTGGTCGGCGTCAAGGATGGTCTGCTTGAGGTCGAGGATGTAGATGCCGTTGCGCTCACCGAAGATGAACGGCTTCATCTTGGGGTTCCAGCGACGGGTCTGGTGACCGAAGTGGCAGCCGGCCTCGAGCAGGGTGCGGATATTAATCTTGGTAGCCATGTTAAACCTCCTGTGGTTTGCCTCCGCGCGGGGTCATCCTCCAAAACCAACCCGGACATGTGCTACCAAAGCCCGGGCACCACGGTATGGAGTAGCCGCGCGTGCGTGATAAAAACCTGTTGCCGTGAAGCAACCCGATGAATGATAGCAGGATTGCCTCTTCCTGCCAACCCGCAATCAAAACCACACACCTTGGCGCGGCGCGGGAGGCCCTTCTCCTACTCGCCGCGGGGATGTGCCTGACTCACGGCACGCTTGAGGCGTTCGGGAGTGAGATGCGTATAGATCTGCGTCGTGGACAAACTCGCATGCCCCAGCAGCTCCTGAACCGAGCGCAGATCCGCGCCGCCCTCGAGCAGGTCGGTCGCAAAGGTATGGCGCATCGCATGCGGGGCGATGTCGGCAGGAATGCCGGCAAGTGCCGCAAGCATATGGAACCGCCTCCTGAGCATGGCGGCACTCATACGGTTTCCGCGCGCCGAGATAAACAGCGGATGCACGCCGTTCGCACCGTCGCCGCGCTTTGCCTGTGCAAGGAGCTGTGGCCTCCCCTCCTCAATATAGTTACGGGTCGCCTCGAGAGCGCGCCGATACAGGGGTACGATACGCTCTTTGCTCCCCTTGCCCCAAAGTCGCAGCGTTCGCTCGGACCAAGCAATGGACTCCACGTTGAGCGCCGCGAGCTCCGAGATTCGCGCGCCGGAGGCATAAAGCAGCTCGAGCATCGCCGCATCGCGCAGCCCCGCAGGCGCCGAGGTATCGGGGGTCTTGAGCAATGACTCGACTTGCCGGGTCGTCAGCACACCGGGAAGATCGCGCGGCAGTTTGGGAGAGGATATCGCCGAGACCGCATCGCCCTCAACGATTCCCTCGGCAGCCATCCACCGATAGAGCGAGCGAATGGCAGACAGGTGTGCCGCAAGGGTCCGAGCCGCCACTTGGCCACCCGACAGCTCGGCCAAATAGGAACGAACGGTCCGTACGTCGGCGGCGCGAGCGTCGACGTCCTCACGTTCGCACCACGCGGCGAAGCGCTCGAGCCGCGAAGCGTAGGCTGTTACTGTATTGGGAGCGAGCCCTTCGACACGTGCGATATAGGTGATAAACGAGTCGACGGCATCGTACAGGTCAAAAGTTATGACCTCTCGCCTCCAAACAGATCGGAGCGCGTTTCCAGATAGGCATCCAGGGCCTTAAGGGCCCGGTCCGCGTAGGCCTGGTAACGATCGCGCTTGCTGCGACGCTTACCGTCCTCGAGCGGCGGCACGAGGCCAAAGTTGACGTGCATGGGCTGGTAGCCCACCGTAGCCGGGTCGGTCGCATACCCCACGAGCGCGCCCAGGGCGCCCACGCGCGGCAGCTCGACGGGAGCAGCCTCGGCAGCCTCGGCATAGGTGTTGAGCGCGGCGAGCAGACCCGTCGCTACGGCTTCCATGTACCCCTCGGTGCCGGTAATCTGGCCGGCAAGGCGCACGCTCGTGCCGGGCACGGCAAAGGTGCCATCGAGCACGTGCGG
>OFMH01001298.1_pt1 | contig 13988 bp, 9 predicted proteins | sample 1541761 | NCBI WGS metagenome assembly OFMH01 (sample SAMN04209249, study PRJEB22552) | human gut metagenome | biome: gut; material: feces | host: Homo sapiens | place: USA: Oklahoma
GGCGGGCGTAGCGGCTGACGGAGCCGCAATCCACCATTAAAATCTGCCGGTTTTGCCCGACGAGGACGGTGCAGTCGCCGTATTCCACGTCGTGTAGTTCAACGCGGTCCATTACGCTTTGTCCTCGTTCTGCACGTGGCGGTACAAAATGCCGTTTTCATAGCGGTCATCTTTCCACTCGCCGGTGTAGACGACATTGCCGTTTTTGTCGAACGCCGTGCCGTGACCCTGCCGTTTACCGTTCTGCCAGCCACCGGAATAAATCAAGTTGCCGTCTGCATCGAACAGGGTAGCTTGACCCGTTTTTTCGTTGTTTTCATATTTTTCGACGAACACGCAGTGCGTTTCGGGGTCGACGGAGACACCTGCGCCCTGCTTTTGGCCGTCGATGATTTGGCCGTTGTAAATTAAATCGCCGTTTTTATTGAAAATCGTTGCCATGCCTTGCGGCTTACCGTTTTGCCAGTGGGAAATGTGTAGCGCGTGGTCGCTTTCGCGGAACGAAACGCCGAAGCCTTCGCGCTGATCGTCTTTGAAGTCGCCGATGTAGGAGACGGCGCCGCTGCGGTAGTGGTGCACGCCGAACCCCTCGCGCAGGTCGTTTTTGTACTCGCCTTCATAGAGCGTGATACCGTTGTTGTTCACGGTGCGGCCGAAGCCCTCGCGTTTGCCGTCTTCGGAAAGGTCGCCTGTGTAACGGAGCGGCGCGCCGCCTCTGATGAGCGTGATGCCGTTTTCTGGGTCGTCCTCTTTTTCAGCTTCCTTTGCAGGCAGGAGCTTATTAAGCAGAGCACGTGCCTGCCGGAGTTCTTCCGGCGTGATGTCGGGGGCGGAGTCTGTTTTTGGCGTTTCTACGGGAGCAGGTTCTTCCGGGACTTCTTCGGGTTCTTCTGCGGGAGTGTCCTCCATGAGGGCTTCTTCGACTTCTTTCGGCTCGGGTTCTGTTTCGGGCTGTGGCTCGGCTTCGGGTGCTTCGGAGGCAGCTTCTTTGGAAGCGGGTTCCTCTTCGGTAGGTTCTGCGGCTTTTTCGGCGGGGTCGCTCAGGAAATCGACAAGTGCAGGCTCGGTGAGGTTCTCGAAAACGGGCAGCTCAGACTCCGGCTCGGTCGTTTCGGGCACATCGCCGTCTTTGACCTCCCAACCCATGGAGAGCATGACGGAGGCGTTTTTATTCTGCTTCAGAAATTTGATGCGGCGCTGTTGCTCTTCACGCGGGCAGTAGGCGTATTCGCCGCGCTCATCGGCGACGAGCAGAAGGCGGTCGCCGAACTGTGCGTTTTGCAAACTCTGCTCGGCGGTTTGGAACGCATACGGCACGGGGAACAGCACGGTTTCTTTCGTTTTGCCGGTGGAATCGTTATAATCGAAGCGGATGACGGCGTCGCGGTGGTCGTCCGGCTTAAAGGTAATGCGCGCGCGGCGGTCGTCATCGGGAGAGAAATACTCCGTGCGCATCCACTGCATTTCACCGTCGTAGTACACGCGGGCGCGCAATGCGCCGTAGGCGTTGTAAAACGCGATGCCGCGCTGACCGCCGTTTGTGAATGCGGCTTCGAGCGTATTTTTGCCTGCGCGTTTTTTCCATTTTATAGTGCGGCGGGAGAGCTTGCCGTGCACCTCGCCGGAAAGTCCATCGAAAATGCCGCGGGCGCGGATATGTACGGCTTTGCCGGATCCGAAATAGCTGCGGCGCGCTTCATAAAGGGCATCGTGAAACGAAGACAGCGTATCGAGCCCGGTGTAGCACACGGTGTAGACCTTACGGTTCACAAGGCTTGCGCTGAGAGAAGTGGCGTTATGTTCCGTCATCTGAACGACCTTTCTGCGGGAAACGTGCCTGTTTCCCGTCTTTTCCGTTGATATAGTTTCAGTATACCACGAAAAGACGTTTATTTCAATCACACGGTTCCTTCGGATTTTAACTTGCGAAATGCGTTAAAATCTGCTATGATATTGTATCATCGTTCTATACTATAATAGAGGAAAGGATCGCGCGGCATGAAAAGTGTGAAGAAAGAAGTCTCGTTCAGGCGAAAACTGATGACGGCTGTATTGAGCGTCACGCTGCCGCTGATCGCGCTGCTTTTGTTCAGCAACCTGTATTCCACGCAGGCATTTAACAGGAAAATTGCGGATTCCAACATGCGCACGATGGATTACCGGGCGGGGCGCATGGAGGAGCAGCTCGACTCTGTGAACGATTTTCTCACCGGGTTGACGGTGAGCGACGATTACCGCACGCTGTCGGGCGGTGAGAAAAACCCCTTAAAGGCGTATCTTGCAAGCTATACGCTCATTACGCAGTTGAAAACGGCGCTGCCGGCATACGGTGATGTGGGCGCGTTTTTCATTTACAGTGCGCCGAGCGATGCCGAGCGCGATATTTTTGACGATTCTATCTCCTACGCGCAGAAGGAGCGGCTGCGCGCTTTTGTGCGCGACGCGGTGGAGAACAACACGTATTCGTACAATATGCAGTGGCGGCACGCGGAGATCGGCGGCAAGGCGTATTTATTCCGCTTTTACGGCGGGCGCGGCACGTATCTTGTGGCGATGGTGCCGTTGGCGGCGCTGGCGGACGCGCGCTACATGCAGATTGATACCGACGCGGTGATGTTGTTTTCCGACAAAAACAACGAGCCGCTGACCTCTGTCGATTTTGTGGAGGGAAACGGGATCGATTTGAACGGCGACTATGAGAACTACTTTATTTCGGGCGGGAAGCAGCGGTATATGATCGTGGGCCGCGATTTGGCGGGTACGGATTGCAGGGCAATCCTTGCCGTAAACGAAAGCGGGTATTTCGGCTCGCTTGATGGCTTGCAGGCGGCGCTGCTGGTGCTCTCTTTACTGGCGCTGGTGCTGATTCCGGTCATTCAGTGGCGGCTGACGAGCTCCATCTCGAAGCCGGTGGAGGGGCTGCGCAGTGTTATGGAGCATATCCGCGCCGGCAATCTGGAGGCGAAGGCTGAGGGCAAGACGAACATACGCGAATTCAACGAGGTGAACGAGACGTTCAACACGATGATGACGCAGATTAAGGATTTGAAAATCGAATCTTACGAACACGAGATTGAGACGCAGAAGGCGGAGCTGCGTTACATGCAGCTGCAGATCCGCCCGCATTTCTTCTTAAATTGCCTTAAAAGCTTATATGCGTTGGCGGAAGCGGGCAAATATGACCGCATTCAAAAAATGATTTTGGAGATCTCGAAGCACATACGGTACATTTTTACGGACAGTATGGAGCTTGTGCCGCTTTCGCGCGAATTAGACCACATTGAAAATTACATCGAGATGCAGCGGGGGTCTTCGCAGTACCCGCCGGTGTGCCGGTTTGACATTGACCCGCGTTTACGGGACTTGCCAATCCCGCCGCTTTCTTTGCAGAGCTTTGTGGAAAACTGCGTGAAGCATGTGTACTCGCCGGATTACGTTTTGAAAATTGAGGTGAAGGCAGCGGTGCTGCGCAGCGGCGCGGACACGTTTGCCGACCTGACGGTGACGGATAACGGCGGTGGCTTCCCCGAGGACGTGATTGCGGAGATCAACGAGCCGGACAGCCCGCTGTACGCGCAGAACCACGTGGGCATCAACAATGTGAAAAAGCGCTTGCAGCTGATTTACGGTGACCGCGCTTTATACGCGTTCTTTAATCGGGATATGGGCGAACGCATGGGCAGTGTATCTGAAATTTTGATTCCGATAGACCTCGTAATGCTGCATGCGGCGGAGGACGAGCCGGACGGAGAGGAGGCTTTCAACGGATGAACGTATTGATCGTAGATGACCAGCCGGAAGTTGTGGAGAGCATGGTGACCGGCGTAAACTGGGAAAAAATACCCGTAGAGCAGGTGTTTACGGCATACAGCGTGAAGGAAGCGCAAAGCGTTTTTGAACGCGAGCGCATAGATGTGCTGCTGTGCGACATTGAAATGCCGCCGACGAACGGCTTTGCTTTGCTGCGTTGGGCGCAGGAGCGGTTTTCCGGCGTGGTGTGCATTTTCCTTTCTGCGCACGCGGAATTTGAATATGCGCAGGAGGCCGTGAAGCTTGGCAGCTTTGACTACATTTTGCAGCCTGCGCCGTATGCGGAGATTGAGGCGGCGGTGGAGCGCGCGGCCGGAAAAGTACGCGAAGCGGAAAACCAAAGGCGGTACAATGCTTATGCGAAGTACCGTGGCGAGGACGAAAGTGCGGAGAAGGAGCCAGACAAGACGGAGCAGACACCGATACAGCGCGCGATGGCGTATATCCGGCGAAACATCGACAAGGATTTAAGCCGCGCGGAGATTGCGGACGCAATCTATTTGAACCCGGAATATCTTTCCCGCCTATTTAAAAAGGAAACGGGAGCCTCTTTAAATGATTATATTGTGACGGAGAAGATGCGCGCGGCACAGTCTTTGCTGAGTGACACGAACATCCCGGTAAGCCTCATTGCGACGAAGGTGGGGTACTCGAATTTCTCGTATTTTTCGCAGGTTTTTAAGAAATACACGGGCATGTCGCCGGTGGAATACCGTGCGGCAAAGCGGCGGTCTAAGCTGTAAAGCGCGTTTTCTTTTGGTAAACTGTTGTAAAACTGTCACAAAATGTAAAATCCGTGTAAACGGGTGAAAGACAGAAAATACATCTTGCATTTGAGAGAGGGACACCCATATGGGTTTTCCTCTTTTTTTATCGATATAGAGTATCGATATGCAGGATTGTAAAAAACATCCTGCAAAGTCTTCACGAATATGTCACATTTTGAATAGGAGATGTCACGAAATTTGCAGAAAAGATGCGGATTTTCTGTTACTATATGTGTGTAATTTGACCGCGAAGGCTAAAAATAAATTTATCGCGGGTCGAAAAGTATGAAAGGAAGTAAGAAAATGGCAAAGAGACTTGTAGCAATGCTCATGGCAGCAGCGCTGACCCTCTCCCTGGCAGCTTGCGGCAACGGCGGTTCTTCCAGCTCCACCGCAGACTCCAGCACATCTTCCGAATCTTCCGCTTCTGACAGCGCTGCAGCTGATAGCAGCGATGCCTCTTCCGAAGCAGAAGATCTGAAAGAATCCGAACTTGTAACTCTCAACATCGTGACGATGTCAGGCGGTAAAGAAGAATCCGGTATCGCACAGGTTGAGGAAGCAATGGACAAGATCCTCGAAGAGAAGTTCAACGTGAACGTTAAGCTTTCCTTCCTCCCGTACAGCAGCTATGCTGACCAGATCTCCCTGATGCTTTCCTCCGGCGAAGGTGTTGACCTTCTCCCGGTTTACATGGTCAACTACACGGCTTGCGCTGATTCCGGTCAGCTCTATCCGATGGACGACCTCATCGAGAAGTACGGCCAGGGCATCATTGAGCAGCTCGGTTGGGACAACATCAACTGCGGTCGCGTAGGCGGCGAGCTGTTCGGCCTCACGGAGGGCCGTGACCTTGCAGCTTCCCAGGGCTTTGAGTACAGACTGGACCTTGCTGAGAAGTACAACCTCGACATGGATTCCGTTAAGACCCTCGAAGACCTCCACGATGTTCTCGTTACCATTAAGGAAAAAGAAGAAAACTGCTGGCCGGTAGCTGTTTCCGCCGGCGAAAACATCCGTAACTGGGGTTGGGACTCTCTGGGCGACGAGATGGTTAACCTCGGTGTTCTCCCCGACATGGCTACGGACACCACCGTTGTGAACCTCTACGAGACCGAGCAGTACAAGAACCTCGTTACCACGATGTACAACTGGATGCAGGAAGGCCTCATTCAGGCTGACGCCGTGAACACCACCGAGACTGCAACCACTCTGATGGACGCAGGCACTGCATTCGGCAGCTTCGTTAACCTGAAGCCGTACTATGCAGAAGAGAACAACGCGAACCTCCAGAACCCGATCGGCACGGTTGAGCTGATTCCGGCACTGGCTTCCACCGACCGTGTTACCATGGGTCTGTGGTCCATCGCAGGCAGCTGCGAGCATCCGGAAGCTGCTATGAAGACTCTGAACGAGCTTTACAGCAACCCGGAGCTGAGCAACCTCTACATGTACGGTATTGAGGGCGTTCACTACGAAGTAATCGAGGAAGGCGCTGTTACGAACGGTCAGGACAGAATCAACTATCCGGACGGTCTTGATGCAACGACCACCACTTACAGAAAGTCCGGTACTTGGCTGATGCCGAACCAGTTCATCGGCGACATCTGGGGTACCGATCTCCCGGCTGATTACTGGGATGCAACGAAGACCTTCAACGAAGAGTCTCAGAAGTCCGCAGCATTCGGCTTCTCCTTCGACGCAACGCAGGTTGCGAACGAGATCACCGCTTGCACGAACGTTGTTAACAAGTACCACAAGGCACTCGTTTGCGGCGCTCTTGACCCGGAGACGACTCTCCCGCAGTTCAACTCTGAGCTGAAGGATGCCGGCATCGATGCGATCATCGAAGAGAAGCAGGCACAGCTCGACGCTTGGCTGGCTGAGCAGAAGTAATTTACTTCACAATTAGACTTAAAGAAGCTGGAGCGAGATTCGTTTCAGCTTCCTTGTGAAAATCCGTGTCTTTTTCCCGAAAGGGAAAAGGGCATGGGCGTGTACAGAGAGATGACCCTTCTGTACATGCCCATGTTCTTTTGGAAAATTTCAACGGAGCAGGACGAAAACAGATTGAAAGGGGTTTCTAATTATGCCGAATAAATCTGCCGCACTGGAAAAAGAAATGAAAGTGCGCTCGGCAAAACCGAATAAGTGGCTGCGCTTTTACCGCTGCATCCCGCTGTATCTGATGTTCCTTCCGGGCGCCCTGTATCTGCTCATGGATAAGTATATCCCGATGAGCGGTCTGATCATCGCCTTCAAGAAGGTCAACTGGCGTAAGGGCATCCTTGCAAGTGACTGGGTGGGTTTCAGCAACTTCACCTACCTTTTTAAAACGAAGGACGCTTTCAACATTACGCGCAACACACTGCTTTATAACCTGTGCTTTATCGTGCTGGGCACCGTGATTGCCATTACAATCGCGATTCTCTTAAACGAGATTACGAGCAAGCTCTTCAAGCAGGTGTACCAGACCATCATCCTGATGCCGTACCTGATCTCCATCGTTGTGGTCAGCTATCTGGTGTTCGCAATGCTGAGTTCTGAATCCGGCTTTATCAACAACACGATCTTTAAGGCACTTGGCATTAATCCGATTTCTTGGTATACAGAGCCGAAGTACTGGCCGTTCATTTTGGTCATCGTACATATCTGGAAGGTGTTCGGCTACGACTGCATTCTCTATTATGCAACGCTCGTCGGCATTGACCACGGCTACTATGAGGCGGCGGTCATCGACGGCGCAAACCGCTGGCAGCAGATCGTTCACGTTACGCTGCCGAGCCTTCTGCCCACCATCATCACGCTGACACTGATGTCTATCGGCAAGATTTTCTATTCCGATTTCGGTCTGTTCTATCAGGTGCCGATGGATTCCGGCCCGCTGCTCGACATTACGAGCACGATTGATACGTACGTTTACCGCGCACTCATCACGCTGAACGATTACGGCAGATCTTCCGCAGCAGGCGTTTACCAGAGCGTTGTCGGCTTTATACTGGTCCTGTGCGCGAACCTTGCCGTTAAGAAAATCGGCGGCGAAGAGAACGCACTGTTCTAAGGAAGGGAGAGAGAAACACCATGGTCGAAAAAAACAAAGGGTTTCAGGTCGGCGCACACATTGTGATGATCATCCTTTCCCTGTGCTGCATCTTCCCGTTCCTTCTGCTCATCGTGTCCTCCATTACGGACGAGCAGGAATTGATCCGCAACGGCTACACGCTGTTCCCGAAGGCACTCAGTCTGAATGCTTACCAGTACATGTTTAAGAGCAGCAACAAGATTATCTCCGCGTACGGCATCACAATCCTCTCCACAGTTGTGGGTACGGTGTGCGGTCTTTCCATGACAATCCTCATGGCTTACCCGCTTTCCCGCCGCGACCTGCCGGGCCGCAACGGTCTTGCGTTCTACGTGTTCTTCACGATGCTGTTCTCCGGCGGTCTTGTGCCGACGTACATCATGTACACCCGTTACATCAAGGTGAGCAACACGATTTGGGCGCTCATCATTCCGTCCCTCGTGGTCAACGCGTTCTACGTGATCATGATGCGCACGTACTTCTCCACGAACATCCCGGAAGCTGTTATTGAAGCGGCGCGCATTGACGGTGCGGGCGAGTTCAGAATCCTGCTGACGATCGTTCTGCCGATGAGCGTTCCGATGGTTGCAACGATGACACTGCTTATCGGTCTTTCCTACTGGAACGATTGGAAAAACGGTCTCTACTATCTCCAGCAGAACAAGAGCCTTTACAGTATACAAGTTCTTTTGAATGACATGCTGCGAGACGTGCAGGCGCTGAAGAGCGGTATGGATGCTGCGGCTGCGGCTGAGATTACGGCGAACATGCCGAGCACGGGCATCAAGATGGCAATCGCCGTTGTCGGTGTTCTGCCGGTGCTCATCGTTTATCCGTTCTTCCAGAAGTACTTCGTTAAGGGCATCACGATCGGCGCTGTTAAGGGCTGATTTGATCAATCAGATATTCTCTTTGCCAACATAATAATAGAATGACAAAAATCACCTTCGCGGTTTTCCTCCGGCGAGGGTGATTTTGTTATGTACGGGTATTTTGTTGCGGTCGTTGTTTTATGTGTTTTCTTCGTTTAAGTCCTGTAATCGAAGGCCGGCAGTGCCGGTGACGGGCAGGGAAAAGACGATGGCTTTCGCTTTGGTCTCAAGCCCGGCTTCCTGCATAATGGCAGTCATGACGTTGTTTTTATCCGCGTGCTTTACGACGATGAGCACAAGCTCTTTTTCACTGGCGAGGGAAACGCCGAGGAACTTTTCCGCGCCCTCCATGCCGGTGCCCTTCGCGTGGATAACGGTGCCGCCACCTGCGTTTTCGCGGCGCGCTGCGGCCATAATCTGCTCGGTATAGCCCTGGTTTGCGATGACGACCAGAAGCTCGTATTTGGTATCTTTCAAGACGCTTTCCTCTCCTTTCTGAAACGGCTGACCGTTCGTTAAAAACTCCAGCTGACGTTTGCCGCCGATACTGCTGAGCGGCATGGTGAACGCGATGCCGGTGCCGGGAATATCGATGAGCATGATGGTCTGCAGTCCCTTTTGCACGGCACTCCAGACCTTGCCGGTGACAACGGAAAGCAACACGGCTTTTTGCGTGGCTTCAAGTCCGAAATCGTTTAGAATTTCGGACGCGGCGGTGCCTTTGCCGAGCGTGCTGAGCACGACCTCGATCCCATAGGTTTTATAAAATGACAGAAATTTCTGGCTTTGGTTGCGGTCTGTAATGGTAATCATCCAGTATAAATTGTCGCCCATAAACGCCCTCCTTTACAGTTCGATGATCGCGTTTTCGTCCATATCGGCGAATGCGGCGGGTGCGGCGGTCTCCGTTTTGCGGCGCTGCATGAGCTTTGCCGCGAGGCCCATGACCTGAATGGTGATGAGCGGCGTCATGGCGACCATGGCAACGACACCGAAGGCATCTGTGACCATATTGCCGCCGACGGCCGTACACGCGCCCTGTGCGAGGGGAAGCAGAAACGCCGCAGTCATGGGGCCGGAAGCGACGCCGCCGGAGTCAAACGCGATGGCGGTGTAGATCTTCGGGACAAAAAACGAGATGATGAGCGCGAGCGCGTAGCCCGGGATGAGGAACCACAAAATCGAAATGCCGGTGAGGACGCGGATCATGGCGAGCCCGAGCGAGATGGACACGCCGACGGAAAGCCCGATGCCCATGGCCTTGGCGGAGATGGCGCCGTCTGTGATCTCCTCGACCTGACGATTGAGAACGTACACGGCGGGCTCTGCGCGAACAATGAAATAGCCCATGACCATAGCGACGGGAATGACGACAGCGGAATATTTATAGGAAGCTAACTGCTGCCCGAGGTAATGACCGGCGGGCATGAAGCCGACATTTGCACCGGTAAGAAACAGCACAAGGCCGATGTATGTATAAACGAGGCCCATGCCGATCTGGAATAATTTGCGCTTAGAAAGCCGCAGAACAAGAAACTGCGCCGCGAGGAAAAAGAGAATGATCGGCAGGAGAGAGACGGCAATCTCGATGAGGTAGGTCGGGATACCGGTGCGAAACAGCTCGAAAAGCTCCGAGGAATCCTGCATTTCGGGCAGGATGGGCGGCGTGTAGGTGCTTTCATTCGGATTGTAGATGATGCCGAGGATCATGACGGCCAAAATGGGGCCGATGGACGAGAGCGAAACGAGGCCGAAGCTGTCGTCTGCCGCATGGCGGTCGCTGCGGATGGCCGAGATGCCGACGCCGAGCGCCATGATGAACGGCACGGTCATGGGGCCGGTCGTCACGCCGCCGGAATCGAACGCGACGGCGAGAAATTCCGGCGGGACAAAGAACGCCAGAAGAAATACGACGGCGTAGCATCCGACAAGCAGCGGCGGCAGTGCGATAGAAAACAGCATGCGCAGAAGCGACACGACGAGAAACACGCCGACACCGCATGCGACGGATAGAATGAGAATTAAATTCGGCACGGACGGCACCTGCGATGCGAGCACCTGTAAGTCCGGCTCCGAGACCGTGATGATAAAGCCGAGCAAAAACGAAAGCGTGATAACGACACCGAGCTTTTTCGTTTTTGTCATGGCGGTACCGATGCGCTCGCCCATGGGGGTCATGGCGGTCTCTGCGCCGGTGGTGAAGAACATCATGCCGACCAAAATGAGCACGGCGCCCATTAAAAAGCACAGCAGAACGCTTGGCGAGAGCGGCGCAATGGTGAACGAGAGCGCCAGCACGATGGTGATGATGGGAAGGACAGCCTGAAGCGCTTCCTTCCATTTTTCAGAGAGGATTTGTCTTAACTTCAATCGATGCCTCACGACCTTTCTTATGTGTTGTGGGGTGGTTGAACGAAAATCACTTTTATTATAGCATAAAAACGCGTGCCTGTGACGATTAAAATTGTGAATTTTTCAAAAAATGTATAAATCTAAACCAAAACGGAAATAGAGATGAAAACGAAAAGGCTGCCCGGCAAAGTGCGGGACAGCCTTTTTGGATGAAATTATAGCTTTGAAAGGAGCGCTTCGACATGGCTTTGTGAGAACGAGGGTTTGTCGCCCATGGGGAACGGGATATGAAGCGCCTTGTATTTGGCGGCGCAGATGTTTTTAAACGGCAGCCACTCGATTTTCTCCAAATTGGAGAACGACTCCGCGAGAGCTTTGACGGCGCGAAGGCTCTCAATCGTATCGGAAAGACCGGGCGCGACGACGTGGCGCACCCAAAGGGGAATATGCATCGATTCCGTAAGGCGCATGAAATCGACCGTGTGCTGCAAGGAGCCGCCGCAGTGGGCTTTGTACTGCGCTTCTGTGGGGAACTTGATGTCGCAAAGGACGAGGTCTGTGTGCTTGAGAACCTGCTTGGCACGGGAAAGGTCGCCGGCGCCGGCGGTATCGAGCGCGGTGTGGATGTTGTGTTCGTGCAGGCGCCGGAATAATTCCGCGACGAACTCGGGCTGCAAAAGCGGTTCGCCGCCCGAGACGGTGACACCTCCATTTTCGCCGAAATAGGGGCGGTAACGGAGGATTGTTTTGCAGAGATCCTCTGCCGTGTAGGGCGTGCCGCCGGTTAAGTCCCACGTTTCGGGGTTATGGCAGTAGGCACAGCGCAGCGGGCAGCCTTGCAGAAAGACGACGTAGCGCAGGCCGGGGCCGTCTACCGCGCCCATGGACTGTACGGAGCTGACGCGGCCTTCCATTAGATTGCCTCATGGAATGTGCGGGAGATGACTTCGCGCTGCTGCTCTTTGGAGAGACGGTGGAAGTTGACCGCGTAGCCGGAAACGCGGATGGTGAGGTTGGGGTATTTTTCCGGGTTATGGTAGGCATCGATGAGCGTTTCGCGGTTCATGACGTTGACGTTGAGGTGATGCGCACCCTGAATGAAGTAGCCCGAAAGGAGCTGGACGAGGTTTGTGATGCGGTCTTCCTCCGTTTTGCCGAGGGCTTCCGGAATGATGGAGAACGTGTTCGAGATGCCGTCGCGGCAATAATCATAAGAAAGCTTTGCGACGGAGTTGAGCTCTGCGAGCGCACCGGATTTATCACGGCCGCTCATGGGGTTTGCGCCCGGGGCGAGCGGCTCGCCGAGTTTGCGGCCATCCGGCGTGTTGCCGGTCTTTTTGCCGTACATAACGTTTGAGGTGATGGTCAAAATGGACAGCGTGTGCTGTGCGCCGCGGTAGAGCGGGTATTCGCGCAGGGCATCGTAGAAGCGGCGCACCTGCTCGCAGGCGATGGAATCGACACGCGGGTCGTCATTGCCAAAGCACGGGAACTCACCCTCGGTCTCGAAGTCGGTGACGAGGCCGGTCTCGGGGTCGCGGATGCAGCGCACCTTGGCATATTTAATGGCGGAAAGGGAGTCTGCCATGCAGCTCATGCCGGCGATGCCGAACGCCATCAAACGGCGGACGTTCGTATCGTGCAGCGCCATCTGGCTCTTTTCGTAGGCGTATTTGTCGTGCATGTAGTGGATGGTGTTCATGGCATCGACGTAAGTTTTTGCGAGCCAATCGCGGTAGAAATCGAGGCGGTTGAGGAGGCCGTCGAAATCGACGTATTCGTCCGGCCAGACAGGCATTTCAGGCGCGACGCGGGTCTTTTTCACTTCGTCCATGCCGCCATTGATGGCGAGCAGGACGAGCTTTGCAAGGTTTGCGCGCGCACCGAAGAACTGCATATCTTTGCCGACGCGCATGGCGGAGACGCAGCAGGCAATGGCGTAATCATCACCGAATGCGGGGCGCATAACGGTGTCGCTCTCGTACTGGATGGCATCGGTATCGCAGGAGACTTTCGCGACGAAGCGCTTCCAGTTTTCCGGCAGGTGCTTTGACCACAGCACGGTGAGGTTCGGCTCCGGGGACGGGTGGAGGTTATAGAGCGTATGGAGCATGCGGTAAGAGTTTTTGGTGACGAGCGTGCGGCCGTCCTCGCCGGTGCCGCCGAGGGACTCGGTGATCCACATGGGGTCGCCGCCGAAAAGCTCGTTGTATTCGGGTGTGCGCAGGTGGCGCGCCATGCGGAGCTTTAAGACGAAATCGTCCATGATCTCCTGTGCGCCGGATTCATCGAGTACGCCTTCTTTGAGGTCACGTTCAAAATAAATGTCAAGGAATGTGGAGGTGCGGCCGAGGCTCATGGCGGCACCGTTCTGCTCTTTGATGGCGGCGAGATATGCGAAATAGAGCCACTGCACAGCTTCGCGGGCGTTTTCTGCCGGGCGGGTGATGTCGTAACCGTACATGGCGGCCATTTTCACCATGTCCTTGAGCGCGGTGATCTGGTCGGTGACTTCTTCGGAAAGGCGAATGGTATCGGCCGTGAGGGGATTTTTGCCGAGGTCGGCTTTATCTTTCTGCTTTTGGAGAATCAAACGGTTTACGCCGTAGAGCGGAACGCGGCGGTAATCGCCGATGATGCGGCCGCGGCCGTAGGCATCCGGCAGGCCGGTGATGATGCCGGCGTGGCGTGCGGCGCGCACGTCATCCGTATAGGCAGAGAACACGCCGTCGTTGTGGGTCTTGTGGTATTTAAACTCCTCTTCAATTTTATCGGAGACCTTGTAGCCGTAGGCTTCGCAGGCGGAGCGCACCATGCGCATGCCGCCGAACGGGTTGCAAGCGCGCTTTAACGGCTCATCGGTCTGGAGGCCGACGATGATCTCGTTTTCCTTATCAAGGTAGCCGGGGCCGAAAGACGTGGCGGTGATGACGGTTTCGGTATCGATGTTCAAAACGCCGCCGTTTTGCTGCTCGGCGCGGCAGAGAGCCTCGTACTTTTCGAGCATTTTTTCGGTGCGTGCGGTCGGGGGCTGCAAAAAGCTTTCGTCGCCCGTGTAGGGGGTGTAGTTTTTCTGGATGAAGTCGCGGACATCGATGCGATCCT
>OFMH01001304.1_pt1 | contig 13900 bp, 15 predicted proteins | sample 1541761 | NCBI WGS metagenome assembly OFMH01 (sample SAMN04209249, study PRJEB22552) | human gut metagenome | biome: gut; material: feces | host: Homo sapiens | place: USA: Oklahoma
CTTTTTAATTTATTGTCTTATAGATGTCAAATTCGATACGGTCATTAACCAAATCTAGGCTTTGAGCACGTGCTGTTATCCCCTTCTCATTCTTCATAGACTGAATATTTAGGGTAACCTTTCCCTTCTTACTATCGATTGCGATGTAATCAGGAAGGTTAGTCGAACGTTTAATCATCTTAAGGGCATCCGAAACAGGCAGTTTCAAGGTTCCAGCTGAAAGCTCAGAAACATGCAGTACAATTGCTCCTGATTCACTAACAACCGGCGTAAAATAGACATATAGAGGAACAGGATGACCTAAAACCTTATAGCTACTTTCAAAAACAATTTTAGAATTGGTAACCTTGACCTTGAAACGCATTTTATCAGTCGAATAATCCTGGGCAAAGCCTGTAAGAGCAGCGTCAAGCTCATCCTTAGTCATACTATATTTTCCAATTTTAGTTGCTCCCTTAGGTAGGGATACAGAACTTGTCGTCTCCACTGGAGTCGTGATTCTATATGTCACAACACTTACTAAGGCTAGATTTAAGGCCAAGAGTCCTAAAAATAGCCACTTCCATATCTTACTCACCTGACCACTCCTTCTTTGTTTGGTTAATACGTTTCAAAATGGCATCTGACATAATTTGATAACCTGTATTATTTGGATGAAAATGATCATCCTCAAAAAGAGCATCGTTCAGGCTTTCTTGAGAAGATTTACTAGACTGAGAGGTATCATCAGAACTTGTAACACCGCCCTTACCATCAATTCCCTTATAAAGCAAATCATTTACAGGAACAAAATACACATTATCATACTCTTTGCACACCTCTTCAGTAGACTGGTTCCAATTATCAACAATGGTTTGCATCTCTGTCATATCTGGAAAGTTAAGATAGTAGGGATTATAAATACCAACGATATAAATTGGCAATGTTTTATTGTCCTTACGAGCCAGCTCAACAATTTGTCGCAGCCTTTTTTGATAAGCCACAGCAGGTTTGTTGAAGGTATCAACACTAAGATTAGTGATATTATCCTTAACAACATGCATGACATCGTTACCGCCAACAGTTAAAGTCATCAATTTTGCCTTTTTAAGATCCCTTTGGATATCCTTCTTTTCCTGCATTCTCTTTAGGATTTGATTGCTGGTATTTCCTGCGATACCATAGTTGCGAGAAGTCACTTGCCAATTAAAATCTGACTCTAAGGCCTGAGATAAAACAGGAACGAAGCCTCCTTGATTACTGCTATCACCCACACCTTGAGTAAGAGAGTCTCCAATGGCCACATAAGTTACCTTTTCATTTTTTTCAGACCTTATCTTGTCAGCAATCTTTGATGACTGATGATTGCTTGGTACAATAAAAATGAAGAGCCCCACAAATAATAGGAAAAGCAAGAAGAAGCCTGCAAGGCTTCTAACTAATTCTGATTCTTTCCACTTATTCATAACGAACCATTACGGCAAAGGCGCCTTCACCAGTGTGCGTTTGAATGATGGAACCAGTCTCAAGGATTGAAATTGGAGCACCCAAAACCTCAAGTTTTTCAGCCAGTTCATGTGCTAAATTAGGTGTCCCTGCATAAGAAATACCAATCTCTGCCACTTTGCGGTCCTTATCCTTGATACCATTAATATAAGAATCTAACCATTTCGTGAAAGTCTTAGCTCCTCGCCCCTTAGCAATCGTATTCAACTGATAGTCTTTCAACTCCATGATGACACGGATATTGAGCAATGAAGACAGAAGACCTGTTACACGTCCAATACGACCACCTTTAACTAGATTCTCAAGGGTAGAGACACCAATATGAAGTTCAGATTTACTTTTCACTTCTTCTACATGTGCCACAATGTCTTCAAGACTAGCCCCTGCTTGCGCGAGTTTAGCAGCCTCAACTACTTGGAATTTGAGGCACTGATCCGTAAAGCCTGAATCGATGACGGTTACATCTGCTCCTGAAAGGCTAGCGCCTTGACGTGAGGCTTCACATGTCCCAGAAAGTGTATGCATGATGTGGATAGCCACAATCTGTTCTGCACCTTCTTTGACAAGCTTTTCATATGTCTCTGCAAATAAACCTACTGGTGGTTGGCTTGTCTTTGGTAACTCTTTACTATGCTTCATCATATCCAAGAAACGGCCTTCTTCTCGAAGATCACTATCTGAATAGATAACACCGTCCACCATAACCGACAATGGAACAACAGTGATATTATATTTTTCAACCAATTCTGGTTCAATCGTAATTGACGAATCGGTTACAATTCTGATTTTACTCATATTTTTCTCGCTTAACACAAATTTTTATTCTATTATAGCATGACTGGAAAACTTTTCCCAAGTCTTTTTCTAAAGAGAGTCATCTACCTTTAACAAGGCTCTTGCTTGGCTCAAGGCAGCCTCCGTCACATTATCACCTGCTAACATCTTAGCGATTTCTTGCACCCTTTCCTCAGGTGTCAAGAGACGCACACGAGAGACAGTTGTCTCATTATCACTTTCCTTAGAGATAAAGAACTGATAATCAGCAATTGCAATAACTTGCGGAAGGTGACTGATGGCCAAAACCTGACCATGACTCCCAATCTTATGAATTTTCTGAGCGATGGCTTGGGCAACACGACCTGAAACGCCAGTATCAACCTCATCAAAGACGATACTTGTTTTGTCTTCTTTGCGGGCAAAGGCTGACTTAATCGCTAACATGAGTCGAGATAATTCTCCTCCTGAAGCAACCTTAACAAGCGGTTTAAAGCCTTCACCTGGATTGGTTGAGATGTAAAACTCAACCTGCTCATTGCCATCACGGTTAAATTTCCCTTTAGTAAAGGTAACTTTAAAATCAGCCTTATCCATGTAAAGGTCGCATAACTCGTTCTTAATCTCAGCTTCAAGGGCTGTAGCAATTTGATGGCGTGCCGTTTGTAGGGTCTCTGCAGATGCAAGCAGGTCTTTTTCAAGTTGCTTAAGCTCTTGTTCCATGGCATCTGACGAGCTGGAATTGCCAGTCAAAAGATTGTACTCTTTACTTGAATTTTCCAGATAATCTAGGACGTCATCAACAGTTCCACCATATTTACGAGTAATTGCATTAATCGTATCTAAGCGGTGTTCAATCTCTTGCAAACGCCCAGCATCAAAATCCAAATTATCCAAAAGGTCACCAAGTTGCTTAGTGACATCTTCAAGAACATAATAGGCTTCTGATAGATTTCCAGAGAGTTCTTTGTAATCAGAGTCATACTCTTCAAGAGACTGGAGGTCGTTCATAGCAGAACGGACATTTGAAAGGCTTGAAAAATCTTCATTATCCAGCATGACATAGGCATTGGTTAAGGTATCCGCAATCTGCTTATGATTAAGAAGTTTGTCTCGCTCCTTCATCAAAGCCAAATCTTCTCCTGATTTCAGAGAGACTGCTTCAATTTCTGCAATCTGAAAAGCTAGCATTTCAATTCGAGCCTTATGCTCCTGCTCATTTTTCTGCTTTTCAAGAACGGCTTTTCTTAACTCACGATAGTGGTCAAAATACTCTTGGTACTCTTTCTTAGTTTGGAAAAATTCCTTGTCACCAAAGGCATCAAGCATGGTAATATGCAGAGCAGGTTTCATAAGCTCTTCCTGGTCATGTTGTCCATGGATATCTACCAAGAAGTGCCCAACGGCTTTAAGTGTCGTTAAATTGACCATCTGTCCATTGATGCGACTAACACTTCTACCATTTTGGAAGATTTCACGACGGATAATCAATTCATCCTCGACAGGAATCCCATTATCTTCCAAGATACTAACCAAGGCAGGATTTTGTTCGATTGAAAAGAAGCCCTGAATTTCAGCCTTAGATGCTGAATGACGGACGACTTCGCTAGAAGCACGTGCACCCAACATAAGATTCATGGCATCTATAATAATGGATTTACCAGCACCTGTTTCACCAGTAAGGACGGTCATACCATTCTCAAAGTTTAGAGAAATCTCTTCAATAATTGCGAAATTCTTTATCGTAATTTCGAGAAGCATAGGCCCTCCTATTCTTCAACCCACTTAATGATTTGCCCCTGTAGTTCGATGGCTGCTAACTCTGACTGAGCCACTAAAAAGAGGGTATCATCGTCAGCAATGACACTAAAAATCAAATGCTTGTACTCCTCCAAAAGAATCTTCTTGATGAGGCGGCTAGTCCCAGGTTGAACAACGATATTCATAAAGGCATGTTGACGATCAACACGCAACAAGCGACGAGTCGCAACAGAGGTTCCACCTACTCGTCTAGGAGCAGTTGAGAGCCCATAGATGTATGAACCGTCTTCAGTTGGTACCTTGGTAATACCAATTTCATTGATATCACGCGATACGGTCGCTTGAGTAGCCTTTAATCCCTCATTTTGGAGTAATTTTACCAATTCTCCCTGAGTCGTAATTTTATTTTCTTGGACAATCTTTCGGATTAACTCCAAACGATCATTCTTCTTCATTCTTTTTAAACTCCTTATGTGCTTGTGCTACAACTTCCTTAATAGAGGTTTGAGCATCATTTTGAGGAGAATTTGTCTTCTCCAAGTGTGCGAGAAACTCAATGTTACCATGACCACCTTGGATAGGTGAAAAGTCCAGTCCTTTAACTGAAAAGCCATAGTCAACCGCAAAAGCTGTCACTGTTTCTAGCACTTTTTCATGGACACTGCTCTCACGGACAATCCCGTTTTTCCCAATTTGTTCACGGCCCGCCTCAAATTGTGGTTTCACAAGAGCAACCACCTGCCCTCCATCAACCAATATCTTAGCCAAGGCCGGCAGAATCAAATTTAGCGAGATGAAACTGACATCGATTGATGCAAAAGACGGTAGTCCTTCTGTAAAATCAATAGGTTCAGCATAACGGAAATTATATTGCTCCATGGAACGAACACGCTCATCTTGGCGCAATTTCCAAACCAACTGATTGGTACCGACATCCACAGCATAAACCAGTTTAGCCCCATTTTGAAGCATAACATCGGTAAACCCACCTGTTGAAGCTCCAATATCGATGGTCGTCATGCCTTCAACTGACAGTTTGAATACTTCCAAAGCTTTTTCAAGTTTAAGCCCTCCACGGCTCACATACTTGAGTTTTTCTCCTTTAAGCTTCAACTCTGTACCGTCGTCGATTTTTTCACCAGGTTTATCGTAACGCTCACCATTGATAACATTAACAACTAAACCAGCCATAACGCCACGTTTAGCTTGTTCTCGTGTTTCAAAAAGGCCTTGTTTATAAGCCAAGACGTCTACTCTTTCCTTAGGCATGGAGTCGTAACCTTTCTATGATTTCTATAATACTGTCTTTCTTGAAACTTTGAGTCTCAGCTAGATTTTGGAAAATAGCCTCAGCTTTATCAAGTGATTCCTCAAGGATAGCATGTGATTTTTCAAGACCAAGCAGAGCCGGATAGGTTGATTTTCCAGCAACTACATCTTTCCCAGGCGTCTTCCCAAGCTCTTCGAAATCAGCAGTCACATCCAAAATATCATCACGTACTTGAAAGGCAAGACCAATCAAGCGACCAGCTTCTTGAAGATTTTCCAAGACCTGTTGATCTTTTTGAGCAACAATTCCAGCCGCTACAAAAGGAAAGGTTAAAAGCTTACCTGTCTTATGCTCATGAATCTTAGCTAGTTGCGATAAATCAAGTTCCTGACCTTCACCCTTCATATCCAACATCTGTCCACCTACCATACCGAAGGTTCCTGAAGAATGAGACAATGCTTGAATCAATTGAACTCGAATTTCTGCTGATAGCTCTGTTTGTGCCAGAAGATCAAATGGATCCAAAAAGAGAGAATCTCCAGCCAAGATTGCCGTTGCTTCATCAAATTTCTTATGGTTGGTTAAACGCCCTCGACGGTAATCATCATCATCCATGGCTGGCAGATCGTCGTGAATCAAACTTCCAGTATGAATCATTTCAAGACTTGCAGCAACATCGAAATGACTAGGAGTAAGCTCTAAATCAAATCCTTCAAGTAAATCTAAGAAAATCAGTGGACGAATACGCTTGCCTCCACTATCAACTGAATAAAGGATGGCAGTGATTAAATCACTTGATACAGGAAGATTCTTTTTTTGGTAGTAATCACGGATAGCCGCATCAATTTTATTTAGCTTGCTCATTAGGCATCCATTTCCGTTTCTGTACCATCTGCTTGCATAACCTTAACCAGTGTTTTTTCAGCATCTTCCAAGGTCTTCTGCAACTCTTTAGATAAAGCCATACCTTTTTGGAACTCAGCAATAGCATCCTCAAGAGCAACATCACCTGTTTCGAGCTTAGTGACGATGGCTTCTAAGTCCTGTAAATTTTCCTCAAATGTTTTTTTAGTTGACATTTTTCACCTCTACTTCTAGTTCTCCATCTCTCATTTGGATGGTTAATTGATCACCTTCGGTAATATTCTTGGTACTTGTTAAAGGTTTATCATCTTTCTTGACAATGGCATAGCCCCTTGCAACAATACGGCTAGTATCTAGAGACAATAAGGCATCCTGTGCCTTTTCTAATCTCACACGGTTACCATTAATAGTATTCTTAGTTGTAGTCACCAATAAACGTTGCAAAGACTCTCGACGGTCTTGGTAGTTCTGAACACTACTCAGAAGATTTAAGCCTTGTAACCGTTGTTTCAAAAGTTCCGCTTTTTTTTGCTTTCGCTCGAAATCTTGACTCACGAAGGTTTCAAGCCTTGTTGTTAGTCGATCCAACTTTTGTAAATAACCATCGTAAAGGCGTTCAGGTTGCCTAAAGACAACAGATTGTGACAATTTGGCCAAGCGTTCCTGGTTATACTGTATACGTCTCAAACAGGCTTGATAGGCTCTATTCTGTCTTTCACGAATCCAAACCAAGGTATCAGCCTTTGATACCGGAGTCGCAAGTTCTGCCGCTGCTGTAGGCGTAGCAGCCCTACGGTCTGCAACAAAGTCAGCCAAAGTTGTATCTGTTTCGTGACCAACACTTGAAATCACAGGTAGACGACTCTCAAAAATCGACTGAACCACAATTTTCTCGTTAAAAGCCCAGAGGTCTTCAATAGAACCTCCACCACGACCAACGATAAGTAAATCTAGATCATCCCTTTGATTGGCTTTTTGGATATTTTCAGCAATTTCCTGTGCAGCTCCTTCACCTTGAACCTTGGTTGGGAAAAGTAAGATTTCTACCCCAGGAAAACGACGACTAACAGTCGTAATAATATCTCGAATAACCGCACCACTAGGACTAGTGACAACCCCAATTTTTTTGACAAAATTAGGCAGAGCTTGCTTATGACGATCATCAAAGTAGCCTTCTGCAGTCAATTTTTTACGAAGCTGTTCAAACTGGATGGCCAAAGCCCCAATACCATCCGGCTCAGCCTTCTCGATAATAATGGAATAAGAACCACTAGGTTCATAAATCTGGACCCGACCAACGACATTGATCTTCATCCCTTCTTCGAGTTCAAAACCAAGCTTTTTGAAAACCCCAGCCCAAATCGTCGCCTGAATAACAGCCCCTTCATCCTTTATCGAAAAATATTGGTGACTCGGACGTCGACGAAAATTGGAAACCTGCCCCGTCAAATAAACCCTCTCTAGATAAGGATCACGGTCAAATTTCATTTTCAAATATTTGGTTAAGGATGTGACCGATAAATAGTCTGACACGACAACTCTCCTTTATTTAAGCAATCCTTGAAAACCTGAAGACATTAAAAAAGTTCTGTAGAACTATCATCCCCAAATCCTCTCAATCAGCTTTTTAATTGTATACACGATTACTTAAAATTATACCAAAAAAGACTGTCAAAAGACAGTCTCAACCACCATTGTCAGGTGTTTTATATAGTTTCATTAATCGGTTGTATATGTTTTTGAAACGACGTCCCAAGAATCGCTTGAACCGTCAATACCACCATAGGCTTCGAGTTGCCCCTTCTTATCTACACGGAAAAGAAGAACATCATTACCATAGGCATCATAAAGTTGAGCATAAACTAGGTTATCATCATCATCGGTCCAAGAATAGACTTTCCAACCTAGATTCTTATAATTTTCTCCTGTTGACCCTTGTTCTTTAGCATAAGTAGAAACTACCCAGTCTTCTAACTGTTGGTCAGACAAGGATGAGGTATCAACTTGAGAGGATTGATTATCAGATGATGCTGCAGCTGCTTCCTTACTTTTTGCCAACTGACCATTTTTCCATGGATTTGTTTCACTCTCTTTTTGGTTATTACTATACCACATCAAGGTAACAACAGGAATAACCACTGCAAGTACTGCAACAACTCCAATTACCCATCTAATGATTTTAGGATCTTTGAGTTTGTCAAAACTCGAAACTTTTCTTCCCTTTGTAGTTTCATTTTTACGACGTCTAAATTCGCTCACAGCTTTTTCCTCTTTTTCTTGAAAGTAGTCCCTTTTTTTCTTTTCCTCTTGTTCCAAGAGCTTTTGCACTTCCCTACGACCCTGTGGATCACTCGTTTGAGCCAATGAAATCTGCAACTGAAAAATACGATTATCCAAAGCTTGCTCATATTCTTTGGCTGCTTCTCTATCACCATTATCAGCTAAGGCTCTCAGATACTCTTCATTACTGAATTCAGCCATTCACTAAATCGCTCCTGCTTCTAAATCGTTTCTTCTATTTTCTTAAAGCCTGAGACTTTTGTCAAGTTACTAGTTTGTAACAAATTCTTACAGTTGTAAAAAGCCGAAGAAAATCACATTCTTCAGCTTATTTCTTAGTTGTTTCTTTATAATACTTACAATAACTTTGAAGAGGACAGGTCTGGCATTTCGGATTCTTAGCTAAGCAATGATAACGTCCAAAGAAAATCATACGGTGATGGCTGATAATCCAATCCTTCTTTGGGATTTTCTTCATCAATTCTGCTTCGATTTCCTCTACACTAGCATCCTCTGGGGCGATATTTAGCCTTTTGGAAACACGTGAGACGTGCGTATCTACTGCAATCGAAGGAATGCCATAAACCTCAGCTAAAACCACATTAGCCGTTTTTCGTCCCACACCAGGTAGACTTTCCAATTCCTTACGCGTTTTCGGAACCTGTCCATCAAAATTCATTAAAACAGCTCTAGCAGTCTTGATGATGTTCTTTGCTTTATTTTTGTATAGACCAATCGTTCGCAAACACATCTCAACGTCATCAAGATTAGCCGAAGCCAAATCCTCAATTTCTGGATAACGCGCCCACAAGCCTGGTGTAATCTTATTAACAGCCTTATCAGTTGTCTGGGCCGATAAAATAACAGCAACTAATAGTTGGAAAGGAGTTTCCCACTCCAGCTCTCCATGAGCATTGGGAAACATCTCCCCCATGAGAGCTAGAGCCTCATTAACACGTTTTCTTCCTAACATTATTGGCCACCCCATAATTGACGGGCTGCATCCATTCCTGTTTTGAAGTCATCCGAAACTTGGTGATGGTGCTTCTTACCTTGATGCTCCAAACGACGCTCTTCAACTTGAATTTTCGTCGTAATACCACTCAATTTCCAGTTACGCAAAACCCCTTTGATGTAATTCCAATTTGTCTTGCGGTTAAATACTGCTTCTTTCAAAGCCTCACGGATAAGTTCAGGATCAGTATGTTCTTCTTGGATTTCCTTGTTTAAATCTTCGATAACCATAGGATTCAAGATTCCCAAAGCTTGTTCTAACTCATCTGTTAATTGCTTGATGAGCTGTGTATTTGTTGGCTGACCAACGACAGGCCCGGTCGTTGTCTTTTCATTGCTCACTAACTTATCCAAAACTGCCAAGGCAGGTGAAGCATCTACAACCATCTCAATTTCATTATTAACCTTAATAGTCGTGAAATCAAGGAGCCCAGCCTCAGTCAATGTCGTAATACTTTTATTAACCTCAGTTGGTGTCTTTCCAGTTGCTTGCGCTATCTGACTAGAAGCCACTTCTCCAATCTGAGTTGTCGTTTGTAGATAGAGAAACTGCCAAACTAGAAAGTCATCCGCAGATGGAAAAATATCCTTAAAGTGGAAAAATAAAGCATTAGGAAGGACCAGATTACCTGATCGATACTGTTCAAAAAAACTCATATTTACCTTTCAGAGTAGCTAGACACCCCAAAAGTCTTTATGCGCTCACATAAGTCTTTTGAGACTGTCTACTACAAATAACCGTAGAATGAAAAATCGTCTTCCAACTCTTCTAAACGATAAGGTGTTTCTTGATATACCGCATAGTTAATCCAATTGCTAAAGAAAGCAGATGCCGCAAGATTCCAACGAAGTTTAGGCTCCTGGCTTGGATCATCCTCTGGGAAATAGTTTGCCGGTACGTCTGGATTAATCCCTGCATCCAAATCTCTTCGGTATTCTCTGGCCAGAGTATCACGGTCATATTCAAAATGACCGAAACTATATACTTCACGAAGATTCTTACTTGCTAAAATAGATAAACCAACCTCTGGTCCTGACACAACAATATCTAAATCCGTCTTGTTTTTAATATCCTCGAGCGTAACCTCAGTATAGCGAGAGTGTGGTGACACAAAGCTATCATCAAAGCCATTCATAAGGAAGTTTTCAGGCATGTCAACCGTTTGATTATAGATACCAGATAGTTTCTCTGACAATGGGACCTTGTCGACTCCATGCTTATAATAGAGACCTGCTTGAGCTCCCCAACACAGATGAAGGGTTGAATAGACATGCTTTTTAGACCAGTCAAAAACCTGTGTCAATTCTTGCCAATAATCAACTTCTTCAAAAGGCATTTGCTCAACAGGAGCACCTGTTACGATGAGACCATCATAATACTTATGCTTAATTTCATCAAAAGTCTTATAAAAGGTTTCCATATGTTCGGCATGGGTATTTTTTGACTTATGACTAGCCATATAAAGAAACTCGACGTTAATTTGAAGTGGCGTATTGGCCAAAAAACGTAGCAATTGAGTTTCCGTAACTTCTTTAGTAGGCATAAGATTAAGGATTAAGACCTCCATTGGTCGAATATCCTGGCTACTAGCTCTGTTCTCATCCATGATGAAGACATTTTCCGAACGCAATACATCAAGAGCTGGTAACTTATTATCAAGTTTTATAGGCATAACAATATCTCCATCCTTATTTATTCTATCTTCATATTATAAACCGGGGAGGTATTGTTATCAAATATATATTTTCTCTAGTTAGCTATAGCTTTAAACTATATTTAGAGGCCACCTTTGTTTTAAAAGAGTTAAAAAGGCCCTAAGGCCTTTTGTTAATTCATAGATAGATTTATCCTGGGAAGTTCATCAATACTTTAGTATCGTAACCTTCGATAGCATCACGTCCATTAAGACCATCAAGCTCAATCAAGAAGGCACAACCAGCAACGACACCACCTAGGCGCTCAATCATTTCAATTGTAGCTTTAACGGTACCACCAGTTGCCAAGAGGTCATCAACGATAAGTACACGTTGGCCTGGCTTGATTGCATCGGCATGCATACAAAGTGTATCGACACCATACTCTTTTTCGTAGTCGGCTGAAATCACTTCACGTGGCAATTTACCAGGTTTACGAACAGGAGCAAAACCAATACCAAGTTCAAAAGCAACTGGACAACCAACGATGAAACCACGCGCTTCAGGACCAACAATCATGTCAATCTTCTTATCAGTCGCATACTGAACGATTTCACGGATAGCATAGCTATAAGCATTTCCATCAGCCATCAAAGGACTAATATCACGGAAAGTAACCCCTTCTTTAGGGTAGTTTTCAATAGATGCAATATAATCTTCTAATTTCATTTGTTCTTCCTATAGGCTTTTCGCCAAAAAAATATTTACATACCATTATAGCATGAATTCGGAGATATTAAACTATTTAGACTATAATAATTCGGGAAAATATTCTTCAAAGTATGCATTATCCAATTTAACTAATATAAACAATTCTTCTTCACCATCTATATTCCTCTGGACCTCGATTTTCTTAAATGTGGGTTTCTCCTCATCATCTTTTTTCCCTTGGTCCTCATTTTTTTCAACTGTAGGTACCAGTTTCATTTTATACGAATATTTATTATCAAGTATATCTCTTAATGTGAACTCAACAATCTCTTCACCTTTAAGTTCACCATCAAAACGAATAAGTAAAATATTGGAGGTCCCCTTATCAATCATAAACTTTTCATCTGGTTTTAATTTATGATTACAATTGTTATTTGTACATTTGACTTCTTCAAGTAATGCATGTCCCAAACCAATATTATTAATTTTAATCAAGATAGAATTCGTATCATTATCAGAAGTATTTTGTTCTTTTAAATCAATAAAATTTGTATACTTCAATTTTCCATCAGATGAAGTCATATATAAAATTCTTTGACTTGGAATTGTCTCTTCACCTAACGATTCCATTCTATCAAAGTCAGTCGTTATATTAAGAATAGGCCTTACCGAGTTTATTTGTTCTTTTTTGTATTGCTCATTTTGCTCTCTAAGCGTGATTTCAATACCCCGTAAAGTTATAAGACTAGCAATAATAGAACCATAATAAGCCAACCAATCGTATCCTAGATTTATACTTAAACCAAAATGGACATTGAAAAATCTTTCAAGAATTACATATATAACAGGTAATAAGGATAAAGCTACAAAAAAGAACTTAAAAGATTTTATTAATTTTTTCAATAATATCGGTATCTTTGCTAACAATTGATAGAAATTTATTTCTCTTTGATCATTTTCATTTTGATTATTTGTACTACCCATGCCTTTCTCCTTTAAGCCAATCATAAATTTCCTGTGGTGTTCCCAGAGCCATGAGTTCTTGGAACTTAACGAGTCGTTTCAGATCTTGGAAAATCTGACTGTCCTCAATCACACGTTTTTCAGCTTCTTTATTGACTGTCATAACACCATTATCAATAGTCACAAAATCCAATTCATCAAAGATTTGAATCATCTTAATCAGGAGAATCTTGTCGATTTTAAGGTAATGACTGAGTTCATCCAGTTTATAGCGGACATCGAATTCTGGGAATTGATAAATGGTTTTATAGAGCCTTGCAAATTGCTCTCTTGTTCCATAACCTGTCAGATAATAGGCTTCCTTAATGCTATTTTTAAAATAGATAGCCTGGAAATCTTTACCTTCAAACCACTCTTTTAATTCTGTCGCTGATTCAGGTAGGGTGTTGAGGACAACCGCAGGCTCTGTGTCTGCTGCTTCTTCTACCGATGGTAGACCTTCAGGCAGTGACATGTTTTTTGATCGAAAATCAAATAATTGAACACCATCCACACGCGCATCTTCTAGCATGAGCTGGAGCGTTGTCTGACCATTCCAAACATTAACAGACAAGGTCACTGCCAATTCCAAACCCTGAGCTTGTTGGAATTCTTGAAGAAGATTACCTTTGTTAAAAGCGACAACATCAAAGCTATCCTTGCCTTGCTTAACCTTAAACTTAAGATGGGCTCCGTTTTGTCCCATAGTCCTAGCTTGAGTAACGGTAATATCATGTAGCCAAAAGACTGGCTTTTTATTGTCCATACCAAAAGGTGCTAATTTTTCAAGGCTCTTGATGGTATCCAAGCTAAGCTCACTGAGCTGGAGCTCCTCGTCTAAATTTAACGTATTTTTGGCACTCGTATCAATGTCATTATCGTAGACATAATGACACAAAATCTCTGATAGTCGTCCAAGATTTTCTTCAGGAAGGGTCATCCCCGCCGCTCCAGCATGTCCTCCAAAAGCAGTAAAGATGTCTCGGTGGTCATCAAGGGCATGGAAGATATTGATAGATTCCAAACTACGAGCGGAACCCTTAGCCAAGCCATCTTCAATATTCAAAACCACTACTGTCTGGCTGATTTGTTCCATGATGCGCC
>OFMH01001309.1_pt1 | contig 13858 bp, 10 predicted proteins | sample 1541761 | NCBI WGS metagenome assembly OFMH01 (sample SAMN04209249, study PRJEB22552) | human gut metagenome | biome: gut; material: feces | host: Homo sapiens | place: USA: Oklahoma
GACATCGCCCTTTCACGGCGAGAACATGGGTTCAAATCCCGTAGGGGTCACCACACCGATAAAGAGTTGTCTCATCGAGGCAGCTCTTTATTTTTTGCCCTTTATATTACAGAAATATCACATAATGTTAAAATATTATTGATATTTACAAATAAGCATATGAAAAATCTAATTATGTAAAATAAATAAGACTAAATCCTTAATATATAAACATATGTCTACTGTAAAAAGACTGTAAGGGCTTAACTCCCTTGACGATAGACAGTGGAAAGCGTATAGTAAAGATAGCAAAAATGCATCATTATAAATGTTAAAGGAGGGACGCTGCTTTTTGCAGCAAACATCATGAGTGAACAAAACGTAACCTTGCAAATGATTCAGGAAGCCCAGGAGAGGCTGAAAGGGGTCGCCCAGAAGACGGGCCTCTCGTACAGCAATTCTGTCAGCGATCTGGCAGGCTGTAAAGTGTTTTTGAAACTGGAAAACCTCCAGCGGACCGGTTCCTTTAAACTGCGCGGTGCCTACAATAAGGTCGCATCGCTGACGCCGGAAGAACGGGAAAAAGGCGTCATCGCAGCTTCGGCCGGCAACCATGCTCAGGGCGTAGCTCTGGCTGCCAGCGAATACGGCTGCCAGTCGGTCATCTGTATGCCGAAACACGCGCCGCTGAGCAAAATCGCAGCGACTAAGGGCTACGGTGCCAACGTCGTCCTCCACGGCGACTTCTTCGATGAAGCGGCAGCCAAAGCGGTTGAACTGACGGCAGAACACGGCTACACCTTCGTCCATCCTTTTAATGATCCGGAAGTCATTGCCGGCCAGGGGACGATTGCCTTGGAAATCATGGAACAGCTGTCTGATGTCGATGCCATCGTAGCACCGATCGGCGGCGGCGGTCTCATTTCCGGTCTGGCCGTAGCGGCTAAGAGTGTCAACCCTAAAATCAAGGTCATCGGCGTTCAGACGGAAAACATGCCGTCTATGAAAGTTTCTCTGGCCAACGGACAAGCCATCGCCTGCAACGGAAAAGCAACCTTAGCCGATGGGATCGCCGTAAAAGTGCCGGGAGATTTGACCTTTTCCATCTGCCAGAAATATGTCGATGAAGTCGTCACCGTCGATGAATCGGAAATCGCCAGTGCTATCCTGATCCTCTTGGAACGGGGCAAAACCGTTGCCGAAGGGGCCGGTGCCGTCCCGGTTGCAGCCCTCATGAACGGCAAGATTTCGGGTATCCGCAATAAGAAGGTCGCAGCCCTGGTCAGCGGCGGCAACATCGATGTCAACAACATGACCCGGGTCATCAATCAGGGCCTGATTCGCTCGCAGCGCAAGATTTTCTTCCAGACCATCATCCCCGACGTACCCGGCGAATTGGTCAAACTCCTGTCGATCATTGCCGATACAGGCGCCAACGTCCTTTCCATTACCCATGAACGCAGTCAGCATGGCATCAGCATGGGCACGACCGCTGTTTCTCTGGAATTGGAAACGGCCAATGAAAAGCACGTTGAAAAGCTGATGAATGTACTTCGTGACAATCATTACTTCGTCATGATGAAATAAGGAGGAAATTGAAATGGAAGATCACAAAGAAGGGGCGCAGAACTTAGAACGGGGCTTAAAGCCCCGTCACGTTGAAATGATCGCCCTTGGCGGGACCATTGGCGTCGGCCTGTTCATGGGTTCGGCCAATACGATTCAGATGGCAGGCCCGTCGGTTCTCATCTGTTATGCCGTTACCGGCGTCGTCATGTTCTTTATCATGCGTATCATGGGTGAAATGCTCTACCAGGAACCGGTCACGGGCTCCTTTGCAACTTATGGCCATAAGTATATCAGCCCCTTTATCGGCTACCTTACGGCCTGCTCTTACTGGTTCTTGTGGGTCGCTGTCGGCCTCTCGGAAGTCACGGCCGTCGGCATTTACGTCCACTATTGGTTCCCCTTGCTGCCTCAATGGATATCGGCACTGGCCGGGATGGCCGTCGTCGCCATTGCCAACATGGCGGCCGTCAAGTATTATGGGGAATTTGAATTCTGGTTCGCCCTCATAAAAGTCGTCACCATCATCGTCATGCTCATCGTCGGCGGCGCCGTCATCCTCTTCGGTTTCGGCAATGCTGGTGTCGCCGTCGGCTTCAGCAACCTTTGGGAACACGGCGGTTTCATGCCTAACGGCTGGGGCGGCATGCTGGCAGCCATGTGCGTCGTTGCGGCGGCCTTCCAGGGCGTCGAACTGGTAGGCATTACGGCCGGGGAGGCTCAAAATCCGAAACATACTTTAAAACGGGCTGTTAATAATATCGTTTGGCGTATTCTTATTTTCTATATCGGCTCGATTTTTGTTATTCTCTGCATCTATCCTTGGAACGAAGTCAGCTATATCGGCAGTCCCTTCGTCATGACCTTCGCTAAAGTCGGTATTTCGTCGGCAGCGGCCATCATCAACTTCGTCGTCCTCACAGCCGCTCTTTCGGGCTGCAACAGCGGCATGTACAGCTCGGCCCGCATGATCTATACACTGGCTCAGAACGGTCAGGCACCGAAATGCTTCTTGAAACTGTCGAAGTCCGGCGTTCCCCGTAACGGCATCAGTGTTACTATCATCGTCTTGTTTATCGGCGTTATCTTAAACTACCTCATCCCCAATTCGAAGCTGTTCCTCTACTTGTACAGCGCGTCCGTATTCCCGGGGATGGTCGCCTGGTTCGTCCTAGCCTATGCCCAGAAGAACTTCCGCAAGGCTTGGGGACCGGAAGTCATGGCTAAGCACGAATTTAAATCACCCCTCTATCCGTACTCTAACTACTTCTGCATCCTGTTCCTGGTCTTGGTTACCATCGGCATGCTTTATAATCCTGATACGCGGATGTCCATCTTCTCGTCGTGGGTCTACATGGCAGCCGTTATCATCGCTTGGTTTGCCTGCGGCCTGAACAAGAAGAAGTACGATAAAGACGGTCACTTGGTTAAGACCGATGAAGAACCTTAAGGCGTTGTCTGATGGCTAACATATCGCTTTTTTTAGGCGATTAAGGTATAATAAAGATGATAATTCATTCTAAAGGAGATGCATACAAATGGCAGTACAGGTTATCAGTACAACAAAGGCTCCCGGTGCAGTAGGACCGTATTCGCAGGCTATCAAGGCCGGTGACTTCCTCTTTGCATCCGGTCAGATCGCCATCGACCCGGAAAAAGGCAAAGTCGTTGCCGGAACGGTCGTCGGACAGGCCGAACAGTGCATGAAGAACGTCGGCGCTATTCTGGAAGAAGCAGGACTCAGCTACGATGATGTCGTCAAGACGACGGTATATTTGACGGATATCAATTTCTTCGGCGCCGTTAACGAAGTCTATGGCAAATATTTCCAGAAAACGTTGCCCGCTCGCTCCTGCGTCGAAATCAGCCATCTTCCGAAAGACGTCTTCGTCGAAGTCGAAGTCATCGCTTACTGCGGGAAATAAAGCTTTCTTTCGGCACTGTTGATGAAATCTTTCCGCCGTTTTTACAGCGCGACAGATAATTTGACATCGTGGTACATGGAATCGACCTTTTAAAGTCAGACCCAACAATCTGATTTTAAGAGGTCGATTTTTTTGCTTAAATTCCGGATACAGCCTGAATCGGCCGAGTGAAGCGGCAGACTTTTCTATCCCGCCCGGCGGCAACGTTTTGGATAAAGCCGTTTTACATTACGAAAACGAAATGGTAAAATGAAATTTAATTATTGATAATTGATTTTGTGATTTGTACTCTTAAGTAAGAAAAACGTATTAGCCGGTGAGCAGCCGCGCTGGTCTTGACTGGGCAGGATAAGGCCACTGACGCGATTTGCAGCGTATGGTTATTGCAGGATAGCGTTTTGCTCTTTTTATGATGATTTCCAGAGATGAAACATGTGCCGATTTTTGGAGGAATACTGATTGGGCCTCGCGAAGCTTAGCCTCCGATGGTTATGGTGTCAGAGGCTGTTGCTGAAAAAGAGATTAATGCGATTTCTGAGCAAGAGACATAAAGAGGAGGAATCCCTATGGAACAATATAAAGAACAGTCGGTAGATGCAAAGACAAAACCCTTGACCGGTGTCCGTGTCCTCGATTTGACCCATGCCTACAGCGGTCCCTTTTGCACCATGCATCTGGCCGATCAGGGGGCTGAGGTCATCAAGTTGGAAGTGCCGGGAAAAGGGGATCAGTCCCGCGGGTGGGCCCCCTTTAAGAATGGTGCCAGCGGCTATTATGCCTATATCAACCGCAATAAGTTTGGCCTGACCCTCAATCTGAAAACGGAAGAAGGCAAAGGGATTTTCAAAAAATTAATCAAGGAAGTCGATGTCCTTTGCGAAAACTTCCGCGTCGGTACTCTGGAAAAAATGGGCCTTGGTTATGAGGTCTTGAAAGAAATCAATCCGTCCTTGATTTATGCTTCCATTTCAGGGTTTGGCTTGGAAGGGCCGGAAGCGGAACTTCCCAGTTATGATCTCATCGCCCAGGCTATGGGCGGGCTCATGAGCATGACCGGTGAAAAGGACCGTATTTATAAAGTAGGATCGTCCATTGCCGACAACTACTCCGGTACCTATCTGTCCCTGGCTATCGTCATGGCTTTATTCCAGCGGGAACGCACCGGCATGGGACGGCGTGTCGATGTATCTATGTTAGACACGATTTTTTCTATTTTAGAAACGGGGGCCCTGTCCTACGAATTGAACGGAGATATTGTAGAAGCGGTAGGAAATAGAAACGTGTCCGTAGCTCCCTGTGATATTTTGGAAGCAGCTGACGGACAATTTGCCCTGGTCTGCGGGACCCAGCGCTTTTGGCGGTCTTTGTGTCAACTTATGGGAAAACCGGACTTGGCCGATGACCCTCGCTTTGCCGATAATAAATTGCGCTGCGAACATTATCCCGATGAATTGAAACCGATTATTGAAGACTGGAGCCGGCAGCACAGTCTTGATGAACTGGAGACGCTGCTCGCCGGTGCCGAAATTCCTTTTGGCCGCATTGCCGATACCAAGGGGGTGTGCGAAAATCCGGTCATCAAACGACGTCATATGCTTTGGGAGATTGACGATCCTGCTGTTGGGGAGACGATTTCCGTGCCGGGGACGCCCATCAAGATTCATGGCTGCGAGGATAAAGCCCTTCGGCCGGCACCTTCCTTAGGGCAGCATACCGACGATATCCTCAAAAACATAGTCCATCTCACGGAGGAAGAGATTGTCCGCCTGCGTGAAGACGGCGTTATTTAAAAGAAGGGAGCCGTATTATGAGCAAAATCGCATTTACCGGAGGCTTGCTGATCGATGGAACCGGAGCTCCGGCCGTTGAAAACAGCGTCGTCTTGATCGAGAAAGATAAAATCCTTTATGCCGGAGAGAATCGGCCGATTCCGGAAGGCTATACGAGCTGCGATATTCACGGCAAAACGATCATGCCGGGCTTGATTGACGCCCATCTTCATTTTTCGGGAAACCTGACGGGCGACGACTCGGAGTGGGTCACGGAAAACAATATTCAAAAAACAGTTGTCGCTGTGCAGCAGGCCCACGAGTGTCTGGAAGCCGGTTTGACGACAGTTGGCGAAATATCGAGATTTGGCATTGATATCCGCAATATGATCGATGCCAAGGTCATGAAAGGGCCGCGAGTCGTCGCTTCAGGACTTGGGTTTTGTGCGATGGCTTCCCATGGGGACTCTCACAAAGTTTCGATAGCGCAAAATAAGGATGCTCATCCCTGGGCCGAGTGTGTGGACAGTCCCTGGGACCTTCGTAAAGCCGTGCGCCGCAGACTGCGTGACAATCCGGACGCCATTAAAATCTGGGTGACCGGCGGCGGTATTTGGCGCTGGGATACGGCCATGGATCAGCATTATACGATGGAAGAAGTACAGGCTGTCGTCGACGAATGCCAAATGCGTCACATTCCGGTGTGGGCTCACTGTTTTGGCAGCGCCTACAACTCGGTAAAAGCCGGGGCCGACTTTATCATCCATGGCCAATCCTTGGATGATGAGACCTTGGATATGATGGCTGAAAAAGGGATTGCCTTGTGCCCGACTATTAATTTTATGCCCGAATGGCTGGCCAAATACCCGCCGAAATACGACCCGGCCATTCACGATACGTATCCCGGAGATACGGTGGCTGAAAAGGATTTGAACCGAATTTATGAAAATTTACGGAAAGCCAATGAAAAAGGCATCATGCTGACCATCGGCTCCGACTCCTTTAATTCTCAGATGACGCCTTATGGTGTGACCGCTGTCGGTGAATTGACGGCCTTTGTCGAAAAAGCCGGCATCGATGAGATGGATACGATTGTCGCAGCTACCTTGAACGGGGCCAAGGCTCTTCATGTAAGTGAAGTTACGGGTTCGCTGGAAGCGGGAAAAAGTGCGGACTTACTGGTCATAGACGGGAATCCGCTGAAAAATATTCGTGATATGCAGGTCGAAAATATGGATGTTATCATGAAGGAAGGGGACCTGATTCGCAATCGATTGCGTGAATCATCCAGGTAAAGCTGCGTGACTGCAAAGACAGACTGCTCCCTGTGAATCTGAATCTCTCATTTTTATAGGAAGCCGCATTTTTTAGCCTTCTTTTTTTATCTCATAGCAGGAAATCAAACCCTTTATGTCTAATATCTATAGTATAAGAATATATATAAGACGACGTACGCGCCGTTTTCTTTTAAAGGAGTGATACTATATGGCAAAACGCACTGCATCGGATATTATGGAAAAGAATTTTATCACGGCAAGCCCGGAAACGTCTGTTTTTGATTTAGTCAATCTGTTTGTGAAAAATCACATCACGGCCATTCCTATCATCAATGACAAGGATGAATTGGTCGGTATCGTCACCGACGCCGATTTACTGTACAAAAAGGTAAAACCCCATGTTCCGCATTACGTCAATTTGCTCGGTGCCAGCATCTATTACAACGGCATCAGCGAATACGACAAGGGCTTTAAGAAACTTTTGGCCTGCACGGCTCGCGATATGATGACCAAAGACGTCATCATTGCAGCCCCTGATGCCGATGTCGAACAGATTGCCGGCGTCATGGTTGCCGAACACTTGAAGGTCATTCCTATTGTCGAAGAAAAACATATCGTCGGTATCGTTACCCGCGGCAATATTCTCGATGAATTGTACCGTGAATACGGTGAAGATTAAGAAAAGGGGGAGAAGAACATGACGGAAGACATGAAGAAAGACTCGTTGCCCGTCGAAGATGAAGCTGTCGAAACGGCTGAAACCGTTGAAAATGTTGAAACGACAGCAGAAAAAACGGCCGTCCTCGTTCGGGACGTCATGGAAAAGGTATTCGTATCGGTTTCGCCGGATACACCCATTCGTGACGTATTTCGCCTTTTTATTAAACACCGCCTCTTGGCCGTGCCCGTCGTCGATGAAAACAGCCATCTCATCGGCCTCATTTCAAGCGCCGATCTCATGTACCGCAGTTCGAAGCCGCATATTCCTCGCCTGCCTTTCATGGGAACAAAAGTCTACACCAACCGCATTTCTAAATACGTTAAGGAATTTAAAAATCTTCTCGACCAGCCCTGTAAGAAGCTGATGACCAAGGACGTCATGATTGCCACGCCTAAAGCCGATATCGAACAGGTAGCCGCCGTCATGGTCATTGAACACTTGAAAATCCTGCCCGTCGTCGACAACCATCGCGTCGTCGGCATGATTACTCGGGCCTGCATCCTTAAGGATTTGTATCGGGAATGGCAGTAATCGCCTCCTTTGTGACTAGGCATTGACTCTGTCGTGTGGTATAATTATATGATCTTATCATTTAGGCAGTTCTACTGCCAAAAAAGTAATTTCACGAGGAGGCAATAATGGATACCAAAGAACTCGTCATCGTCGTCGATTTTGGTGGTCAATACAACCAGCTCATTGCACGGCGCGTCCGCGAAAATCACGTATATTGTGAGGTATACCCTTATCATAAAGCCGTTGCAAAAATCAAGGAACTTCAGCCCCAGGGCGTCATCTTTACCGGTGGCCCCGGCAGTGTCTACGAAGAAAATGCACCGAAGATCGAAGCTGAAATCTTCCAGCTCGGCTTCCCTGTTCTCGGACTCTGCTACGGCATGCAGTTCATGGCCCAGACCTTAGGCGGCGATGTACAGCATGCAACCATGCGGGAATTTGGCAAGACTGAAATCAACGTCAATACGGCGTCTCCCTTATTCAAGGGACTTCAGGAAAAAGAAGTCGTCTGGATGAGTCATCAGGACTATGTCGCTTCCATTCCCGAAGGCTTTGAAATCGTAGCCCATACGGCAAACTGCCCGGTCGCTGCCATGCAGGATCCGGCGAAAAAACTCTATGCCATGCAGTATCATCCGGAAGTACTCCACACGGAACATGGCAAAGAAATGATCCATAATTTCCTCTTCGAAGTCTGCGGCTGCACCGGTTCGTGGACCATGGCCAATTACGCCAAGACGGCCATTGCGTCCATCAAAGAAACAGTCGGTGACGGCAAAGTCGTCCTGGCCCTTTCCGGCGGCGTCGACAGCTCCGTCGCAGCAGCCCTCATTTCTAAAGCCGTCGGCAGTCAGCTGACCTGCATCTTTGTCGACCACGGCCTCCTTCGAAAGAACGAAGGCGACGAAGTCGAAGGTGCTTTTAAAGACAGCGGCATGAACTTCATCCGCGTCGATGCGTCTGATCGATTCCTCAGCAAACTCGAAGGCGTCAGTGATCCCGAACGGAAGCGGAAAATTATCGGCGAAGAATTTATCCGCGTCTTTGAAGACGAAGGCCGTAAAATCGGTTCCGTCGACTTCCTGGCACAAGGGACGATTTACCCCGACGTCATCGAATCCGGTGCCGGCGATGCTGCCGTCATCAAGAGCCACCACAACGTCGGCGGCCTTCCGGCTGTCGTCGATTTCAAAGGCCTCATCGAACCCCTTCGCAACCTCTTTAAAGACGAAGTCCGCGAACTCGGTGCCGAACTGGGCCTTCCGGAATACCTCGTATGGCGCCAGCCCTTCCCGGGTCCGGGCCTGGCTATCCGCGTCATGGGCGAAATCACCAAAGAAAAACTGGATATCCTCCGCGATGCCGATGCCATCTTCCGTGAAGAAATCGCCAATGCCGGCATGCAGCGCGACATCAACCAGTACTTTGCCGTCCTCACCAACAACCGCTCCGTCGGCGTCATGGGCGACTTCAGAACCTATGATTACACCCTGGCCCTGCGCGGCGTTACGACGACCGACTTCATGACGGCTGATTGGGCTCGCATTCCTTACGACGTCCTCGATAAAATCTCGAGCCGCATCGTAAACGAAGTAGACCACATCAACCGCATCGTCTACGATATTACGAGTAAACCGCCTGCAACCATTGAATGGGAATAAAAAAATTAGAATTTTTATTATAACGAATAAGCGTATATTTAAATCATCTACTAAGAAAGGACGTGAGTAAATTTTGCTCACGTCCTTTCTTAGAGATAATAAGCGGATATGATTTTTTTCTTGAGTTCTATAGATATAGATTAAGTATTAACGAGAGAATGAGAAAATGGATGGTGAGAGCTTTTCACATCTACCAGATAAAGAATTGGGGAAGTCATCTTTACTGTGGTCGCACAGTAGTGATTCTAGATTAATGAATTACGCCTGAGAATATTTGTACATTAGAATGCTGAATTAATATGAGGTAATGGTATGCCTGATAGCGACAGCTTTGCACTAACCTTCCACCTGGCGTGTTTTTATGCATCAACTTGACAGATTACTTTTTAGTTGAGGATCCGTACAATGAAGATTAAAAATATTATAATCAATAATTTTAGAAATTTAGATAAATTAGAAATTAATTTTGATATGGAAAGTAACTATATCGTTGGAGAAAATAATTTAGGTAAAAGTAACTTATTAGATGCGCTGTATACTACTTTTTCTAATCGAAAGTTCGAAGAAGATGATTATGGAGATTTATCTCGCAATATAGAAATTATTATTAAACTAATATTAAATGATGCAGAAATCGGATTTTTTGGGGATGAATTTAATCCACGAGATAAGTCGAGTATTACATTGAGATACTTCCAATCACCTGATGATGCATATCCAAATTTGATTTGCGAAAATACAGGGGACTCAATTCCAACTCATTACATAAAACAGGTACATTTTATGAAATACCAATCTACAGAATCTCCTAATAAAGAACTACGGTTTACATCAAAGTCTAGTGCAGGTAATATTTTTGGAAGTATAGTTGATGCATATATTAATAGAGATGTAGTCAATAATACCTTTTTGAATATTTCTAATGTAGAAAATTTGACAAAATATATTAATGAACGGTTAGGAAAGTTGAAAGGGTTCTCTCAGTATGACATAAAGGCAATGGTCGCAAATAATGTTACAGAATTGCTTTCAAACCTATTTTATTTATCAGATGGGAAGCATCGTATTGATAAGACGGGATGCGGTGTTCAGTTTATTGCTATGGCAACATTAAATATAATTGGGCAGATAATGGAACTATATAAAAAAAGAGGGCAGAATTTTTCTGAACAGCTTTATACAGATTCCAATGGGCAGAAAATTCTTCCAATAATAGTGGCTCTAGATGAACCGGAAGTACATCTTCATCCATATTTGCAAAGAGCACTTATTTCGTATTATAAATCTATTCTCTGTAATAAAGATTTAGAATTTCTAGAACTTCTAAAAATGATGTTTGAAATAGATGGACTAGATGGACAACTTTTAGTAGTAACACATTCATCGGAGATTTTGTTAGATGATTTTAAAAATATTATCAGATTTTATCAGAAGGGAGATAAGACTGGTGTTATTAGTGGCTCAAGTCTTATTAATTCTTTCCATGGAGCTGCAAAAAAACAATTGATTATGAGATTTAAAGATATCCGAGAAACTTTTTTTTCACATGCGGTAGTTATTGTTGAAGGAGAGACTGAGTACGGTTGTTTACCATACTTTGCAGAATCGCTTGGGATTAATTTGGATGATAAATGTATCAGTATTGTAATGGCGAAAGGAGAAAAATCCATTAAGCCGCTTAGAAATTTGTTTTCATATTTTAAAATCCCATCAGTCATTATATATGATGGTGATGTAAGAGATCAGCACGAACAGGAAATCGATGATGTATATTTTACGTCGGGGAAATGTTTAGAGGATGATATTGTTGACAGTTTGTATGTTAGAGGTGAATTGGATACAATCAAGAAAATAGCCTTTGAGATTGATGATAATGTAAATAATTGTCTATTTGACTTAAAGTATGTAAAAAAGTGGTTTGAATATCTTGAAAAAAATATGGATGACTATGTTCCGAAAAAATTAACCGATGTAGAGGATGATGACCAAGCGGAATTTTGTGTGTTATATAAAATTTGGTATCTAAGACATAAGGGGATTCTTACAGGTAGAATAATTGGATCAAACACGCCGGCAGATAGCATCCCTTGGTGTTATGTGGAGGCGCTGAAAAGAGCGAGTGAGTTGGTATAATGAAAAAAGAGATAAATGTTAAGCAAAAAATCGAAGAGATTCATGGTTCAGATGCTCAACAGTTAAACGTAATTTTTTCAAACGCTGAGAGAGTAATTGTTGAAGCTCCAGCTGGGTGTGGTAAGACAACTACTATGGTAAGTAGATTAGCTTATCTTTATTCAATTAAATCAGTTCCAAATCCAAAAAAAATATTGGGATTAACATTTAGTGTAAATGCCGCATTAAAAATAAAGAGAGATATAGGGAGAAAGTTACCAGATTTATTTGTCCAAGAAAAGGCTCCGGCTGTGATTACAAGCGCCGTAAATGTAACTAATTACCATGGCTTTTGCAAAGGAATTTTAAAAAAGTATGGTCGCTTAGTAAGTCCTTTTTTAGGAAAAGATATTAACTTATTTCGTGCTGTGGGAGAAGAAGAGATTAAAAAAATTCCAGAGATAATTTCACTACTAAGTGAGGATGAATTGTCGCTCCTATATAATGTTAATATGACCATAAATAGTGGCAATATGCCTGATAATAATCAAGTTGATGATTATATTAAAATAATAGAGCAAAAATTGTTTCCGAAAGACTTTATAACACACAATTGCATTCTTTTAATAACTTTAAGATTATTTGAGAAAAATTTAGAAATTAAAAAATTTTATCAAGAATACTATTCGATCGTAGTCATCGATGAATTTCAAGATACGAATATTGTTTCATGGAATTTGATAAAAAATATTATTGGCCCGAAAACAAAGCTTTTGTTTTTAGGAGATCCTCTTCAAAGGATCTATGGATTTATTGGGGCACTACCGAATGTTATGGAGTGCGCAAAGTATGAATATAATATGACTGTAATCCCATTAAGTCGAAATTATAGATTCCAAAATAATGAAGATATGTTGAATTTAGATTATAATATAAGAGAAAATGCTAAAACTCAATTTCGTCCAGTCGTAAATGAAATGGCTCTGGTTCCTGCATTTTGGGCTGCGACACAGGAAAAGGAAGTTCATCAAATAGTAGGAAAAATAATAGAAATAAAAATGAATTTGGTGAATGAAAAAGTAGCGATATTATCTAGAAGTCGTGGTCATAACATAGAGATATTAGAAAATGAACTTAAAAAAGAAAATATCGATTATTTCTATGGGATGTTCACAGATGATGATGAGCAATATATAGACTTCCATGTAATGTGTCAAAAAATATTTATTAAAGAATTTGGGAATAGAAAAACGATTACGAATATTTCACTTGAGAAATTTTCAACGAAAATAAAGGATAAATATAAGGAAAATGACGAAAAGATTATAAAATCTCTCATAGAATTGCTGGATGCTTTTATTAAAAAAATAGAGATGGATTATAACGAGCTTCTCCCAAAAGATAAGTATACGTTTGTCTTAGATGTATTTGAAAATCGTCAGTTAAAACAGTCCATGGAGTATATTGATTCAGATGTTATTTTATCGACTATCCATGGCTCTAAGGGTCTTGAATGGGACTATGTTTTTGTTATGGATATTGAACGTTGGATTTTTCCCGGATATCCTATCTGTAATGATTGTGCCTTTAAATGGGATGTAGGACCTTGTTGTGGACCGCCTGAAAATGTTAATTTCAATATGATAGATAATTTGCTAGATGAATTATCTGTTTTTTACGTTGCTGTGACAAGGGCCAAAAAACAGGTATATCTATCTGCAAGTGCCTCTAGATATAACCGTTATAAACAGAAGAAACATAGCGTGTTTTCATGTTTTGCAAATTTAAAAGGGATTAAATTAATTGACGCATCAAAGTAATTAGTATTATTAATCTAAGCATCCAATCTACTAATCATCTTGTAAAGAATTAACACGCCCTAGAATTTATTCCCTTAGGTAAAACGTTTTGGATGCTTAATCATTTGGTATTACTGTTTAATCTATTGCCCCAAACTCTGATTGGTGATGGCCTAATAAAGTATTTGGCATCTGTGGTACCAATCTAGACGGTAATTATTTTACGATATATGTAAAAAGGGAGCGAAGGTCCAATCCCCTGTTTTAAATGGATATTTATCAAAGTAAAATAATAGTCTTTGAGTGCAAATCTGCGTCATCGGTAATGAAGTAAGCTATAAATTCTGTAAATAGAGAACAGGCGGATTCTTAATCTTGAGAGTTGCAGCCTTGATAGCTTGCTGTGTAGAGGTGTAAAAGATGTCTTAAAAAATAAATAATTATTGTTTCTTCCATTAGTTTTCGGGGATAGGTTTTCATAGGTACTGTCAAATATTTTTCGCAAATATCTGAATCTCGACGTAAGTAAAATCAGT
>OFMH01001328.1_pt1 | contig 13717 bp, 10 predicted proteins | sample 1541761 | NCBI WGS metagenome assembly OFMH01 (sample SAMN04209249, study PRJEB22552) | human gut metagenome | biome: gut; material: feces | host: Homo sapiens | place: USA: Oklahoma
AGCCCATTTTTTTGAACTTGAGTCTCAAATTTTAATTTATAGCTGAGTAGTTACTCTAAAATTTAGGTGATACGAAAAGTGTCGCTTGATTTTAGAGTCTCTTTTTTTATATGCCGCCAAAATTTATAAAATCAAATATATTTTTAAAATTTTGATTGACTTTTCAAATGAAAACAAGTATCATTATTATAAGCAATAAAATAAATTAAAAAGAAAAAAGTAAATAAAAAAAGTTCCCACGGCGGCAACCAAGAAACTTTTTTTAATAATACTAACGAATAATCATTAGTTGTTTTTTTATTTGAGTAAATTTAATTAATTTACATCTATATATTACCATAGAAAAAATAAAAAATCAACTCCTAAAAGTTGGTTTTATTTTTTGCTAGGACTTATTGTCCTACAAAAAAATAATATATTAATATTTGTTAGTATTATAGGACTACTTTTTATGGAGGAATCTATGGTTTATAAAATCCCTGAAGTAAGGAGGGAAGCGGTATGATTAAATCAAGCCATGAAAAAAATGAACATATTTATGATTTACTTACCCAAGATTCTTACTTCATACTAAACAGAAAACTTAATTCTTATTGTGGTCTTGTACTTGGAGCTTTCATTGTATTCTTGCTTGATAAGGAAAAATATCATAAATACAATGGAGAACTTACCCAAGATGGTTATTTCTATGCTACAGATATGGATATAATGCTTATGACAGGGCTTACAAGCTCACAAGTATCAAAACTTAAAAATACAGCAGTTGAAAAAGAACTTGTATTTATAAAAAGAGAAGGTATTCCACTTAAAACTTACTACAAAATAAACCTTCAAAAAATTAATGATATAATGAATCTTAATAAAACTGCTATGGAACTTTCTTATGAGAGAATCATTTTTGAAAATAAAGAGCAGAAAGATATATCAAATCTTTTGAATGTATCTGAAGCTACTTTATCAAATCTAACTTTTAAAGATTTAAGATTCATCTGTAAGAAATTTAAAGTTTCTTATTCAGGTAAAAATACTAAGTTAGAAATAATAGAAAAAATATTAGAAGAAAAAGAAAAAATTCTTCAAGGTGGAACTCCTGCACAAGGTATCATACCAGTTAATACTAAATCTGAAGCTTCTTCAGTTCAGGAATTAAAGAATATGACATTCAAAAATTTAAGAATTATGTGTAAAGAGTTAAATATAAGCTACTCAGGAAAAGATACAAAAGATGTTCTTATAAATAAAATAGCTGATTTTAAAGGATTCTTAGAAGAAGAGCCAAAAGAAGAACAAAACAAAGAATCTGAAGAAGAAGCTATAGTTCCTGAAATTGTCTTTGATAAAAAAGATTTTGAAGAATTATTTAAAGAATTTGATATTTCATACACTTATAAAAATCAACTGGCTGTTAAAAAGCTTAGAGAAAAAATGAGTGATAGTGATGTATATCTTTATTTAAAAGAGACTTATGAAAATATCAAGGCAACTCCTGAGGTTAAAAATATTGGAGCATTATTTTCTAGTAAAATAGCTAAAGGAGAAAGACAGATTATATCTAAATCTACTTCAAAAGAAAAGAAGACAGAAGAGAAAAAATCAGAAGCTAAAAAAACTTCTAAAAACTTAATAAAAGAAGTAATAAATGATATATTTACACCTAATAATTCTGATGATAAATTGATGGAAAAGTATGAAAAATACTCTACTGAAGAAAAAGAAAAAATAGAAAAAAAAGCTATGGCACTATGTGCTTCATCACAAAATATAAGTTTGGATTTCTTAAAAGCAATGAAAAAAAATCCACTATTATTTTCATCTACGCTGAAACCTTTTATTATCCAAGTTTTAAAAAAACAGTTAGATGAAGCTAGTTAATTATAACTATAATAAATATATTAGTGAACGTAGTGTGAGCAAGAAAATAATTTATAAAAAATTTAGTGAACGAATATGTGAGCAAATATAAAATTTAATACTCACACCAAAAATTCAAGTGAACATAGTGTGAGCGACATTATACTAGAAAAATCATCAATATTAAATTTTAAGGGCAGCTTACTAAGGCTGCCTTTTTTCTCAATTATTTAGTGAGCGTAGTGTGAGCGAAGGTTATTTTACCAATTCATAAAATAATTAATAAATCTTTTAATTTTATTTAAAACTAGAAAATACCCTAGTGAACGTTGAGTGAACGAAAAAATAAAAAAAGTTAGTAAAATATAGAAAAATTAGTGAACAATACCTTTAAAGTTTTTTATTAATTTTTTTATTTAAAATCTGAAAATACCTTAGTGAACGTTAAGTGAGCGAAAATTTATTAAAATTAATTTAGTGAGCGATTTTATAAAATTTAGTGAACGAAAAACTTGAATTTAGTGAACAAATTTATAAAGAATTTTGAATTTAGTGAACGAAAGTAAATTAAAAATATAATCATATATTTAAAATTTTAATACTCATAAAGCTAATAAAATCATAAGTGAACGCATTGTGAGCGGAAATTACATCACTGTATCGTTCACTAAAAAATATAAATTACAGTGAGCAGAAAAGTCGCTCACTTGTGAGCGGAAAACTTGCTCACTTGTGAGCAGGATTTCTGCACTAATCAATATCAAATAATCATTAACAAAAAATAAAATCAATGATATGATTTTTAATTTTTTTGAAAAAACTATAACTAATGGGGGAAATAAATGAATGATTTAACTTTTTTTTTACTAATGAAAATGGACAAACATTAGAAGATAGATTTAATAAAATTATAAAAAGTAATACTAAATATTTTGATGTATTAGTTAGATATTTTAGAACAAGTGGTTTATGATTTGTATGAATTAACAGAAGAAGAAAAAGAACTTATAAGAAATTTCTAATTAGAAGATTATATGAGATTAGAAATAATGAGTGACATGAAATTTTATTTCCGCAAAAAAAGTCAATATAAAAAAATAAATTTTGATTGATTTTTTAAGAAGGATGTAATATAATTATAATATAAAAAGGAACTATAATATATCCCCTCCGCAAAGGTAATGTATTTAGCTCCTTAAAAATATTAATATTATGGAGGTAGCATATGAAATTACATTACAATTTAGATGGAAGTATTAATGTAGTTATCAAAAGAAATGGAGAAATTATCTTTGAACATCAGTTTAAGAATGAAAAACACTATAGAGAGTTTTTTGAATTGGTTTCTAAAAGATAATTTGGTAGCAATAGGATAAAAAAATAGAAAGGTTCTTAGAAATAAGAGCCTTTCTTTATATAAGATAAATAAAAAAAGGGCAACCTTACGATATACCCCCTCCGCACATTAATTATATCATAAACATATAGAAAAAACAATAAGAGTATTAAAAAAGACAAAAACTAAGAGGTTAAAAATGGTATTAGAAATTCAAGAAAAAATTATTTTTGAAGAAGTCAGAAAAATACTGCAAGAAGCTAGAAATAAGGTTTATAAAGCCACTAATAATGTTATGGTAGAGGCTTATTGGAATATAGGAAGAATAATAGTAGAAAAGCAAAGTGGCAATGAAAAAGCTGAATATGGAACAGCACTACTAAAAAATCTTTCTAAAGAGATGACTAAGGAATTTGGAAAAGGATTTACAGTAGCTAATCTAAAAAATATGAGACAGTTTTATTTAACTTTTCCAAAAAGCTACGCACTGCGTAGCGAATTGAGTTGGACACATTATAGACTTCTTATGAGAATAGAAAATGAGAATGCTAGAAATTTTTATATAGAGGAAACTATAAAATCTAACTGGAGTACAAGGCAGCTTGAAAGACAAATAACGACACTTTTTTATGAGAGAATTTTATCAAGTAAAAATAAAGAGAAAGTTTCTCAAGAGATATATAAGCTAGAACCTAAAAAAAATAGACCTGAAGATATAATAAAAGACCCTTATGTTTTAGAATTTTTAGGATTGCCTGAGAATATAGATTTTTTAGAGAAAAACTTAGAGCAATCACTTATAAATCACTTACAGAAATTTTTATTAGAACTTGGGAGAGGATTTTCTTTTGTTGCTAGACAAAAAAGAATAACTTTTGATGGAAGACATTTCTATATAGATTTAGTTTTTTATAACTATATTTTAAAATGTTTTGTCCTTATTGATTTAAAACTTGGAGATTTAACTCATCAGGATTTAGGTCAAATGCAAATGTATGTTCATTATTTTCAAGAAGAAATGATGAATGAGGGAGATAATCCTCCTATAGGAATAGTTCTTTGTGCAGATAAAAGCGATTCAATAGTAAAGTATACTTTACCTAAAGGGGAAAAACAGATATTTGCTTCAAAGTATATGCTTTATTTACCAAGTGAAGAAGAGTTATTATTAGAATTAAGAAAAGAATATGATATATTAGAGCAGGAAAATAAATTAAAAACTGATGATTAAAATTTACCTGATTTTTGGAAGGGTGGTAAGATGAAAAAGAGAATAGGTATTTTTTATAAAAAAGAAAATCCAAATGTTATAAGTAGTGCAGTGTTAAATGTAGATAGAGAAATGATAGAGATTTTAGGTATCTCAATAAAAGAAAATGATATAAAATTTTCTTTTAAAGATAATAAAATAACAATTCAAAAAGGAAGTTTTGAAAATCCTATTAAATCAAAGGATAAAAATATTATAGAAAAAAATATAAAACTTAATTTTACAAAAGTGTATAAGGATAAAGATTATTTAATAACTAGATTAAATATTCCTTCAGCAGTTATAAAGGCAATGAACCTTACTTCAGAGGATAATGAAGTAGAAGTTATAGAGGTAGATGACAAAATTGTAATAGAAAGGAGTAAAAAAGAGATGGGGAAAGTTTTTAGTATCAAAGTAAACAAAGGTGGAATTGGTAAAACTTTTTTAACTGTTCAGCTAGGATACGGACTTGCTATGCAGGACAAAAAAGTGCTATTACTTACATCAGATTCACAAAATAATATTTTAGATTATACTTTATCTGATGATGAAGTTGATAAGATAGATTTCAAAAAAGACCTTAGATATTGTGTAATGAATGATAAGGTTGAAACAGTAAAACTAAGAACTAATCTTTATTTTATTCCTACTAAGAGTTCTCTTTTTACCGATAGATTCTTGGAAAAATTGCCTGAATTTATAAAGAAAATGCAAGAGGAATATGATTATATTTTAATTGACAGTATTCCTACAATGAAAATAGATAGTACTTTCGTTGCTTGTTCAGACAAAGTTATTATTCCTATGTTCTGTGATAATCCAACACTTAAAGGGGCTATAAACGTTATAAAAGAAACAGGAGTAGAAAAGATACATTCTATCATAGTTAATAAATATAGACCAACAGCAACTCAAAAAGGAATCTTAAAAGATATTAAAGAAGCAATAGAGGGAACAGATATAGTATTCCCTGAACCTATTAAAGAACTTTCACAAGTAGAAACTTTAGCCAGAAAGGGTAAAACTATTTGGGAAAGTAGAGCGAAAATCCTTGCAGCAGCTCAAGAATCTTTATTAGATGTTATTCTAAAATTATAATTTTACTTTCTCGCACGGTGCGAGAAAGTAAAAAATAAATTGCATTGTGCTACTTAGTTATTAAAGAAGGAAGGTTTAGAACTGTTATTAAAAATATGTAAATTTATATAATATTAAATAACATAAAAAATGATTAAGGAGTTAATAGAAGATGATACTTGCGAAGAAAGTTAGAATTTATCCAACTAAAGAGCAAGAACAAAAATTGTGGCAATCTGTAGGAACTGCTAGGTTTATCTATAACTATACTCTTGCAAAACAGGAAGAAAATTATAAAAATGGTGGTAAATTTATTAGCGATGGAACTATTAGAAAAGAATTAACTCAATTAAAGAAGTCAGAACTAACTTGGTTAAATGAAGTGTCAAATAATGTTGCTAAACAAGCTGTAAAAGATGCTTGTAATGCCTATAAAAGTTTTTTTAAAGGTTTAGTTAATAAGCCAAAATTTAAAAGTAAAAAGAAAAGTAAACCTAGTTTTTATAACGATCCTGTAAAATTAAAAGTTAAAGAGAAAAAAGTTTTGATTGAAAAAATAGGGTGGATAAAAACAAATGAACAAATACCAAGGAATGTTAAATATAATAATCCTAGAGTTACTTATGATAATAAATACTGGTATATATCCGTAGGAGTGGAAGTTGATAAAAAGCAGGAAGAATTAACAGATATTTCATTAGGTATAGATTTAGGATTAAAAGATTTAGCTATTTGTTCAGATGGAAAAGTTTTTAAAAATATTAATAAAACTAAAGAAGTTAAAAATTTGGAAAAAAGATTAAAACAGAAACAAAGACAAATTAGTAGAAAATATAAGATGAATAAAATTAAAAAAGAGGGAGGTGGACGTTGTCAATTTATAAAAACTAAAAATATAGAGAAATTAGAGAATACAACAAAACTAATACATAGGAAATTAGCTAATATTAGAAATAACTATCTTCATCAAGTTACAACAAATATAGTGAAAACCAAACCATATAGAATTGTAATAGAAGATTTGAATGTTTCTGGAATGCTGAAAAATAAACATCTGTCTGATTCAGTAAGAAAACAATGTTTTAATAAATTTAGAAAATATTTAACATATAAAACAGAGTTATATGGAATTGAATTAGTAATAACAGATAGATTTTATTCCTCATCAAAAACTTGTAGTGAATGTGGCTTTATAAAGAAAGATTTAAAATTAAAAGATAGAGTTTATAGATGTCCACATTGTGGAGCGGTGATTGATAGAGATTATAATGCTTCACTAAATTTATCTATGTATAAATTAGCATAATTTCACAAACAAGAAAATGCTAATGTGTAGGACGCGTTGTATCCGAATTTAAGCCTTTGGAGAGTTACATCAAATGAAAGTAGCTACAGCAAAATCAGATTCTGTGAAGAAGGAAATAAACAAATTTCTATATTTTTATAGATTTTTGGCAACGGCAGGACAATAATGGCAAAAGTAAATAATAGAACCCAAGAATTATTTAAAGCAAAATTAGCAGCTAGAAAAAAAGAAACAGAAGAAAAAGCTGTGGTAGAAAATCAAGAAAAATCTTTAACACTACCTAATAATAATATGGAAAAGATTTTTCAAATACCTACAGATTTATATAATGACTTAACAGATGATAAAAACCTTATAGAATTTTTAAATAAAAAGACACTAGAGCTTTTAACAATAAATGGAGCAGGTAATATAATTATAGGAAAAGAACTTACAGAAGTTTTTGAAAAATTAGCAGGTCAAGGAAAAGATGGATTATATACTAGATTTTTACTCGTGTCAGGTTATAAACAAGATACAGCTTTGAGATATAGAAAAAGATATGAACTATACAAAAAAGCTAGTAATAATTCAGCTAAACATATAATCTCGATAATGCCTGTAAAAGCTGTTGAAAAATTATATAAGGAACAAGAATTATTAGAGAAAATAGATGTAGAAGGAATAGAATACCAAGCAGCTGTTGATATAATAAATAAAAAAGTAGAGCCATTATTAATTGAGGAATCTCCAAAAGAAGAGCTTGTTTTTGAAATGGAAGAACTAACATTCCTTCAAACTCAAATAAAAGAAAAATATGATAATTTGAATCAAAAGGAAAAAGATAAATTAAATAAGCTACTTTGTGAAATAAAATCTTTATTGGAAAAATAAGATAAAAATGATAAGTCAAACTTCAAAAAGGAAACAAATAATGGTAAATAAAACAGAAATAGAAAGATTTAAAAAAATAGAAAAAATCAAAATAGATAATCGTAACTACTCAGCTATAAATTAAAATTGAAGATTTGTTACTTGAAATCGCCAAACTTAAAAAAGAAATTGAAAAGTTAAAAATCGAAAACGAATAATCAGTTAAAAAGGAGAATCCGCACAAAGCAAATTCTCCTAATTTTTAGCTGATTTTTAATTTTTTGTAACTACATAGCTGGATAGTTACAAATAGTGTTGGTAAAAAAACAAATAAATTTTCAAGTAGCTCCAGTGATTTTCGCTGGAGTTATTTTGTTGCCAATAAATTATTACTAATTAAAATTTTAGATCTAAAATGATAAAAACTTTTGTATCCATAAACAATTCTTTTTATTATTTTTATTTTTCTATTAATTCCTTCTATATAATCCATTGTTATAATTATAGGTTAAATTATTTTCAATATATTGTAACTGATATAATAAGATATAAAAAAGAGGAACGAATATTTTTGGAGCCTTCCCACTTCTTAACCTATCTAAAGAAAATTTCCTTCTCTTGTGTGCATACTAGATAGTCCATCATTACAAAGAATTAAAATATCTTTTAGTCCTCATTTATTTATAAAAGTTAATGAAATTATTATTTTTTATTATTTTTTATTATTTATTATATTATTAATATATTTACAAATATCTTCTAATTCTTTCATAGTTAAAGGAGCATTTATTTTTAGTTGATGAACTTTAGCTGAGCTTTTTATTTCAATATTTTGTTTATTTTTTTTAGCTTTTAATTCTTTTAGATATTTTTCTAATTCAGATTTACTAAAATCTTTTAATTCATCTACTAAAGTTTTTATTTCTTCTAGGTTATTTTCTTCAGTTAATTTTTTATATTTTATAATTCTATTAATCAGATCAGAAGAAGAAACTCCTATTTCATTTACTTTTTCTTTAAGAGGTGTAGGATAATTTAAAATACCTTTAAGTTTAAGTATTTGTCTTGTTCCTAAATTATACTGCTCTCCTATCTCTTCAATAGGAATAGAATAATTTTCTGAAGCATCGTATATTCTTTGAGCTAATTCTAAAGGTTTTAAATTTTCTCTATGAGTATTTTCATTTACTTGGAAAGTATCTAAATCTTCTTTAGTATATACTTCTGGAACTATAATCACTTCTCCATCGAATTCATACTCACTTCCTGAAGTTATGATTCCTGAATATATAGCTGTTAATCTTCTAAAACCTGAAATTATTCTATATTTTCCATCATTTCTTTTTTGGATATAAACAGGATTAATTAAACCTACTGAATATATAGAATTAGATAAAGCTTTAATGTTTTCATCTTCAAGATATTTTTGGAAATCTATATCTCTTAATATAAAAGTTCTATCTTCAAAATCAATATTATCTATAATATTGTGAGTTAGTTGAACTTGAACAGCTCCCTCAATATTACTTATATTGTATTCATTTATATTTTGTTCATTAAAATTTTTATTATTGTTCGTAGGAATATCAATTCCGTCAAAAGCTCCGTTATATTTGTTCATGCTTATGTCGTTCATTGCTTCGTTTGGTTTTTGACTCATTTTTATATCTCCTTATTTTTGATTTCTTGATATATTTTTTCACATATTTCAGTAAATTCTTTTGCTGATTTAGAACTAGGTGAATATGCAAATATTGATTTTTTAGCTGTATTAGATTCTATAACAGTAGTACTTCTACTAATCAATCCTAAAAATTGATCTCCAAAGAATTCTTCTAGCTTTTTTATGCTTTCTTTTTGGATATTTCTATTAGGGGTATATAAAGTACCAATTACTGCTGATATATCTAAATCAGGGTTATTTAAATGCTTTCTAGCTAAGTCTATAATATATGGCATTTGTACTGCTCCATCAACGGCATTAGGTTCAAGTTGAATAGGCATAACTATATAATTAGCTATAGCAAGAGAAGCTACATGCATATCTCCAAATCCCGCTCCTAAGTCTATGATAACAGCAGAATATTGTGACATATCTATTTGATCTAATATTTTTTTTAGTAAAGAATCTTTAAATGATATTGTTTTAAATGCTAAGATACACATTCTAATGTCAGCAGGAATCAAATCTATATTTTCATTAACATGAACAATAGTATTATTAACTGTTACTTCCATAGGAACATTTTCGTATCCTATAATATTATTATTTTCGTCTCTTATAGGTATTTTAAAATATTCTTGTCCTACTACTAATTCAAAAAGAGAAGGTTTATCTAAGTTAATTGCATTAAATGCCATAGTAAAGTTACCTTGAGCATCAGCATCAATACATAAAACTTTTTCATTTTTTATCTCTGAAAAATAATATGCTAATGTTCTAGAAAATTCTGTTTTCCCTGTCCCACCTTTTTGACCAAATGAAATGATTATAGGAACTTTATTAGTATTTATAGTTTTCTCTTTTAATAAAAGTTTCTTTTTTTTAGGTAAAGCCATTAGTTATTCCTCCTAACAATGATATTTTATTATTTAATCATTTACTCTATAAGTATCTTTATAAAATCCATAATTAAATAATAAATTTAAACTTATCTATTTGGATAAAAGTAGTTTGATATAATATACATGTATATGTATATATTTCTCTATAGTTTAAGGTTCACTGTTTATATTGTATGACAGCATGCTATCGTTGTTTTTTGAAAATGAGCCCTTGATTTCATTGACCTAAATACTCATACGAGGTGCGGCTACCCCAGTCGCATCTAATACGAGTATTTTTACTCATCTAATACGAGTATTTAGAGCATCAAGTACGAGTATCTAGCTCATCTAATACGAGTATCGTGCTTTTTAGGCAGCATTTTTATGGTCTCATCAAATACGAGTAACTATAAAATAGCATTTTTCATACTCACCTAATACGAGTATTTTTATTATTATAGCATTTTTTAGACTCATCTAATATGAGTATCTTATATAAAAAAGCATATTTTACACTCATCAAATACGAGTATATTAGTAAAAAGCATAAAAGCCGCATCTAATAATGTAATCTAAAATGCTTTCTTATATGCTATAGCATATTTGGGTCGCATCAAATACGAGTATATTTATACTGGAGTTTATATGTGCTCGCATTCAATAAGAGTATTTTGAATATAAACTAATTTTATTTTTCAATATAGATACATTTGTTTTTTTGTTTGAAAAAATCTGAAAAAACTGTTATACTTAAATAGCATTTTAACATTATTAGTTACGGTAAGCATTTTGACATTATTAGTTACGGCTCTATTATAACATACTAAATATAAAAAACATATATAAAAAATAAAAAAAGAAAGGGGTAACAATGGATAACGAAATAGAAGTTATTACTGATGCAGATGAGGATAGTAGCAATAAAAAGGTAATTGAACAAACTATATATGTTCCAGAATTAGAAAATGGATTAGTAAGAATGGATATGAATATTATAGAGTATCCGTTGTTTACCAAAAATAGAAGAATAAAACCAAACGTAAGAGTACGTTTTGTTATAAATGATAATAGGAATAAAACTATTGAGATTATTCCAGCAGCAGATGAAGTTGTTCCTGGAGAATTTGAAAAAGCAGTTTTTATTGCTTTGAGCAAAATAATAAAGCAGAATGGCTATAAAAATACATTTGTGACTACTGCAAGCGAAATATTAAATAATATGGAAGTTTCAATAGCTTCTCAAAGATCTCTATATAAAAAAGTTAGAGTTGCTTTAGAAAGACTTGGTAAGACAAGCTATGTCTTTAATAATACATTGTATTCAAGTAAAGAGAAAAATCTCATAAACTCTAAAATAATCACAAAGATTTTAGAAGTACAGATCATAACTAAAGTAAGTAAAAATGATATAGAAAAGTATTCCGAAATGTCTGAAGAAAGAAGAAACTTCCAAGAGGAATATTTCAAAGATAGCAGATTAAAAGAAGTATTTGTAATAAGTTTTGGTAACTATTTTTACCAGAATATTATGAGTAAAGGATATTTAGTATATTCATCTTCTCAATTATTAGGATTAAGAAGTAATGGAATGGCATTAGATTTATATATGCTTATAACTAAAGCAAGAATGTATAACTTGATGTATAAAGAAAACTTTTTAAAATTAGCAGGGAGAATAGGAATTAAACTTTATAAAAAGAATTATTTAAGAAATAAAAAAAGCTTGGAAGAGGCAGCAAAAGTATTACTTGAAAAAAAATTAATAGAAAATTATAAATTTGTAAAAGAAGGAACATGGAATACAGCTTATTTTGAATTTTACTTCACAGAAGAGCATAATAAGATTAAGCAAAATAATTTTATGGAAGATAAAAATGCTTTTGGAGAAATTGTTATATCTCAACATGATGAGTTAGAAGAAGCTAGAATAAAAAAATCAGAGATTTTAAAAAAGCATAAAGTTTCAGAAGGAGAAATAGAATATGCTATATCAAAACTTCCATATAATCTAAGAAGATTAAAAACTATTTCATATTTAATAAAAGATGCTATAGCTACTTATGGATTAAAAAGAATATTACAAGCCATAGAATATACTAAAATCAATGCGAAGACTAAGCCAAAATCATTCTTAGATAAAGCTATAGAGTTTAATTATGGTTCTAAAATAGAAGTAGAATTACCCAAGCAAATTGTGTTAGATCAATTAGGTGCTGCTAAAGAAGAAAAGTCTAAACCTATTTCTACTGAAGTAGCTTTTAACAAATTTATGGAACTAGATGAAAAAAAACAATTGTCTATAATGAAAAAAGCTATAGAGGATAGCATTGAAACTACCTTACAATTTAGTGGTAAGGTCAATGATGATATGAAAGAAAATATTAGACTTGGTATAGAATCTAACTTTAGAAAAGAGCCTAATAAATATTTAGCTCAATGGTTAGTTGATAAAAAATTCTTCGAAAAGAAAAAGGATGAGACATCTGGAGAAGAATCTAAAATGGATTTTTTAATGAAAAAGTTAGAAAGTAAGAAAAAAGAAGTAAAAATAACAACTGATGATATTCAACAAGCTCTTTTCAGCACTAAACAGTTATCTAATGAGGAAGCAGTTAAAGAGGTATTCAAAGAACCGCTAAAAGAAAAAAAGGTTGAAGAAATAATTGAGATTCCTCTAGAAGAAAAAGAAGTTAAATCAGAACCTGTTAAAGTTGAAGTTATAGAAGAGTCATTAGATGATTATGTAGAAATCAAAGAAGTTAAAACTTATATCAATAATGCTATAGCTTTATATGCTGATCTATTAGATTTAGATGAAGAAGCTATGAATAATATAAAGAAAGATATTGCTAAGGTAATTTTGCCACTAGCAATGAGAAATAAACTTACTAGAAAGAAGTTAGAAGAGCTTATACAAATAGAATTAGATAAATTATAGTTCTGTTTTAATACAAAAGGTTCAACCAAAAGTGAACCCGATGCACATGAAAAAAATAATAAAAACGATAAGGCTAAAATTCATTATTTTAATATATCAAACAGAAGAAATTGGTGATATAAAATGGATAATAAGGAAAGAATAATAGAAATTTAAAAAAGAATTAAAGCAAAATGTTTTAGATTTTTTAAATCATGAATACATTATTAAAAAAATATGGAGAACCACTTTGTATTCATAGCTTACAAGGTGGCTATAAAATTGTTTTGGTTAAATTGAAAAATGGAAAATTCTATTGCACAATAAATAAATATTCATTAGACGAAATAGAAAATCTTAAAATAGAAGATTATGAAGGAGTAATTGAATAATAGATTTATTTTCTAGTGTTTTTTCTTGAAAACTATTCAAATTAAGAGTATGATTGAAGCACTCCATTTATATTATTGTGACCAAGAAGCGATACTAAAAAAGTGCTGAGAAGAAAAAATTCTTTTCAGCACTTTTTATTAATTAGGAAAGTATAGATTTTAAAATTCAAAAAAATAAAAAAATATT
>OFMH01001339.1_pt1 | contig 13622 bp, 18 predicted proteins | sample 1541761 | NCBI WGS metagenome assembly OFMH01 (sample SAMN04209249, study PRJEB22552) | human gut metagenome | biome: gut; material: feces | host: Homo sapiens | place: USA: Oklahoma
GGCAGCCGTGCCGCGCACGGCTGCCTGCAGCGTCAGAAAGTCGTCATAGACGCGCTGACAGTCCGGGCAGGTGTGCAGATGTGCGCGCAGCGTCTGCTGCTGCGCCTCCGGCAGCTCGCCGTCAAGCAGCTGACTGATCTGCAGCCGGTAATGCTCACAGGTGTTCATACATCCGCACCCCCCTTTGTCTGCTTTGACGCATAGCGGTCAGGAAGGTTCCCGTCGTCGCGCAGAAATTCGCACAGTCTTCGCCGCGCGCGAAACAGGCGCGATTTCACCGTGCCTGGCTCGAGGCGCAGCACCTTGCCGATCTCGGCATAGGACAGCCCGTCAAGCTCGCGCAGGATGAGGATCCTGCGCGCGTCGTCCGGCAGCTGGTCGAGCCCGCGCACGACGGCGCGGCGCAGCTCGCTGCGCGCAAGCTGCTGCTCGGGGCCGGAGGCTTCGTCGGCGGGAATGTCAAACTGCGGCTGCTCGTCATCCTCGTCCGCCGCCGTGAGCGACACGGTCGGGTGCCGCCGGCGGCTGCGCAGAAAGTCGATGCACACGTTCGTCGTCAGCCGGTAGAGCCAGACGGAGAACTTGCTCTCGCCGCGGAAGGTGCCCAGCGCCCGATAGGCGCGCAGGAACACCTCCTGTGTCATGTCGGCGGCGTCCTCCTCGTTGCCGACGGTGCGCAGGGCGAGGTTATACACTTGTTTTTGGTAGGCGACGACCAGCACCTCAAAAGCGTTGGCGTCCCCGGCACATACCTGAGCGATGATGCACCGTTCCTCGTCCTGATCCATGGATCTTTTGCCTTTCTGCGGTCAGTCCCGCAAGTCGCGCTGGATGGCGTGCGTGATGCGCCGCAGGTCGTTGAGCGTCTCCACGTGCACGACCTCCTGCTTGTAGACATTGGCGTGCGGCACGCCGCGCAGATACCAGCAAAACTGGCTGCGCGCCTCAAGGCACGCCAGCCGTTCGCCCTTGATGTCGGCGGCAAATTCGATCTGATGCAGCGCCGCCTCGATCCGCTCGCGCAGCGGCGGAAGCGCCGGCTCCGGCTCACCTGCGATGGCGGCGTTGCCGCGCGCGAACAGCCACGGATCGCCGAAGCTGCCGCGGCCGATCATCGCGAGATCCGCGCCCGTGTAGCGCAGAATATGCGCAGCGTCCGCGCCGGAAAAGATGTCGCCGTTTGCGATGACAGGGATCGTTACGGCGCGCTTGACGTCGCGGATGATGTCCCAGTCGGCACGGCCGGCGTACATCTGCACGCGCGTGCGTCCGTGCACGGCGATGGCAGACGCGCCAGCCTGCTGACACATCTGCGCAAAGGCCACGGCGTTGACATTGCCGCCGTCCCAGCCTTTGCGGAATTTCACGGTCACGGGTGCGTCAACAGCCTTGACGACCGCCTCAATGACGCGCCCGGCGAGCTCCGGGTCGCGCATGAGCGCCGAGCCGTCACCGCTGCGGATGACCTTCCCGACCGGACAGCCCATGTTGATGTCGAGAATGTCCGCGCCGGAGTATTCCAGCGCCATGGGTGCGGCCTCGGCCATGACCTCCGGCTCGTGGCCGAAGATCTGTGCGGCGGCCGGATGCTCGTCCGGCGGTGACCAGAGCAGCTGCTTCGTCTTTTCGTCATGATAGACCAGCGCCTTGGCGCTCACCATTTCCGTGCAGGTGAGGGCGGCGCCCTGCGCGCGGCACAGCGCGCGAAACGGCGCATCGGTCACGCCCGCCATGGGCGCGAGCACGAGCGATCCGCGAATGTCCACGTCTCCGATCTTCACCATGCGATCTCAAGCTCCACGGGGCAGTGGTCACTGCCGTAAATGTCCGAGCGGATGCCGGCGCTCTCGATCTTCTCCGCCGCGCGGTCGGAGCACAGGAAGTAGTCGATGCGCCAGCCGGCGTTGTTTTCCCGCGCATGGAAGCGGTAGCTCCACCACGAGTAGGCGTCCCGCTCGTCCGGGTGCAGGGCGCGGAACGTGTCGGTGAAGCCGGCGTGCAGCAGCTCCTGAAACTTTGCGCGCTCTTCCGGGCTGAAGCCGGGGTTGCCGACGTTGCGCTTCGGGTTTTTCAGGTCGATCTCGGTCGCTGCAACGTTCATGTCGCCGCAGATCACGACCGGCTTGTGCCGGTCGAGCGAGCAGACGAACTCGCGGAACGCATCGTCCCACTGCATCCGGTATTCCAGCCGGCGCAGACCGTCCTGCGCGTTCGGCGTGTAGACGCACACAAGATAAAACTCCGGGTATTCGGCCGTGATGACGCGGCCCTCCAGATCGTGCTGCGGCAGACCGAGGTTATACTGCACGTCGAGCGGCTCGGCCTTTGTGAAGAGGGCAGTGCCGGAGTAGCCCTTCTTCTCGGCGCTGCACCAGTACTGGTGATACCCCGGCAGCTCGAGCGTGATCTGACCGGGCTGGAGCTTCGTCTCCTGCAGGCAGAAGATGTCGGCGTCCAGCGCGCGGAACGTGTCCGCGAAGCCCTTGGTCACACAGGCGCGCAGTCCGTTGACATTCCAGGATACAAGTCGCATTTCGTGTCCTCCGTTTTCACCGCCACGCAGCGGTTGATCGTGATGCCCTGATCGTAGAATTTTGCCTCGTAGTCGGTCATGACGCCGACCGGGCCGTCGGCGTGCAAGTCGTGCGTGACCTCGCGCAGCTGCCAGCCCTCCTGCTCGAACTGCTCAAGGGAGAAGGCGAACAGCGGGTCGTTGTCGGTCTTGAACCAGATCTCGCCGCCGAGCGGCAGCACATTTGCATACAGCGCCAGAAAGCCCGCATAGGTCAGGCGGCGCTTGTACTGGCGCGATTTTTTCCACGGGTCGGGGAAGTTGATGTAGATGCGCGAAACTTCGCCGGGGGCGAACATATCGAGCAGATTGATCGCGTCCCGATCCAGAAACCGCACATTTTCGATCCCGCGCTCGGTCACGCGCTCCATGCCGACGACCATCGCGTCCGGCACTTTCTCGATCGCGGCGAGGAAAATATCCGGATTCTGCGCCGCGGTGTCGGCCGTGAAGCGGCCCTTGCCGCAGCCGAGCTCCAGCTGCAGCGCCCGATGTCCGGGGAACTGCTCCAGCCAGCGGCCGCGCAGTGCCTCGGGCTCTGTGATCATGGTGGCGGCGCAGCGCTGCATGCGCGGGACGAGGTTGGGCTTTTTTCGCATTCTCATAAGTTGATGCTCCTGTCCTGACAGATCATAATTTTACTTGTAGAGCATACCACACCCGCCTCAAAACTGCAACGCAGAAAACCGTTGCGAATTTCTAAAGAATGTGTTAAACTTTATCTTACGCAAATTGCAAAATGTACAGGTTTGCCGCCTGTGCAGTCTGAAAGCGCACGCGGCTGCTGAGCGCGATCGCGGAAAACGGGTGCGGCAGAAAGCGCCGTTTCCTTTTAAAATGTGTGCAAACGCATGCTGCCGCGCTGAAAAGTACATATCCGGGTGTAGCGCAGCTGGTAGCGCGCCTGCTTTGGGAGTGCCGTGGCGGTATCCGGGATAGGGAAAGGCGAAACGCCGCAAAGCCTTGCAACACGGGCGTTTGCTGGTTTTGCCCCAGCTGCTGAAAGCGGCACAAAAGCAGCTTTGACCACATAAATGACCACAGACAGAAAAAACTTTATTTTTACCGCTCGCCGTGGTATCATGGCAGAAATTGAATATCCGGGTGTAGCTCAACTGGTAGGGCGCGACATTTGGGATGTCGAGGTTGGGTGTTCAAGTCACCTCACTCGGACCAAAATCCCTCTGAAATCAACGATTTCAGAGGGATTTTCTTATTCTTTGTCTATTGCGGCGCAGGGGGTGAGATGTATCTTTGATGTTGTCAACAAAAACATATAGAACAAATTGCGTTATTCGGCAAAATATGATATTCTATATTTGTCGAGGAGGGATATCATGTTGTTATGTTCTTCAAAAATTCCCGTAGCGAATTCTTTCACCCCAACAATCTTTATTGACCTTGCAATAGAATGGGTCATAAATAGCCGCAACTATGAATTCGAACCGTTTATGTGGGATGGCGCTCCCGACTTTATCTGTGCAGGAAAAAAAGGAGAAGTATTCCAAGTAGGCTTATTTGAAGATGAGTCAATTTGCGCGATTCATTTTACTTCTACTGATAACCGTTCTATCAAATGGACTACAGACTATATTTTAGACATTGATGCTGGAGTGTTAGCTTTTCAGCTGTACAGAGATGCCCCTTCCAATATCGATTATGTTCATAAGGCATTTAGTATTCCTTTTTTGGTCAAAAAGATTATATCCTCTGGACACTTGGCTTCTGACAATGATGTAGAGGTAACAAGCAAGCCCATTTTGATTCACGACGAAGACGCTGACTGGGTTGCAAATATGATGCTTCGCGAAACATCTTACAATCTTCCCATTGTATATATGTCCTGTGAAACGGATGGACACTGCGTAACGAACCCTTATATGGTAGCCGAAAAGCTTAACGGTGTTGCTCATGTGTTCTTTGAAACGAGCCGTTCTGTTTCTTATGAATTGAGGGATAAAACCGACGGCATCAATCCATATGGTGGCGCAGTTGAGATTTTTTATCCAAGAGGAAACCGGAAGTTTTTGCCCTCACAATTGACCGGAACATACTCGCACAGAGCATATTCGATTGTAAATGCAGTATTCAATCATATGAATCAGCTTCGTGTGGAAGAGCGCTTTTCTTGGTCACAGCTCCAGGCGAATAGGCTTCGTAAGCAGCTCTCTCTTACACTCCGCCGCAACGAACAGGATTCAAAGGATTACCAAGAACTCGAAACGACTTATGAAGAGTTACTTGCAGAAAAAGACAGCCAAATTCAGCGATTGAGCGATCAGTTGGCCTCTGCAAATATAACCATCGAACAGTTGGAAATTCAGTTAACCGCAGTTGAAGATATTCCTGTCCTTGTTTTAGGCGAAGAACAAGACCTTTATCCTTTTGAACAAAAGTCAATGCTCATTGAAATTCTTGAACGAGAACTGAGAAGTACAAAAGCTAATTCGAGAAAAGCACATATTCTTACCGCATTGCTGAATGCGAATAAATGTGATAATACCGTCGATGAAAAGCGCAAAAGAATCAAGGCGTGCTTACATGGTTATTCCAAAATGACAGCCGCCATCAGAAAAGAATTAGAGGACATAGGGTTCTCTTTATCTGATGACGGAAAACATGTTAAAGCCGTTTTTGGTGAAGATCAGCGCTATATGGGAACTTTAAGCAAAACCGGAAGCGACCATCGTGCTGGAGATAATATTGCACATGATTTGATACGGTTGATTTTTTAACCAGGCTGACAGGAGCCACCGACATAGGTGCCGATTACTCGGTACCCATGTCGGTGGTTCTTTTTACTTTACATTTTCCCCACGTCTGCCCTTTTCCCCTCCGGCGGCCGCCCATCGCCTTCGCCCATATCTTTCAGTCTCTTCGCTTCCGCAATCTCCGCCTTCACCTCCACAATCAACACCTTCAGTTTCTCTTCACAGTCCTCGCGGGTATGGGCGTAGACATTGCGGGCGTGCTTTTTGCCGTCGGGCCATTTGGGCGAGTAGCGACCTTCAAACAGGTGGTCGTTGATCTGGCTGATGCAGCCAGTGCCGGACCTGCGCTTGCGGCCCACGTAGGGCTTGAAATCGGTCATACTCGGCTTTTCCGCCTGGGCCGGGGCAGTTTCCTGCCCCGGCTCTGAAGTGTCCTCCTGCGGCGCTGCTTTGCCGATGCCGCGGTCGATGTTGGCGGCGGCCGTGAGCCGCATATCGTCGGTGATGTGGGTATAGATGTCCAGCGTGGTGGCCGCCGACACATGCCCCAGCATGGCGGAGAGCGTTTTTACATCCATGCCGTTTTCCAGTGCCAGCGTCGCGAATATATGGCGCAAATCATGAAATCTAACATGCTTGCACCCAGCGTGTTCCAGGATGAACTGCAGTCTGCGGCGTACCACGCCGGGTGTAATGGGACAGTCCTCCTTTACTGGCGAAGGGAACATCCAGCGGGAGTCCACCGCCTCTTTGTACTCCTGCAGCACCGCCACCACCGCAGGCGGCAGAACGATCTTGCGGACGGAGTTCTTCGTCTTGGGCGTGCTGATTTGAAGCTGGCCGCGCACATCGTAGACCTGCTTGTTCACATTCAGCACGCCGGTTTTGAAGTTCAGGTCGTCCCATTGCAGCGCCATGAGCTCACCGCGACGCAGGCCGGTGGCTAAATCCAGAAGGAATACTTCGTAGTAGTCCTCGAACTTCGCCTGAATAAGAAACCGCTGCAGTTCCTCCCGCGTCAGCACCTGCATCTCCCGCGCCTTTTTCGGCGGCAGCTTGCAGCCGATGGCGGGGTTCACACGGATCAACCCATCCTGCACCGCCTTTTCCAATGCGGAGCGGCAGGTAGCATGGCACATGCGCACCATTCGGTCGGACAGCCCTTCGCCGTATTTGTCGGCAAAGCGCTTCCGTCCACTTTTCTTAAGTCGGCCATAGAACTGCTGCAAATCATTCTGCGTCAGCTTGTTCAGCGGGATGCTGCCGATCTCCGGGATGATATGCAGGCGGATGCGGCTCTCGTAGGTCTCCTGCGTAGTTGGGCGGATCTTAGGCTTGGAGTGATTCTCGTACCAGTATGTCAGCCAGTCCCCGAAGAGCATCTCAGACCGCACTTTTTCGGGCTTCAGCCCGCCGCAATCCTCCTTGAGCTTTTGGAGCTTCTCGACGCACTCCTTCTTGGTTTTAGCGAGAACATTTTTCGTCTTGGGATAGCCGTTATCGTCATAGCCGATGACGATGCGCCCCTCCCACCGCCCATCCTTGCGCTGCCTTACCGTTCCGTCTCCGGCTTTTCGCTTTCTTGCCACGGTTTCAACTCCTTTCCGAAGATGTCCTCCATGAAGCCGCCCACGATACCGCAGGCCTGCTTCTGCATATCCGATGTGACATGGGTGTAGGTGTCCAGCGTGAAGGAGGCGTTGGTGTGGCCCAGGATACCGGACAGGGTTTTGGCGTCCACACCGCTGGTGAGGGCGTGGGTTGCGAAGGTGTGACGCAGGTCGTGGAAGCGGATGCTGGGCAGTCCCGCCCGCCGGAGCAGCGTCTTCATGTGGAGGTAGGCCGAGCCGGGGTTGACAGGATCCTCCGGCTTCACTGGGTCGGGGAATATCCATTGACTGATGCTATCCGCCTTGCGCCGCCGCAGGATGTCCGCCACCGTCTTCGGCAGGATGATGGTACGCATTCCCTTTCCCGTTTTGGTCTCACCGACGGTGTACTCACCCTTCCCCTGGCTGTGGAGGGTGCGGCACACCTTCAGCGTACCGGCCTCCCCGTCGAAGTCGTTCCATTGTAGACCGCAAATCTCACCGCGGCGCAGGCCGGTCATCAGCTCCGTCTGGAAGAAGTCCCGCCACACCTCGTCCTGCTCCACCACTGCGAGAAAGGCGTCCAGCTCTGCACGGGTGAGGATACGCTTGGGCTTGTAGTTGGGCTTGGGCGCCGTTGTCCCCTCAGTAGGATTTCTGGGAATGACATGCGCCTGCACCGCGTCCTTCAGCGCGGCGTGGAGGGTGGAATGGATGTGGCGCACCATGGAGTCGGAGAGCTGATGCCCCATCTCGGGATGCTCATGGATGCGCCCCTCCGTTTTCAGACGGCGGTACATTCGCTGGATGTCCTGCTGAGAGATAAGGGAGATTTGTTTATCGCCCAACTGTGGTTTGATGTAGTATTCGATATAGCAGCGATAGCTTTTGAGCGTACCGGGCCGCACCGTACCCGCCTTGTACTCTGTGAGCCAGCGATCCAGCCACTGGCCCAGCGTCATGCGGCTGTCCTCGGTCAGCTCCACATCACGGTAGCACTCGATGTTCTGGTGGAGCTTGTCCAGCAGTGCCTTTTGCGTCTTGGCGTAGACATGACGGAACAGCGGCTCGCCGTTTTCCCGGTGGCCGATGACGATGCGGCCTTCCCATCGTCCGTCTTCTCGCTTGCGCACCATGCCGTCGCCGGCAGGTCTTCGTTTTACCATGTATTTCACTTCCTTTGACTGAGATTTCTTTTTGCAACACAAACAACTACCACACTTTTCGTGAAATAGCTATTGGTTTTTTGAAAGATTCAGACCGTCTTCTGGAAGTCGAGAGCTTCCTTAAAGGAGATCCGTCCGTTGGTGCTCTGCACCTCACGGACACTCCGACCACGCAGAAGCTGATAGTCACGTGCGTCCATATCGGTGTCCTCGGCCAAAATGTGATTGCATAGGTTCTGCTCCACAGCCAGCTTGTAGAGCTGTGAACCAATACGGTGTGCATAGTTGTCCATCGTACCGATCATCACAGAGGAGATGGCTTGTGGCAGGAATGCGCCAGCATTCTTTGTGTTCAGGTACCCAATGTAGAATCGCAGCGCGTTCTCCACGAACTCATTTTGCGTGGAGCAGTTGTCACTTTTATAGTGGCTCAGTACATCCTCCCAGATTCGTTCATCGATCCAGATCGTGTGTCTTTTTTTATCACTCATCGCTTCAAATCCTTTCATTTTTCTGATAAGCGTCATTTGTTTTCTCGAAAACACTGGCCTTTCGCCTGTATTTCACAAAAATAGCGTCATCTTATGGTTTCCCACGGCAAAACAGCGTCGATTGAAAGCCCTGAAACTGCCCGCACTGCGGGCAGTTGTGGCTCGCCCTGACGCAGAAAAGCGTCAGGGCTTTCTCCTGCTTCTCTTTCGTCGGCTGCAAATCGGTCTGATTTTCGGTCATCCCGCCCGGTCAAGCATCCACGGCGCATCACCCCCTTCCGGGCAGAACACGCTGCAGTAGGTGCTGCTGTCCGGCACCATGCCCCGCTCCAGCATGATCTCACTTTGCAGTAAGCGCACGCACAGCTCCGCATAGACACTTCGCATCTTGTCCCGGCCCTGACGAGCGAAGGCTCTTTGCTCATCGGTCAGATCACCGTAGCGTTCATCGCAGAGGAACAGGCGAAGCTCCTCTTCATTAATGGGTTCGCCATGATCCTTGTTCCACGCCCACCGGATGTAGCACACCGTGTTATGCGTGCGCCGGAGGACCATCATCGGGTCATGGTCCACGATAAAATTTGCAAGCTGCTGCATCATGCGCTTTCCTCCTTCTTGCTCTGCCGATTCAACTCAGCCAGTCGCTTCTCTGCCATTGCACGCTCCATGTCACGCTCCGTCCGCTGGAATTGCCGCTGGTAGTTCAGCTCCATTGCTTCCTGAATGGGGCGGATGGTGTAGATGAGACTGCCGTTGCGCATGCGGCCATCCTTTGTGGTGATGGTGCTGGGCTCTGTGCGGATGAGTCCCTTCTCCTCCAGACCGGCCACATACTTCCGCACGGTGTTTTCGCTCAGTTGCACCGCCTTTCCGATGGTGCGGTAGCTGGGATGGCACTGGTAGGTTTTGCGATCCTCGCAACGCAGAAGGTAATTGTAGACGGCAATCTCGTGGGAACTGAGACCGAGGTTGAACACCTCGTTTGGGACAAGGTAGTAGTGCTTGTTTGGGTCCCGCTTAGACCAGCGCTGGAACATCAGGCATCACCTCCTGTCTGCGCGTCTACCCACTGGCAGGACTTTTCTTTGGGCACCACGATGCGGTTTCCGATCCGCAGCGCGGGAAAGCCCGTCTCGTGCATGAGCTCATAGGCGCTTGAGATGGACACGCCCAGCACCTGCGCTACCGTGTTCGCGTTGAGGAACAGCGGCAGCTGGTCGTAGTTGGTGAATGTGGATTCTTGCATTGGATTCCTCCTTTATAATTTTTGATGTTTGTTGACGGAAGCTACAACGCAGCCTATAGGCATCACTCCTTTCAGTTCGATTTGAATACAGAGAATTGCTCCCTGCTAAATGCCTTAAAAAAATCCCTCCACTTATCGCGGAGGAAAACATGTTTTGCACACCCTGTTTTAGAAAATTTTTTCTTTGTCTATCGCGGCGTATCTTTTGAGACAGCAAATAGAAGTTCCATACCATCCAACAGCTTCATGAGGGACAATTCTAACATTCCTCTACCTATTGCCGTTCTTCAGCAATTTTTGGGCCTTTTTTCTATGCGATCCACACGCTTAAAAATCGTTTTCATGTTCATGCCGGATATCCTAAAATATACGCCATTCCGTTTCTTTGAATCCCATACATACCATGGACGCAAAAAGGGAGCCGCGCCAATTGGCGCGGCTCCCTGAGTTGAGTGTTCGGTTTTACATTCCCAGCGTCGGTGAGGTGTGCTGCTCCTGCTCCATCAGAAGTTCCAAGCTGTAATCCAAAATCTTCTCCTTGCGCTCGGTCAGCATGGTCAGATAGAATTCGCGCTGGATCGGCAGCAGTTCCGGGACATCTTCGAGAAAGTTATGGATCGCATCGAGGTCGATTCTTGAACAGACACGCTTGAGCGCCTCATTGCAATCCGGATTTTTCAGCGAGGAAATGTAATCAAAATAAGATACCTTTTTCCCGCCTTCTTCGATAGAGGAAGTTGGGAAGGTATAGATGCGCTGGTCGATTTCCGCTTCGTCTTGCAGCACAGTTTTCATCCGTTCCAAATCAAGCTGCGGGTACAGGCAGGAACCGCAGTCATAGACCGGCGCCAGCTCTGCCTGCTGCTTCTCCTCATCCACCAGGAACCCCCAGTTGCCGTTATGCCGGTCGAAGTTTCCAAGGAACGCATCCGCAATAAACATGTCCCAGAAAAATTGCCGCAGCTCATCGGAGGGATAAATACTCTGCTCCTCGATGGCCTCCAGAATGGAGGACAGTTCTTTTCCATAACCGTTCTGTTCACTGTCGATGCAGGTATTCTTCAGATGGGCAAACTCGATGAGCCGTTTTCCGTCCTCTGTAAAATCCTGACAGGCAACTACCAGCTTTGTCTTGCCGCGGCTGTCTGTATAGTTTCCGAGGAGCGTTTCCTGTGTCCGAAAGCCCAACATTTCAAAGATATGACAGGCGACATATTCGCTGATGCAGCCGTTGCTGTAACTCATATCCCGATTTCGGCTGGGCTTTGGCGGGAACTTGAGCATATAACTATGTCCTTGATAGGTGATATTGATTTTATTCCCATTGGCTCCGCCGTAGGCGCGGAAGCGGTTGACTGGGCAGTTGGTAAAATCAATCATAGGTTCTCACCCCCTCATAAATATTTTGCGCGAAGATAATCTGCCTGCTCCTGCGTGATGGCATTGCTCCACTGATTGGAGTTGATCGCACTATACAATTCTCCCCACAGACAGTCCATATAAGACACCTTGTCCTTTTCGCCCTGAATGTACTCACGAAGCGCTTTATCCAGACTGGCGGGCAGATTCTTTTCCAAATAGGTTTGGTCAGTCGGCTTGCCGCCATGCATTTGTGGTTTCTCCACGGTCAGCGTAATGAGCTGCTCCATCGGGATACCCAGTGCGGAGGACAGCTTCATCAATGTTCCGGCACTGCATCGGGAAAGCGTTGTCTTGCCGGAGCAAATGTCCGCCAGCGTTGCCCAAGGCACACCGCTTTTCTTGGAGAGCTGGTAGCGGGAAAGGTTCTTTTCCCGCAGTATCTGTTGGATCGTCATATACATCACCGCTTTTATTATATCGGTACGCCGATAATCAGTCAAGAGAAAACATCTCACTCCCCCTGACCAAACTGTTTGTTTGCATTTGCCCTCCCCAAAACTGTTGACTATTACGATACAGACAGCGGGACAAGCCTTCATGGCCTGTCCCGCTGCTTTCTCTGCCCGGATTGAGAGTGTTTTCCTTGTCTATGGCGGTGCATCCGTTGAGCCGCCGCCTATGCTCTACTCCTCGTCATCATCAGACCACGAGGAAATCATGTGAATATCCCCGGTGTCCATGTCCATCGCCATGTGATCTCCCATGCGCATCATGAGATTCCCATCGGAATCCATCGCCATGCTGTCAGAAATGCTCATGGCGAAGTCGCCGTCATCGTAGTCAAAAAATCGATTGCACACTGTACCCGCCTCCTCTATTGAAATATCTGTTATAAACCTCATTCACTGCTTCCACATACACCACAAAGGATGGGTGGTTACGATCCTGCCAAGACAGATACATGTTTTTCTTCTCAAGATACCTGTCACGAACCTCCTGCCATAAGCCTGCTTCTTTCAGTTCATCTGCTTTATCTTTCACTTGATGTGAACGTGGCACTTCGTTCCATATGTATTGATCCAAGCCCAGTGCGTACACATTTTTGTTATGTATCAAGCGCATGTAATTCCCGTTTTTATTTTTCGTGATAATAGCAACATCAAAGCTGAATTCAACATTTGGAGTATCCTTAAAATGCAGCAGTGCAGTTAAGCAAGAAGTTGAATCTTGTGCATCCGAAAAGAACTTTCCGCCCACCGCTTTGTTAAGGGCATTTCTAATTGTGTCTTTCAGCAATCGCGGGTCGCGATACTCGTTATCTGCCTTCATGACCAAAAGGTTGTAGTCCAAGTCATACGGGCCATCTCCATTTCTCGTGATCATATTCCTTGCTCCGCTTCCAACAAGCGAAAACTGTGCAGAAATACCCTTCTCCTTCAGCAGCTCGCAGGTTTTCTTCAGGACATTCGAGCAATCCGAACGATAGCGCTTTGCTTCGGATTCGCAAACAAACTCATACGCCATACATACTCTCCTTCTCGCCCATGCCATCCATTCAACCTCGGGGTTAAATCATTATAGAATAGCATAGAAAGTTTAGCAAAACGTTTAGCCTGGATATATATCAAATCCAAGCCGAGCTTATCTTCACTAATTATTCCATCAATTCCGCCATCATGTGGTTTTCCTGTAACAATACCCGAATTTTTATCATATCCATACCCCATCTTTAAAAGCAAGTCAACCACAAGATGTTCAAAGAACTCTGGGGAATTGTTTAGGACAGAATCAAATACTTGTTGTCGTATATTTTGTAAATGCTCCTGCAGCGCAGCTTTGATTTTTTCTTCCGGTAACAGTTCAGAAATATCTGTAGTTTTGGGAGCAGTAATAATAGTGGCTGTATTTTCTGTCGAAATCAAACGGAATTTGATCTTTTTTCCTTCATAACCCGCAATTTCAAAGAATTTTATCGGGTAAGCAGTCGGAAAATCCAGACCGATACACCGACGGCGAAGTTGAGCATTGACAACACCAACAGGATTCTCTGCTCCAAAAGAATACAATCCCTGACGAATAATCTCATCATATATTTGTTTTGAGGTCAAACCATCATTATTTTGTTGTAAAACACACTTAATAGATTCTACGATAGTCATCTCATCACCCCCGGCTCCGCTTTATTTGATGGTTGCTTTTCATCCGGCACAATTTCTATAATATCCTCAATTCCACAATCCAACGCGGCACAAATCTTCACGAGTATCTCTGTGGTAACATGCCCGTTCCGCCCCATCTTAGTGACAGATGCTGGGCTGATACCAGCCTTTTCACATAGGTCTTTTTTCTTCATATCCTTATCGATAAGCAGCTTCCAGAGTTTTTTATAACTCACAGACATAAATATCTCCTCCGTACCGATATACGAAAAATGCTCTGCCGCTTGGCAGAGCATTCGGTCTATTGCAGCCATACTGCCAAGGCC
>OFMH01001342.1_pt1 | contig 13596 bp, 12 predicted proteins | sample 1541761 | NCBI WGS metagenome assembly OFMH01 (sample SAMN04209249, study PRJEB22552) | human gut metagenome | biome: gut; material: feces | host: Homo sapiens | place: USA: Oklahoma
ACCGCGAAGTTGCTTTTGTATATTGCGAAGGAAAGGACGTGAGCGCCGAAATGCTGAAGGAAGGCATGGCACTGCATTACCACATGAACTTCGATAAATGCGAAATGTATGATAAATTTGAGGCAGCAGCAAAGCGCTGCCGCCAAGGCTTATGGTCACAGGAAAAAATTGAAAAGCCTTGGGATTTCAGAAGAAAACATCGGAAGGAGAATGAATAATGTTTATCAGAACTTTTAACACACCTAATTGGCCATCTGACTTTAGTGTTTCAGATAATATTGAAGGATTGGATTTCTATGATAATCATTGGAGATGTATGAACCGTCTGCCGGATTACATAAACAGCGATACAATTACTAATCTGGTATATGATACTGGTGATTGGTGTTTTACTGCTGATGGTAAATACAAAGATTATTACTATGTGATGGCTTTCGTTAACTGGTCTAAGGCACCAGTCATTCTTTCGATGCACCAGACGGAAGCAGAAGCGCAGGAGCATATAAGGCTACTGGCTATAGAACTGAACAATAAATAATAAAATGCTCCGCCTACCCTAAAAAAAGAGTAAGCGGAGCATTTTTATTGTTGAAAAAAAGGATATTTTAAGAAATAAAATATATCAAGCAGTCTGCAAAAGTTGCTGCATCTGTGCTAGGAGTTTAGACATGAATCTCTCATACTTGGTTGATTGTTTGTTTCACTTCTATTGTACCAAGTTTTGATGCTTTACGCATTTTTTATCTTCTGAAATATGCAGAGCAAGTGGACAGATCATGATCTGGTGGAGTACTGTATTCGCGAGAATTATCTCAGCAATCTGGCATTATTGTTGACAAAATTAAGTTAAGTAACTACCCAACCAATTATTTATCTGCCGTATTACTCAGATAAATTATATGATAAACGCAAGCAGGATAAACTATCTTCAAATTTGTCCTGCTTATTTTTTTGCGTTAGGGGGTGAATAAAACGACAAAAAAAGCCATTAGTATAGTGAGAACACAAAAACAACCGCTTAAGCGCTTTTCCCCAAGCACCCAAGCGGTCATTCACAGCCTTATTCACTTCTCGTACTTAAACTCAAACACGCCAAAGCCCTTTCCCTGCGTCAGATGACTAACGTCATTCAAGCGGAAAACAGCATGCTCATGCCATTTGTTAATCCACAGAACAGTTACGCTGGCAGGCTGCACATCAACCGAAAAGTTAAACGCCGCCACCTGCTGCATATCCATTCCCAGCCAACGGAAAATAATATTCTGAATCGTGCCCTTATGCGCAACAATCAGCAGATTTTCCTTATCGACATCCGCACAATGCCACAGGCCGTGTACATTACGGCGATAAAATTCATTGCGCGTTTCACCGCCGGGATAGTTGCGGTGATTCAGCTCCTGCTCGGAAGCAGGCTTGCAAAAATGCTTCTTGGCCTCCTCCTCGGTCATGCCGGCAGCAATGCCGTTATTCTTTTCCCTCAGGAATCGGCAATGCTCTATTTCGCCCTTAAAACCAAGCTCCTCGGCAATAATCTGCGCCGATGCGGAAGCACGCTGCAAATCACTTGCCAGAATACGCAGCTTGCAATTACGTCCGGCAAAATCCTTCGCCAGCTTTACCGCAGCAGCCTTTATCTGCGCCCTTCCCTTTTCGGTCAGCTGCGAATCCGTCCAGCCGCCGGTCAATCTTTGCGTATGATGCGTTGCTTCACCATGCCTCACTAAAATAATCATCATTCAGCCTCCGACTATTCTTCGTTGTGACTGGCATAGTTTTTGAGCAGCTCAACCTGCGTTTCCAGCAGATGCAGCATATTTTTACGATGCAGCGCCGCCTTTTTCACCTGCTCGTTATAAGCCTGTTCGGCCATAGCAGCCTTGGCATCAGCCTCAAAAATAATTTTACGGCTGCGTTCCTCTGCATCTCCCACCAGTTTACGATATTTAGTATTTGCATCCAGCATCATTCTGCCGGCTTCGCTGCGAGCATCCTCCAGCAGCTTGTTAGCCTCACTGGCAGCGCTGTTGGCGCGTTTTTTGCAGACATCCTCGGTAGTAATGCGCAGTTTATCGGCATCTACCTCGGCACTGCTGCGCAGCTTTTCGGCATAGGACTTGGCTTCCTCGCGCAGCTTGTTGCATTCAGCCATCGCTGCCTGCAGCATGTTATCGGTTTTGTTCTTCGTCTGATTATACAAATCCTCGGCATGCGCCATGGTATCGTCGTGCAGCTTCTGCGCCGCAGCCTTCGCTTCGCTCAGCTGCTGCTCGCACTTCACTGCCGTTTCCTTCTCTAGCAGTGCCGCCTTCTTTTCACTGGCGTTCTTCACCTCGTCAGCAGTTTCCTGCGCTACAGCCAGTGTACTCTGCATGGTAGCCTCCATCTGCTGATAATATTCCAGCTTGGAGCTGACGCGCTCAATAGTTTCCTTCTGCTCCAGGTTATCCAGATAAAGGTATTCGTATTCCTTAATCAGCTTAGCAAGAAACTTGTCTACCTCTTCTACCTCATAGCCACGAAAACCCTTGGTAAAAGTTTTTTTCTTTAAATCCTCCGGATTAAGCATGGTTTATCCTCCTAGATATAACGCTTCAGCGTTACGCTGATGCGTCCTTTTTTAGTAGTGCCGCGGATTTCCTCAATCTCTACTCGTCCACGGCCGCGGAAGGAAATTACATCGCCTTCGTTCACCGGCTGTGCCGCCTTCTTGGCCTCTTTCCAGTTTACCTTAACATTCAGGCTTTTGATTTCATCCGCCATACGGCTACGGCTTACGCCATAGCCTGCCGCTGCCACGGCATCAAGGCGCAAATCAGCGACTGTCGCGTTAATCAGCTTAACCTTTTCTTCCTTCTGCAGCAATTCCTCGCGGGGAATTTCCGTAAGCGTTACCGGCGCAGAACCAATCTGCGTCAGATTACCGGTAAGATAATTTACCAGCGATTTTTCTACTACGAACTGCGCTCCCTCTGGCACAAAAACAATATCGCCCAAGGCCTCGCGCTTGCAGCCCGTGCCCATAAATGCACCCAGAATATCGCGGTGCGACAAATCATAATAGCGCTTATCCCAGGCCGCCAGAAAATAGGCCATGCCAAAATCCAGCTGACCGTAAAAATCATCGGCAACAAAGGCAGCCTTCACCCTTTCGGCATTACTGAAGCCGCCGTCACTTTCCAGACGCACATTTTCGTAGTTTGCCGCAATAATTTCCGCAACGTTATAGGCATGAGGATCAAGAAACTCGCTCACACGGAACTTGCGTGATTTATTGGCGCCCTCGGCCAAGTCCAGCAGCTTGGCCGCCAGCTGTTCGTCACCGCCGGCTTTAAAGTAACGCAGAATTTTTTCTCTGTCTGCCATAAATTATTTCCCCTGTAATTCCTTATCTCTTTGCAGCACTGCCTGTACCGCATCATAAAAAGCACCGCGCACGCCATGGTTTTCCAAAGCATGGATGCCGGCAATAGTTGTGCCGCCGGGGCTTGTTACCTGGTCGCGCAGCTGTGCCGGATGCAGGCCGCTTTCTACGCACAGCTTGCCGCTGCCTGCCATTGTCTGTGCAGCCAGCTTAATAGCCAGTGCACGCGGCAGACCGGCACGCACGCCTGCGTCAGCCAGTGCATCAATAATCACAAAGCAATATCCCGGTCCGCAGCCGGAAATTGCGGTAATCGCCTGCAATGCTTTTTCATCTACAAATTCTATTTCGCCGCAGCTGCTGAAAATTGCTGCCGCAGTCTGCTTCATCGGCTCGGTTACCGCCTCATCGCAGCAGATGGCAGTCATGCCGGCGCCTGCTGCCAGCGGAGTGTTCGGCATCGTGCGGATTACCGGGAACCCCGGAGCATAGGCATGCAGCTGCGCAAGCGTAACACTGCCCATGATAGAAAGTACCCAGGCATCCTTTTTCATCGCAGCTATCAGCTCGGGCACCAGCGCCACCGGTGCAACCTGAGGCTTAACGGCAAAGATTACCAGGTCTGCATCCTTTACTGCCTCTTTATTATCCGTAGTAACATTTACACCAAAGGCTTCATGCAGACTGCGCGCATGTGCTTCAGTTGGCTCACCTACGGTAATCATCTCCGGCGCAATCAAACCGCCGCCGATAATACCCTTGATAATAGCTTTGGCCATAGCGCCGCCGCCGATAAATGCAATCTTCTTTACTGCTATTTGTCCCATGGATTATTTCCCCTCTCGTCAAGCTCGTGTTCTTCGCCCGCATCTATATCTACGTTTTTCGGGGCGCAGATAACAATATTGCGGCCCAGCTTTTTCATGCTGCCGCCGATAGCATAAACAGTACCGCTGATAAAGTCAGTCATACGCTTGGCAACAACATTATCTGTCTTATCGTAATTAACAACTACAGCCTGATTATCACGCAGATAATCGGCAATCTTAGGAGAATCATTGAAATCTACAGGCTCCAGCAGTACAACTGTCATAAGCTTATCGGCAATAGGCAGGTTAATGGTTTTGCTGCCCATTTTTTCATTTTTAACCGGCTCCGGCTTTGCTGCCGAACCTTTGAAGTTCAAAATGGATTTGCGTTCACGCTTAGGCTCCTCTGCCGGTGCTGCAGCAGCAGGCTCCTTGCTGCCGAAGAAACGCTTCTTGGGTTTAGCCGGCTCCTGCTCGGTCTTGGCAGGCTTTTGCTCCACTTCTTCCTCGATGATTTCTTCCTCGTCATAAAGACTTAATGCATTCATGATTTTATCAATAATATTCATTACGTCACCAACCTTATCTATGTCTTAAAATTTCAGGCTATAATCACGCTGGCCGAACAAGGCTGTGCCTACACGCACAATGTTGGCACCTTCTTCTATCGCAACTGTGTAATCATTGCTCATACCCATAGACAAAATATCTGCCTGCGGATACTGCTGCTTTAAGCGTGCGAACGCACGGTAGCCCGCCGCAAATACAGGTCTTGTCTGCTCAATATCCTCGCATTTTTGGGCAATAACCATCAGCCCGCGCAGACACACATGCTTGTATTCGGGCAGCTTCGGCAGCAGCGCCAGATAATCCTCTTTATCCAAGCCGGACTTCTGCTCCTCATGGGCAATATTCAGCTGCAAAAGGATATCCTGCACCTTACCAATGCGTTCTGCCTCCTTATCAACCGCAGCCAGCAAATGCTCACTGTCAACCGATTCGATAAGATCAAACAAGGCAACAGCCTGGCGCGCCTTATTCGTCTGCAAATGACCGATAAGATGCCAGTAGCCGTGTTTGCCCAAGGCCTCCTGCTTATGCTTAGCCTCCTGCACGCGGTTTTCGCCTACATTAGCAATACCCAAGGCTTCGATATCTGTAATAATTTCGGGCGGATGATTTTTCGTCACCGCCACCAGCGTTACCTTATCTCCTGTGAGCAGGTCTTTATTTTTACGCTTGTCCAAAGCAGACGCTATCTGCTCCTGAACCTGCTTTAAATTATCAGCTAACAATGTATTTGCCCCCCAATTCTCAGCAAAATGATTTGTGGCAAAGATTCTGCTTTTTATTATGCATTAAAAGCTCTTTATCCTTATATTTTAGCATACGTGTAAACCATTGTCACGAATAAAAACAACAAAGAGCTGCCGCACAAAAGTGCAGCAGCTCTCAATAAAATTATCTTCGTTATGATAGCTATTAGTATAACAGCTTGTTGGCAATAACCAGACGTTGAATTTGGTTGGTGCCTTCGTAGATTTGCATGATTTTAGCGTCACGCATCATCTTCTCTACGGGGTACTCTTTGGTGTAGCCATAGCCGCCCATTACCTGAACAGCGTCGGTGGTTACTTGCATAGCAACGTCAGCGGCATAGCATTTAGCCATAGCAGCCTCTTTGGAGAATTCCATGCCCTGGTCACGCATCCAGCAAGCCTTTTGAACCATGAGGCGAGCGGTTTCAACCTTCATAGCCATGTCAGCCAGCATGCCTTGAACCATTTGGAAGGAAGCAATCGGTTGGCCGAACTGACGGCGCTCTTTAGCATATTTAACAGCGCAATCCAGAGCAGCCTGAGCGATACCTACGGAAACAGCGCCAACGAACGGACGAGCGCTGTCTAAGGTGTTCATAGCAATACGGAAGCCTTCGCCTTCGCGGCCTACGCGATAGGACTCAGGAATAACAACGTCTTGCAGAACCAGCTCGGTAGTATTGGAAGGACGGATGCCCATTTTGTTTTCTTTCTTGCCAACGGAGAAGCCCGGGGTGTCTTTCGGAACGATGAAAGCAGTCAAACCACGGATACCGCCGGTTTTACGGGTGTTAGCGAATACCAAGAAGATTTCTGCCAGACCACCATTGGTGATGAACATTTTGGTACCGTTCAGAGTGTAGGTACCTTCTTCCTTGTTGCGTACAGCGCGGGTAGAAACGCCGCCTGCATCACTGCCTGCACCGGGCTCGGTCAGTGCGAAAGCAGCCAGACCGCCGTTGTTCAGGATATCGCAATACATTTTCTTTTGTTCGTCGGTGCCTGCCAACAGAACAGGTACAGTTGCCAGGCTGTTGGCAGCCAAAGAGGTTGCAACGCCTGCGCAGCCCTTGCCCAGCTCTTCATAAATGGTAGCAACAGAAATACTGTCTAAGCCGGGGCCATCTAATTCTTCCGGAACAATAACGTTCAGCAAGCCCATTTCGTTAGCCTTGTCAATCAGGCCGTCACGCATATGGTTTTCTGCATCCATTTCAGCAGCATAAGGAGTAATTTCTTTTTCAACAAACTCCCTTACCATTTCCTGTAATTCTAATTGTTCCTCGTTTAATGCAAAATCCATCATATCCTCCTTGATATCAAGCGGTCTTCCGCGTCATTTCCCTTCCAAATCAACTCAGGTAAGCTCACCATTTGGCGGGTATCTCTTTAAATCTGTCGACGACAAACATTGTTGTTAAAATCGTCCCAATTAAATTCTTTTTGCTGTCAGTCATTTCAGCCTCGATAACCATCGTAGAATGTCCGGAATGCTTGATATGGCTTCGTACCGTTAAGGTAGTCGGCTCATGGACACCTTTGATAAAATTCATGCTGAAATTAAGAGTTGCCACTACAGCGCCCACGCTTGCACCGGTAACACCCAGAACGGAGTCTGCCAAGGCCAACATCACTCCGCCGTGACAAATGTCACGATGATTAAAATGCTTCGCCGGATCAACGTCAATGCTGACTTCAGCACTGCCACACTTTATCTCACCAATATGCACACCGAATTGAGTCATAAAATTATTATCCGTGTACATCTGGCGAATATAGGCAGGAACATCCTTGACCTGCTCCACAGCTATCATCGCCTTTCTTCGGACAGCAGAAAATATTACTGTCAATATATCTTTGATATTTTACCACAAAACAGCGCTTAACTCAACAGTTTCATGCAAAAAAATAAGCTGAAAGGAAAGTTTTAGGGATAATTTTTTCAATAATCGCACTTTGGTATAAGCGCGAAACAAAATGGCTGCCGCACTTTGAGTACAGCAGCCATGCAAGAAGCAGATAAATTAATCGATAATATTTTGCTTGTAATCGTGATACAGAGTCTTGAGCTCTTCCATAGTTGCTCCCATCTCAACTTTAAGCTTGGAAACAGTATCGTAGTCGCCTTCGGCAACAGCTCTGCGGATAGCGGTGAAGATGCTCTTCTCTTCGAAGGAATCCTTAGCCAGTTTAGCACGCAGGTTCTGGATTTTACGCCACATTGCCAGGTCGCAGTCGGTGCAGGTTTCCTGGTTGTGCAAGCGCTTCATATCGATAACAGCCTGATAGTTTTCCGGAATCAGACGAGTCAGAAGCTCGGTTTTCCAGCGAATCAGCGCACCCTGCATGAAGGAGTCGATATATTCCTTCTTCAGGATATTGCCTTGGGTGAGCACGGCAACCTTTTCCGGATATTTTTCAAAGGCGCAGAGGTTTTCCCAAACGGTAGCAGGCGGTTCACCGAACAGCTTGCTGCGTTCTTCCGCAGTGAAATCTTCAAACACGTCTTCCTCAGTGCGGTATTGACGGTCTGTATCCAGATAGAAGCCCTCTTCGCCGGCCTTCTTGGAAATCTCCTTTTCCAAAGCCTTCAGGTCCTTGCCGGATTCTACGCAAGCCTTAATGCCGTCGAGGCAGGACAGGTAGAAGGCTGCAATGGCGATGTAGGTATTGGTGTACGGGTTAGGAGAACGCATTTCAATACGGGTAGCCTTATCGTTGTCCAGATCGCGGATCAGGCCTGCAAGAATGGTTCTGTTACGGGACGGGTTATCCGGGCTCAGGCCAAGGCTGGTAACGATGCAGACAGGAGCTTCAAAGCCGGGTTTCAGACGGTTCAGAGAGTCAATGGTGCAGGAGATAAACGGATTGGTTACCTCGTAGTTTTTCAAAAGGCCCATGAGAGCGCCGTAGCCGATAGCGGACAGGAAGTCCTCATGCATATCCTTCGGCGAGAACAGGTTGACAATCTTGCCGTTTTTCATTTTTGCGGCAATGCCCACATGCGTATGCTCACCGCTGCCTGCAACACCGGGAATCGGTTTAGCCTGGAAGGAAACCTCCAGACCGTTCATACGGAAAATCTCTTTAACGATGATACGCGCCAGCAGCTCGTTATCTGCAGTCTGTACGCCGCTGCTGAATTTCCAGTCAACCTCCAGCTGCTCCATAACGTGAGTCATATGGCCTGCGCCGTCAATCTGACCTTTAACGCCGCCACATTCCTTATGACCCATTTCAGGCTCCAAGCCGTACAGCTCCAAAGTCTGAATAGTCTGCTCCAATGCAGTACGCACGTTGCCGCGGGTACGCTGCCAGTATTGCTCCTGCATTACCTGAGAAGAGCTCAGAGCCTCCAGCGGTGCGTCTTCACGCGGAGTTTTTACCCAAAATTCCAGCTCGGTAGCACTGGTGAAGAGCAACTTTTCAATCTCAGCAGGATTTACATGCTCCAGGCCGGCAATTACCGGATGCTTAGCAAACAAATCCATGATTTCTTTTTCTACATAAGCCAGAGTATCATTCAAAATAGAGCGGGAATCAACATGATTGCCGTTGTGAATCAGATAGCAGGGAATGCGCAGAGTACCGATCATGCGACCGCTTTCTGCATCAAAATGCTCATAGTTATAATCAACAAACCAGTTAACAGTTTTATCAACCTTCATATCAACGCGGGCATCGTTCAGAGTAGCGATACCGGTCAGCACAACGGAGGAGCCGTCAGTCTGTGCTGCGCTGCCTGCCAAAAAGCCATCGATATCCTCGAGGAAAATCTTCATCGGGATTTTTTCGTCGGTATCATTACCGGCAAAATCCACACCCATCAGAGATACAAACTGAATCTCCGGATGCAGAGTCAGAAGCTCACGCAGAGTGCTTTCGTTTTGTTCTTCAGGTTTAATTACATACAGTAAATCTTTGTTGTTCATGATCAGTGCAGCCATAAGGCTGCCTCCTTTCTCAATACTCCCTAATTATCATGCTGCAGAAAAATGCTCCCTACATATTTTCTGCAAGATAAACGAAAAAGGACCTTTTTAAGCATGGACACACTACTTCCTTACTCAAAAAAGTCCTCGTTGACTGTCTTATTATTATAGCAGATATTAAGTGCTTTTGTCCAGCTTTAATTTCTGAGGATAAGATATCATGCAAGCAGGCGGACAAGAATTTCCTCCAGCTTTTCGTAGCCACGTCCGCCCTGACGCAGTTTGATATTCATATCAGATAGTCCCAGCAAAGCTTCCGTCAGACGCTTTTCATCAAAGCGCCTGCTGTCGCGCTCCAAAAATCTGTAGGCATATGGGCTGCGCATCCCCAGCTCATCCATAATGCCCTTCTGGTCGTAGCCTCTGCGCTTCAGCTCCAGATAACGCAGCACCTGACGCAATTTAAAAGCTACGGTTGCACTGAGCGGCAGGATATAGGTTCCGTGCTTGCGTTCGCTCGCCAACAGCTCCAGGCACTGCTTCAGCTTGCCTGCCATAATATAGTTGGTCAGTGCAAAGGAGGAAGCGTTTGGCAGCAGTGCAAAAACATTCAGCACATCCTCTTCCGTCCATTCTCTGCGTCCTGCGGCATAAATTGCCAGCTTGCCGATTTCCTGCTGCAGCAAATCCAAGGGAATTTCTTCCTTCACGGGCTCAATATATTCGCTGATAGCCGCCAGCGCATCTCTGGTAAAATGCGCGCCGTATGCTGCTGCCTGCGCATACAGCCAGTCATCAAGAGCTCTTTCCTTAATGCGCTCACACGGACAAATCAGCGCACTTGCTTTAAGCTGCTTATACAGCTTGGTCCGCTTATCCATTTTCTTACTGCTGATTACAAGCAGGCAATAATCCGGTACGTCGCTGACAATCGCCGCCAGCTGCTCCATTTTCTTGGAATCGGTATCATCCTGCGCATCTGCAGCACTGTTTGCTTTGGCAGGCTTTGCTGCCCACAGCTTTTCGTCCTTCAGGAAAATCAGCGATTTGCCGCAGAAGAAGGGATAGCTGTTGACGGCCGCCTGCAGTCCGGATAAATTGGTGTCCTTGTCAAAGACCGTTATTTCGCGGTCAGCCTCCGGCGTATCGCCAAAAACATATTCCGGCAGCGCGGCAATAATGCTGTTGCGGTAGTAATCCTCCTCGCCGCACAAAAGCAGTACCTGCGCCTGCGGCAGCGGCTTATGCTGTTGTAATTTGGCAAGCAATTCTTCTGCTTTAATGTCCATGAGTATATTTCGCACTCCTAAAAAGCATTTTTATGATATACATAACTATAGCATTTTATTCCCTCTGCGTCAAAAACAACTTTAATACACCCCAGCTCATCCGTTCGGACAACAGCACTGCCTATTGCCTGCAAACGCTCCAGCGTTTCCTGATGCGGATGGCCGTAGCGGTTGCCGCGACCGCAAGAAATCACCGTCAGCCTTGGGCGCACCTGCTCCAGAAATTCCATACTGCTGCTGTAATGCGAACCGTGATGTCCTGCCTTCAGCACAGTGTACTGCTGCAGCTGCAGTCCTCGCTCGCGTTCTTCCCCCATGTCGCCTGTAAACAGTACGCTGCCCTGTGCGCTCTGCAGCGCCGCCAGCGTGCTGGCTTCGTTTCCCGGCACAGCTTGCTGCGGCACATCAACCAAAACAAGCTCTGCATTATTATCCAACGTATATCGTTCACCGCTCTGCACCACATGCACCTGCGTCCTGCCGGCCTGCGCCAAAATTTCCTGCTGCACCCTTTGGCTTGCCTCCGTCAGTGCTTCGTTAGGCAGGAGCAGCTTTTTCACCCGCAGCTGTCGCAATAAATCCGCCGCAGCACCCACATGGTCAAAATCATAATGGCTCAAAAGCAGGATATCCGCCTCACGCTTGCCAAGATAGCGCAGAAATGGAGTTATCACGCGCGTTGCAGTCGATATATTTTTCAAGCCGCCGGTATCAATAATCGCCACCCGCTGCGACGGCGTGACGATAACAGCGCAGTCACCCTGCCCAACGTCCAGAAAATAGCAGGCTAACGGCAGCGTGCAATACTGCTGATAAGCAAGCGTCCCGGCAAGCAGCAAGGCATGCAAAAGCAGGATGCAGCGACGCTCCCTATTACTCCAAAATTGCAGCCAGGGGAAATCCGCCCACACAAACAGCGCTGCATAATAGATTACAAAGCAATAAGCAGGCAGCTTGCCGATAACCACAGTGCTGTACGGCAATTCAGCAAAAAAACGCGCCTGCGTCAGCACCTGCGCCGCAAGCCAGGCAGCAAGCTGCAACAGATAATCACCGCAGGCAGGCAACAGTGCGCCCACGAGTGCCATCTGCGCGGCAATTTCCAACACCGGCACCAGCACGATATTGCTTACCAGGGCAATCAGCGAAATTTGGTGAAAATAATAAACCTCCAGCGGCAGTACAGCCAGCTGTGCTGCCAGTGAAACTGCTGCCGCTTCGCCTATCGGCGCAGGCAAGGCCTGCGGCAGCAGCCACAAAAGACCGGCCGCCGCTCCGAACGATAACTGAAAACCGATATCGGCCAGCCATAACGGCTGCAGGCACAACAGAAGTGATGCCACCAGGCACAGCAAGCGCCCGCGCTCCGCACCGCTGCCGCCAAGCAGCAGAACGCTGCTCATAGCCAGTGCTCGCAGCACCGGAGGACGCAAGCCGCAGAGCAAAGCATAGGCAGCCAGCAAAGTGATAACAATAACCTTACGCCAGGGCAGCGGTACCCACTGCAGCAAAGCAAGCAGCAGGCCTGTGAGCAGCACAATATGCGTGCCCGAAACCGAAAGCAGATGTGCCAATCCGTTATCCGTAAACAGCTCACGTGTTTCTTCATCCAGCCTGCCGCTGCCGCCAAGCACCATGCCGCTCAAAAGTGTGCCGTATTCGGCACCGGCTGCAACTTCCATACGCTCGCTCAGCTTTTTGTTCCACAAAGCAAAGCGCTGCCACCACAAAACCTGCGGCTCTGTCTTTAGCAGCTGCGCCTTGCTCAAACGTCCGCCAAGCTCCTGCACTCTGTTATAGCTTGCAGCATCAAAGCTGCCGGGGTTACGCAGGCTGTCCAGCTGCTCCAACGTACCTTTGAGTACCACACAGCCTGCCTGCGGCAGCTCACCCTTCACGCTTACGCGCAAACGACCGCTGTAAGCAAGCTCCGTATCGCTATATACTTTTTGACAACGCAGAATCGCACTGCTAAAACCTTCCTGCCGGTGCACGCTCAAAGGTTCCACCGCACCCTGCACAACCAGCTGCCGCCCGAAGCAGGCAGCAAGCTGCTGCTCGGCGGACGGCGGCACGGTAAGCAGACGAAAGAATAATATACAAAGCAGCATGAACGGTAAAAATAAGCGTAGATAACGTATTTTTTGCTGCACTAGTCTACCTCCACATAATCACGCAGCTTTGCCAGCTTAGCTTTACCGATTCCCGGCACACGCAGTAAATCCTCCACGCTGTTGAAACGCCCGCCGCTTCTTGTTTCAATAATACGCTGTGCCAACGCCGGTCCGATACCGGGCAGCTGCTGCAGCTCATCGGCGCTCGCGCTGTTGATGCGCACGCTCTGCATTATGCTGTTGTTTCTGCCTGAGCCTGCTTTAACACTGCCGGATTTTCCTGACGCACTCTCACCTAAACCGGACTTTGCCTGAGCGTTTTTCCTCTGCGTTCTGCTTGTCCGTGCAGCCTTCTGCACCGGTACTCGTATCTGCATACCGTCGCGCACCTTACGCACAAGATTAACGCGTTCACTGTCGGCATTTTCCGTCAGGCCGCCGGCAGCAGTAATAGCTTCTTCCACTCTGCAGCTAGCAGGCACATCGTAAATTCCCGGCTCCAGCACGGCGCCGCTCACCTGCACGCGTACTGTTTTTGCCTGCACAGCTTTAGATGTAACAGCACCTTGCGCAGACTGCGGCAGGCTGCTGACGGGCAACGTTTTTGCTTTGTCATTGGTGCTTATAAGGCTGGTGATGATGCAGCCTGTGAGGAGAACGGCGATGAAGATTAGTTTTTTAGATTTTGCTTGCATGGGGATACCTCCTTAGGGTGTTGGTGAAAAATATTGCGTATGACTTCGATGCTCAACCCTTCCGTCTGCTCGCTAAA
>OFMH01001350.1_pt1 | contig 13523 bp, 9 predicted proteins | sample 1541761 | NCBI WGS metagenome assembly OFMH01 (sample SAMN04209249, study PRJEB22552) | human gut metagenome | biome: gut; material: feces | host: Homo sapiens | place: USA: Oklahoma
AAAAGGGGGGGCAGTAGTTTTCGGAAATGCACCCCCTCTGTGGAAAAATTTCTCATGACTGATCTATTCCTTCGAAAACGTGGCCAGAAGCATCCAGGTTTGTTATCAGAAAATTCGTGACTGCTCCACGAAATTCCGCTTCTGCGCCCTTATTTTTCCAAAATGTCCGGTTTGCGTCCTCGATTTTCGGCTGCATCTGCTCGATCTGGTTATCGTCCAACGGAAAACGGACATCACCAAAATCGTCATTCATAATTTTGAGAAGCAAATTGTGATACTTATGTGCACCGATTGTTTGTAAAGCGGCTATGATTTCAAAAAGATGTTCTGAAGCAAGGACCTCCTGCAAATCGTCCATGGCGGACATCCAAAACTCCACGCTAAGGGCGAGCAGCCTTTCACTCTGAGACATAGATTGCTGCAGTTCAAAGAGCTTTTCCCAGTGGAAAGACGGCAGTTGCTCCAAGACGTTACCTTTCTCCATGTAAAACTCGTTGTATGATTCCGTGCGCCACCCTCCGGCTCGCTTTATTACAACGCTATATTCGGATAGCCCATTATCATATATCACAGCGTTTCGCGAAGACAGAATATCATCCTCAATATAATAAACGCCTGCTTTGGGAACATTTGCATCCAGTGATTTTCCGTTGCGTATTGTTCCGATGTACTGACCGTTAATGTACATTCGATACGGCAAAAGAGCTCCCGCAAATGCGGATTTCCGATGAATATGGAATCGCACCTCACGCATGAAATCGCACTCCTGTATGTGGATTCAATTATTTACATTGCTAAAAAAAGTCCACCGCAATTCTATCAAAATTACGGTGGACTTTTGGCGGAGAGCAAGGGATTCGAACCCTCGAAACGCTTTTGACGTTTACACGATTTCCAATCGTGCTCCTTCGACCAGCTCGGACAACTCTCCGTGTCTGCAATCAAATGCTCGTCTATTATATATGACCGCGCCGCAAAAATCAAGTCTTTTTTCAAAAATCCTGAACTTTTTATTTTTGCACTCCCCGCTTATCGAATAAACCTGTGTTTGCGTGGAATCAATATAATATGTAAATCAGCAAATTTTACCTGTTTTTTACTCTACTGTATTGAACCCGGAGATGAAATATAATATAATGGATTTGATTAATATAAAATGGAATGAAGGGATATCCATGAGAAAGACGAAGATTGTATGCACGATAGGACCCGCCAGCAGCGACCCGAAAGTATTCACCAAGATGTGCAAAGCGGGTCTTAATGTTGCGAGGCTCAACTTCTCCCACGGCACCCATTCGGAGCAGCTCGAAAAGCTCAATATGGTAAAAAAAGTCCGCGAGGAGCTCGATCTCCCGATAGCAATAATGCTCGACACGAAGGGACCGGAATACAGAATCAAAACTTTTGAAGACGGCAAGATAATGCTCAACGACGGCGATGAGTTCTCGTTCACCACAGAAGACATAGTCGGCGATCAGAGCCGCGTCAGCGTGACCTATGCGGGACTTGTCGACGATATTTCAATCGGCGACCGCATACTCGTCAACAACGGACTTGTGATTTTCGAGGTAATCGGAAAGACCGATACAGATGTAAAGTGCAAAGTAATAGCCGGCGGCGAGCTTTCAAACAGAAAGAGCATGAGTTTCCCGAACAAGGTGCTCAATCAGGTTTATCTCAGCGAGCAGGATAAGGACGATCTGCTGTTCGGCATTCAGAACAATGTCGACTACATCGCGGCATCGTTTGTTTCATGCAGGCAGGATCTCATAGACCTCAAGGAGTTTCTCCACGCGAACGGCGGCGACGGCATAGACATAATCGCAAAAATCGAGAACCGCACGGGAATAGACAACATCGAAGATATATGTGAAGAGTGCGACGGGATAATGATAGGCCGCGGCGACCTCGGCGTCGAAGTCCCCTTCACTGAGCTTCCCGCGCTGCAGAAATATATAATCACAAAGTGCCGCCTGCTCGGCAAGCGCGTTATCACGGCGACCGAGATGCTCGAATCAATGATAACCAATCCCCGCCCGACGAGAGCGGAAATTTCCGACGTTGCGAACGCTGTCTACGACGGCACGAGTGCGGTCATGCTCTCCGGCGAATCAGCCGCGGGTAAATATCCTGTCGAGACAGTCCGCACAATGGCAGAGATAGTCGAAGAAACGGAGAAGCACATCCATTACGCCAAGCGTTTCCGCAACAATGATTTTAAGATAAAGAACCGCGTCGACGCAATATCACACGCGACTTGCGGAATGGCTATCGACATAAACGCAAAAGCGATAGTTGTTGCATCTATATCCGGCATGACGGTGCGCATGGTGTCGCGCTTCAGAGCACCTACAGATATAATCGGAATGGCAACAAACAGAGCCGTTTGGTATAAGCTCGCGCTCTCCTGGGGCGTTATGCCCGTACTCAGCGAGAAGTTCGACTCGACCGATGTTCTGTTCTATCACGCGCAGAAAGTTGCAAAAGACGCGCTCAACCTCAAGCCCGGCGACAATATCATAATGACCGGCGGCGCGATAAACGGGAAGTCGGGCAACACCAATCTGATAAAGATAGAGACAATAGAATAAAAACAAAAATATATCTCCCCTGCTTCGGCAAGGGAGATTTTTTACTGCAAAAAGCACCTGTACCAATTGCGATACAGGCGCTTCTGTATTTTTAGAAATCCGCAGAACCGGTAGTTCTCGGGAACGGGAGCACGTCACGGATGTTCGAGATACCCGTGAGGTACATGACCAGTCTCTCGAAGCCGAGGCCGAAGCCGCTGTGCTTGACTCCGCCGTAGCGGCGAAGATCGAGATACCACCAATAGTCCTTGGGGTCAAGTCCGAGTTCTTCGATACGCTCGGTGAGCACATCCAGTCTCTCTTCACGCTGGCTGCCGCCGATTATCTCGCCGATGCCCATAACAAGCAGGTCGACTGCCGCAACAGTCTTACCGTCGTCGTTCAGGCGCATATAGAAAGCCTTAATCTCCTTGGGATAATCTGTAACGAAAACGGGGCGCTTGAAAATGCGCTCGGTCAGGCAGCGTTCATGCTCTGTCTGGAGGTCGCAGCCCCAATAGACTTTGTAGTCGAACTCGTCGTTGTACTTCTCGAGTTCTTTGACAGCGTCGGTATAAGTGACGCGCGCAAAATCGGAGCTGACAACGGAATGAAGTCTCTCGAGCAAACCCTTATCAACGAACTTGTTGAGGAACTCAAGCTCAGACTTGCAGCTCTCCATAACATAGGAGATGACATACTTTATCATCGCCTCTGCGAGCTCCATATCGTCCTCAAGATCGGCAAAAGCAATCTCGGGCTCGATCATCCAGAACTCCGCAGCGTGGCGCTGAGTATAGGACTTCTCGGCTCTGAAAGTAGGACCGAAAGTATATATCTTGCCGAAAGCGAGAGCCATCGCCTCACCCTCGAGCTGACCGGAAACGGTCAGATAAGCGGGCTTCTCGAAGAAATCCTGCTTGAAATCAACAGTACCGTCCTCGTTCTTCGGAGGGTTTGCGATATCAAGAGTCGTCACCTTGAACATCTCGCCTGCGCCCTCACAGTCGCTGCACGAAATGAGCGGAGTGTGGGCATAGATGAATCCGCGCTCATTGAAGAACTTGTGGATAGCATAAGCGGCGGTCGAGCGAACGCGGAAAGCCGCGGAATAAATATTCGCTCTCGGGCGCAGATGCGCTATCGTTCTCATATATTCGAGAGTGTGGCGCTTTTTCTGAAGCGGATAATCGGGAGTCGACTGACCCTCGACCTCAACTGAAGAAGCGTTGAGCTCGAACGGCTGATTCGCCTGGGGAGTCAGGATAAAAGTGCCAGTAACTCTGACAGCCGCGCCGACGTTCAGCTTGACTATATCCTTATAGTTTTCAACCTTTGCACTCTCGAAAACGACCTGCAGGCTCTTGAAGCAGCTGCCGTCGTTTATCTCCATAAAGCCTATCGCCTTTGAGTCACGGAGGGTCTTAATCCATCCGCAGACTGTTATCTCCTTGCCGCCGAGCTCTTCATATGAGCTGAACAGCTTTGAAATTTCAAGCCTTTCCATTTATATGTCTCCTTTGCTTATGACTCATAATTATAAATGATATCAAAAGCGGAATTGAAAATCAATAGCGAAGGCTCTATTTATTCAAAATTTTCCGGCGCAGGGTCGGGTTCGATGTCTATTGGATCCGCCGAACCCCTGTCTTTATCTATATTATAGACAAATTGCGTGATGATAACTGTCAGCGCGACTCCGACGGTCATGACTATAAGATACATATTCTTGATATTCAAAGCCGTCTGTGCAGTCTGGTCTGCGCCGAGGGTTTCAACATATCCGCAGGCTGCGAGCATAACTGCGGAGAACGCCGAGCCGAGGCCCTGAGCAAGCTTGCGGAAGAACGAGAACAGCGCATAAAGCGAACCCTCGTCGCGGCTTCCGGTCTTTTCATACTGATAGTCGATGCAGTCAACAACCATAGCCCAGAGGATAATTGTGAACACAGCGTTGCTCGTATAGAGAAGCATAAGCGCGCCTATATAGAGGAACAGTGAACTCTTTGCCTCGGGTGCCATGGGAAGCAGGCACGAAACTACACCTGCGACTACGCTTATCGACGAAGATATGACGACCAGCTTTTTCTTGCCTATTTTTCTTGTTATTCTGCCGATGAAAGGCATGATGACAACAAGAGGCAGATAGGAAACGATATTGACAGCCGCCAATATCTTAGTGTTATGGAAATAGGACTGGAATATAATGCTGTTGACCGAGGTCATTGACATGAAGCAAATGACCTGGACGAACGAAACAGCGGTTATTGCGAGCAGCGGACGGTTTGTGAAGAAGCCCTTGACTGCCTTGAGATAGCTCATCTTCTCTGTCTTGTCGTGTGCTTCGACAACGACACGCTCGGTCACGAGCAGACGCACGAGCATGAAGCCGATGAAGCCTATTGCCGAGCAGACGAGCGCAACATAAACCATTCTCGAGCCGATGAGGTTGTTGTCCTTATCATAGACGATAAGAGGCAGGAGCATGGAGAGCACCTGCGCAAGACCCGCGCCTATTGATCTGAAGGTAGAGAGATTCGTGCGCTTCGAAGGGTCATTGGTAATGCACGAATGGAGCGCGCCGTAAGGCACGTTTGCCATTGTATAAGCGACCGACCAGACGCAATAAATCGCAAGGCAGTAGATGACCTTGAAGATATAGCTCATAGAGGCTATCGGCATAAACGAGAGCGTGGTGAAAATTATCAGCGCGCTGCCGCCTATGGTTATCCACGGCATGAACTTGCTGCCCTTGCCTATGCGGACATTATCGACCATTCCGCCTATCAGCGGATCGTTTATAGCGTCCCATACTTTGCCGACAACGATTATCCAAGCCCAGTCGCTGAGCCTGAGTCCGATATACTGGGTATAGAACAGCATGAGATAGTTCGTTATCAGCGCAAAGCTCATATTGCAGCCGAAATCGCCCATCGCATATCCGAAATAATCCCGCATACCGAATGGTCTTGTTTTGTTTTGTGCAGCCATGATATAAATATCCTTTCGCAAGATATATTTTTAGTCAATTATAATATAAGAGCATATCGAAAATCAATATTCAAAATGTATTTTACCGTAAAATTTTGAAAAAATACCTCGGCAGGCATTGACTTTTAAACGGCGGCATAGTAGAATTATTGACTGTTAAAGGCTATGAAGAGGAAAAGTAGGTTTTTATGCCGGCAGAGAGATGAGACGGTTGGTGCAAGTCTCAGCGGCAGAGACTCCGAACCCGCCCCGGAGCCGCAGTGTCAAATGCGCTGACGCATTCCGGCGTTATCGGAAAAGACGGTTTTCGTCGCTTTGAGAGCGGACAATATTTGTCCGAACTTGGGTGGTACCGCAGACTTTATAGTTTGTCCCAGGCTTTTGAGCCCGGGACTTATTTTTTTGAAAGGATGAAAAGAAAGATGAAACTTGACAAGCTTGTCGGCGAAAGATTCAAAGAGAAGCCCTCCGACTGCGTTATCGACAGCCACGCGCTCATGCTGCGCGGCGGCTATATGAAAAACGTTGCCAACGGCATCTATTCGCAGTATATGCCCCTGCGCCGCATAACAAAGAAAATCGAGGATATAATCCGCGACGAGATGGATAAAATCGGCGGACAGGAGGTGCTGTTCCCGGTGGCTCTCCCCGCTTCGCTCTGGGATGAGTCGGGCAGATACGAGAGCGTCGGCAGCGAGCTTCTTCGCTTCACCGACCGAAACAATGCGCGCATGGTGCTCGGCATGACCCACGAGGAAGCGGCGGTTCAGCTCGTGCGCGACTACGCCAACAGCTACACCAAGTATCCGTTCATGATATATCAGATTCAGACGAAGTTCCGCGACGAGGGACGCCCGCGCGGCGGACTTATCCGCGTTCGTGAATTCACGATGAAGGACGCTTATTCGTTCCACACCTCGCAGGAGGATCTTGAAAAGTACTATCAGGAGTGCTACGACGCATATAACCGCATATTTGCTCGCGCAGGCATTCCCGAGGTCATAACGGTCAAATCAGACTCCGGCATGATGGGCGGCAGCATCTCCCACGAGTATATGCTTCTGACCCCCGTCGGCGAGGATTCGATAGCCGTCTGCTCCGAGTGCGACTACCGCGCAAACATGGAAGCAGCGCAGAGCATTGTCGAAAACAAGGCCGACGATGTACTCGAAGAGCTCAAGAAAGAATACACGCCGAATATTCACACCATCGAGGACATCTGCGAGTTCCTCCACTCCCCGCTTGAAAAGTCCTGCAAGGCTGTTGTATATCAGAAGAACGCGACGGACGAATATGTTGTTATTTTTGTCCGCGGCGATCTTGACATAAACGAAACGAAGCTCACAAACCTGCTCGGCGAGGCGGTTCATCCCGCAGTTATCACCGAGGAGTGCGGACTTCACGCGGGCTTTATAGGCCCTGTCGGTCTGCCTGATAACATGACAGTTCTGTTCGACAACTCTCTCAAGGGTGCCACTAACCTCTCCTGCGGCGCGAACGAAGAGAACCACCACTATGTCGGTCTCAACATTCCGCGCGATGTCGGCGAGGTTGAATACAACGACCTCGCAAAGATAGTTGACGGCGGTATCTGCCCGCAGTGCGGCAAGCACACGATAAAGATATCCCGCGGCATCGAGGTCGGCAACATATTCCAGCTTGGCACGAAATACACAAAGTCGATGCACATGACCTATCTCGACAAGGAGGGCAACGAGCAGTACCCGATAATGGGCTGCTACGGCATCGGCGTCGGCAGACTCGCTGCCTCCGTCTGCGAAGTTCGCCACGACGATTACGGCCCGATCTGGCCGATAACGATAGCTCCGTGGCAGGTACATCTGTGCTGCCTGAGAGCGGACGATGCAGAGGCGAAAGCGCTCGCGGACAAGCTCTATGACGAGATGCAGAAAGACGGCATCGAGGTTATTTACGACGACAGAAATGTACGCCCGGGCGTTATGTTCTCAGACGCAGACCTGCTCGGCTGCCCGGTCAGAGTTGTTGTCAGCCCGAGAAACCTTGCCGAGGGCTGCTGCGAGGTCATGACCCGCACGAAGAGCATCAACGAAAAGGTCGCCGTTGACGATGTTATCCCGCAGGTCAAGAAGATGATCAAGGATATGTTCGATGAGCTGAACAAGTAAGATAAAATGAAGCAAATCCCCGAAAGCCGTTGTGGTTTCCGGGGATTGTTGTTTTTTATTTTTCAGATCAGAATGCGAAGTACTTTTTGAGCATCTTTTTCATTCTGCCGTTCATTACGGTCAGGGTGTTTACTGCATCCTGTTTTTCATCTTCGGTGCCATATATCGCCTGTTTCATGAGTCTGCCCTCTTCAAAGCAGGCATCGTCATGGATGGGGAAATAATTCTTGAGCAGGAAACAGCCGTAGCGGACATATCTCATCTCGCCGACGAGTCTGAACTCCTTGCTTATCGTGTCGACGGCAACGCTTCTGAAATTCCTTATCGAATCGATAAGTGCTTTTCGCTCGTTTTCGGGCGAAAACACTATTGTCGAGCAGATATATGCGCCCTTGTTTTCGGGAGTGCATGAGTGGCTGTCCGTGCTGCCGACAACGGGATATTTGAATCCGCGTGCTCTGTCCTCATAATATCTCACGGTCTGATAGCCGTTTTGTTCAAAATATCGCTCGCCGCCGAGCACTTCAAAGGCATCGAAAATCTTATTTTCGACGAGCCAGTCGTTGAGCGCATCTGACACATGGAACGCTTCGCCGGTTATCCATGTCGGATGCGGGAATATTCCGAGTCCGCCCGCCTTTCTTATCTCGTCATAGAGCCATTTGAGCACCGCCGCCGTCATTGCATCGACATTGTCGGGAACTTTTATATCCTTGGCGAGTGCGGTCATCTTAGCGGCGAACTCCTCCTGAGTCATGACATCGGGGCAGTCGTCTCTTATTGCGCGGACTTTTTTATCCTTGCCGACTTCTTTGACCGCCACATCCTCGACAAGCGAGTTGATGCTGTATTCGCCGCCGAAATTTATTGTATGCGGGTCGACTCTGAAGCCGTTTATCGCGGGAAGATGCACCTCTTCACCGGGCACGAGATTGAACTCTGTCGGGATATTTTTAAATGCCTCTATAGCTCTGAGCGACGGATAATAGCGGTGGTGGTCGGTTATGGCAAGAAAATCATAGCCGTGGGAACGATAGGTTGCGGCAACATTCTCAGGATCGTGCGAACCGTCGGAGAGGTTCGTGTGCATATGCAGATCGCCGATAAACGGATACATACCGACGAGATCACCGGAGACGGCATAGACACAGAAAGTGAAGCTTTTCTTATCGCCGTCGGCGTTTTCGCCCTCGATGCGGATGCGATATTCGCCCTCATACGGGAATGTTATAGAAATATCAAGTCCGTTTTCTTCGTTTGCGGTCACATCGAGTTCTTTTCTGAAAGCGGACGCCGGGGCATGTTCGATATGTCCGCCGTCGAGCCATGTTATCGCTGCCTCATGCACACTGCCTGCGGGGAAAAAGTTGTCGCCGCCGAAGGGGCGGATATGTATAGTGCTCTCCTTTTCGGTCCCAATGACCTTCGGGAACACATCGTAAGTCCAAAGTTCGCTTCTTCTGACAAAATCTGCCATCTCATACTCTCCTTACGAAAAATTTTATCAATTTATGATAGCATAAAGCAGCCGAAAAAACAATCAAAAGAACAGAAAATATTAAAAGGGTCTGTCACATCCGAACAGACCCTTTTCTTTAATATCCGCTGTCGTCGTAGACATAGCCCTTCGATTCGAAATACGAAATCGATTCGTTGCCGTCCTTAATTGTGAATACATATGTGCAGTCGCCCGCAAAATATATATTTTCCGCCCCGAAAAGCGAGGTCAGATACCGTATATTATCGCAGAACCTGGTCATTACGGTAAATCTGCCCTGTGGCGCCAAGAGCTTCTCGGCTCGGATATTGGCATAGATGCTTCTGTCATCGTTTATCAGATGGTGCGCGCCCTGCAGATACTTGCAAGAGAGCAGATTCTTTCCGTAGAGTGCTATAAGCGCCTCGCCGTTGGATTCCTCCGCATCGCCGAGGAAAATCACGGACGCGTCGTCGAATATTATCTGAAACACGGTGGTGGTCTCGTTCATGCCGCGATATGCGCCGCCGTCCCTTGCCCGGATAGACAGCGGGAGTATATCCTCGTGCGTTGTAAGCACCTCAAGATACGAGTCCGGAAAATGTACCGTCTGCCCCGTGTGCAGCTTCAGATATTTTGCGTTAGGCGCATATTTCTTGAGTCTCTCGCGAAGCCTGTCCGTGCAGCCGCTGCTATAATCCAAAAGCGTTCTTGACGGGAAGTTGAACATAACCCTCTCGACGCAGAGAACGTCCTTCTCGCGCTTGAGCAGCTTCGTAAACACATCCATATGGTCATCGTGGTTATGGGTGCAGATCCATGCGGCAACGCGGATTTTCCCGCCCTTTTCGGTATTTGTCAGATCCTCAAGGCGGCGCATAAACTCGTCGCAGGCCTCCTCTGTCGCCTGTTCTATCTCGCCGCCGTCGATTATTATAACCGAGTTGTCGCGCAGTCTCAGCACATAGAGCATTCCGCAGTCGCAGCTGTGATAGCGAACCATTGAGCCGTATTTTAGCGAAAACTGCATGAGCGCCGTATCTCCACGCACATCCGGCTCGTTGTCGTTCATCTCGGAAAGCGGACAGCTTGCGTTATCGATTATCACCCTCGCCTGCTCCGCTTCGCGGGTAAAATAGGTGTATATGATTCTGTTTTCTTCGGCAAACTCCGAAAAGATATTGCCGTTTACTTCGCGGTGGAATGTCTCCTTGCGGCCGCTTGATGCCAGAGATGCGAGAAAATCGCGAAACATTTTCGGCGTGACATCGCCGATGACGACCATATACGAATCGTCCGCGCCGCCGCTTATTCCGTCCTCAATCGCAAGTCCCGCGCCGCAGTTTACGGGCTCGCACACCTTTGTTCCGAACGCCGGAACACCGAGGGCTTCAAAAAAATCACTGAAGTTCATCTTATCCTCCTCATGATAAAATTTATCCGATGACAATTATATATGCCTGAAGACGCAGTGTCAAACATTATTGAAAAAAAGCCGAAAATGACTGTAAAAAGAGAGAAATATATGATAATATAAAGGCGTATTAATCCGGCTCGGACGCCGGAAATATTGAGCCGGAGGTAAATAAAAATGCTGAAAGTCGCACTCGTCGGCGTTGGCGGAATAAGCGGAGCGCACATCCCCGCATGGGAAAGCATGGACGACGCCGAGCTTGTCGCAATATGCGACATCCGTCCCGAGAGAATGGAAAACTATCCAGACAAACGCCATTACACCGATTTTGATGAAATGCTTGAAAAAGAGGATGTTGATATTCTCGACATCTGCCTGCCGACATTTCTGCATGCAGATTTTGCGGTCAAGGCGATGGAGAAAGGCATCAATGTCATATGCGAGAAGCCCATATCGCTCAAGCGCGAGGATGTTCATAGAGTATATTCGACCGCTAAAAATAACAATATCTGCTTCATGATAGCACAGGTGCTCAGATTCTGGCCGGAATACGAAATTGTCAAAAGCATATACGACAGCGGCAAATACGGAAAATTGCTTTCTGCATCGATGCGCAGGCTCGGCGGGATACCCAAATGGAGCTGGGACGATTGGATGAGAGACGAGAAGCGCAGCGGTCTCGTGCCGTTTGACCTGCACATACACGATCTCGACTTCATTGTATATGCATTCGGAAAGCCCGAAAAATGCACTGCAAGGAGAGTAAAACGACCCGAGCAGGACTACATAACCGCGACATATGATTTCGGTGATTTCTTTATTTCAACCGAAGCCGCTTGGTTTGCGGGACGCTACCCGTTCTCGGCGCGCTTCATGTTCCAGTTTGAGGATGCCGTTGTGACATGGGAGAACGACGAGATGACAATATATGAGTCCGACGGCGCGGAACTCCACCCCGTAACTCAGGACGGAGAAGACACCGGAGACATTGGACTGCCCAAGAGCAACGCATATGCAAACGAGATTCGCTACTTTGCGGACTGCGTAAAGAGCGGTGTTTTCCCGGACAAAGTTAAGCCCGAGGAGCTTGAAACCGTTATTGACCTGCTAAAATCCCTGTAATATCAAAAGCCGCCGGATAAAACCGACGGCTTTTCAGTGTGTTATTTTTATTCTGTAAACCGCTATATTCCCGTTGTCGTTCTGTGTCTTTGCAGGCGGCGCGGGAATATTTTTATTCCGCCGACTGTTTATTTGCGAATCTGCGGGACGGACGATAAATAAGGAGCGCTATGAATATCAACAGCGCCGTTGCGGCGAGGCTTATGGGATAGACCGTCATTATCGTTTCGAAGTTGTGATTTTTCGGGAACACAAGCTCTATCCAGGCTATTCTTATTCCGCAGACGCCGATCATTGTCAGCACAGCCGGGACGAGTGAGACGCCGAATCCGCGCAGATAGCCTGACATTATCTCATAGAGCATACTGAAAGTATACGCCGAGAAGACTATCACGAGGCGCGTATAGCCGATTTCTATAACCTGCGGGTCGCTGTTGAATACCGAGAGCAGGAATCGGCCGACAAGAAGGACTATTCCGATTGCTGCGCCGGAGGCTATCGTATCTTCTATCAGCGTCAGCCACAGCGTGCGCTTGCAGCGTTTTATCTGACCCGCGCCGTAATTCTGCCCGACGAATGTCGTGCATGCCTGGCTGAACGAGTTCATGACATCGTAAGCTATAACTTCAATATTGAACGCCGCGCTCGACGCCGCTATAACAACCGTTCCGAGGCTGTTTATCGCCGACTGGATGACAATATTCGAAATCGAGAACACCGCGCTCTGAATACCTGCCGGGAGCCCTATTTTCATTATCACTCTGAAGCTGTTCCAGCTGAACCTCATCTTTTTCGGCTCGACTTTTATATATTTATCCGACTTTACGAGGCGTATAAAAAGTATTATCGAGCTGACTGCATTCGAGATAACTGTCGCGGTCGCAACGCCGCTGACGGTCATTTTGAGAACTATAACAAAGAAAAGATTGAGAATAACATTGAGAACGCCTGACACGGCAAGCGCTATAAGCGGCACTTTTGTGTCACCAATGCTTCTGAAAATCGCCGCTTCAAAGTTATAGAGCAATATAACGGGCAAGCCAATGAGATATATTCTGAAATATATAACCGCAAGGGGCAGGACATCATCCGGGACATTGAGGGAGCTGAGCATCCTGCCGACAAAAAATTCGGCTATCACTGCGACTATTGTTCCGCCGACGAGTGCGAATATTATCGAAGTATGTACGGCACGCTGAACGGATTCTTTATTGTTCCTGCCCACGGCGTTTGCGATAACGACATTTGCGCCGAGTGAGATGCCGATAAGAAAGTTCACTATAAGTCCTATAACGGGACCGTTTGCGCCGACCGCAGCGACTGCCGCAGTGCTCTTGTCGCCCACAAAGTTGCCGACGACGGCGAGGTCGGAAGCATTAAATAACTGTTCGAGTATCGCTGTTGCCGCAACCGGGAGCGCGAACAGCGGCAGCTTGTTCCAGATAGAGCCGTTGAGCATATCTATTTTCTTTGCGCCTGAGCGTTTCATTTCGTTCCCCGCTTTCTTTGAGAGATTTCATGTGTTAGAAAAGTGTTAAAAACACCTGTTTTGCAAAAGTAAAGCACAAAAAGAGAAAGACTCGACAATCACGAAAACCGTTGATTATCAAGCCTTCTGCGCTGGTGCGGATAACAGGAGTTGAACCTGCACCGAGTTGCCCCGACTAGAACCTGAATCTAGCGCGTCTGCCAATTCCGCCATATCCGCATTTGTACTTCCTAAATTTCACACGGCGGAAGCTACCGAGGGTGAAGCTGAACGCTTTAATCACCGATAAGTTTGGCGGGCACCCTAAGGAACC